>Ga0099364_10006061_pt1 | contig 17707 bp, 13 predicted proteins | sample TergutTh196P3_FD_73070 | JGI IMG/M metagenome (GOLD analysis project Ga0099364, IMG submission 73070) | Microcerotermes parvus P3 segment gut microbial communities from Pointe-Noire, Republic of the Congo - Th196 P3 | ecosystem: Host-associated > Arthropoda: Insects > Digestive system > Gut ...
TGTTCAACAGAAAAGCCAAAAATAAACTTTTCAACTCAACGATGATTATGAATTATTTCAAAGGTCTTCAGGCTTCCGGAATAGATTTTGAGGATTTCGTAGATGAAAATTTAAAAACAGATTACGGCAGATTAGAAAACTTGTTCAACAAGCATAAAAACAAGCAAAAAATAAGACAACTTATTGAAAATAAATCTATAAACGGGGTTGTTGCCAAGAAATTTCCCATGAAATTTATTCACGAAGACAAAAACTTTGATTCGCTTTTGTTCTACATGGGTTTAGTAACCATCGACAATTCCGACCCCAAAAGATTTGCTCTGAAAGTTCCAAATATTTCTGTAAAAACGATGTTTTGGGAGTTCATCGAACAGATGTTGACCCAGGAAATTGAAGGTTTATCGTTGGAGCACGACATGTATCTGGACGTCATTCGCAGTTTAGCCTACGACAACGAATACAAGTCATTTTTTGAATATTTCAGCAAAAATATAGTCAGTTACCTTTCAAACCGCGACTTGCAAAACACGGTAGAAAAAGATATGAAGTTTTTACTTTTGCCGATGTTTATCAACAGTAACTACTACTTCACGTATTCCGAAATTGAAAATTCCTCCGGATATTCGGATGTTTACCTTCAGCGTAACCATCTGCACCCAAACGTTATTTCGGAATGGGTTTTTGAACTTAAATACGTGAAACAGAGCGAGGCTTCTGAACAAAAAATAATTGAAGCCAAGAAAAACGAGGCTATTACGCAGTTGCGCTCGTATAAAAGTTCTAATATGTTCAAAAACAGAACGGATGTGAGGTATCTCGCGGTGGTTTTTGTGGGGAAAACGGATTATTTTGTGGAGGAGGTGTTTTAGACATGAAAAAATTAATTTTTATCCTGTGTATCACCGTCTTATCCTCAACAGTCATAGGTCAATCCATTGATGTTGAACCGGGCATGAGTTTCACGCTTTCGCCTCTTACTATCAGGGCGCGACATTACAATTTTGGGTTTGAAAATGTTGCGTGGCGGCAAACAACGAATGACGGCGCGTGGATGAACCGTTATTGGAATTTTGCTAATTTAGGCGACAACCTGATACTGCAACCCATTGGTTGGTATCAATGGGGTTCCGTCAACTATGTGTTGCAACTTGATTCAGCCGTAAAACGCAGTGGACGATATTCTACTCTGATAGAGCAGGTTAGTGAAGGACGCGAGGGTACTTTCGGTTGCGTTGTTTACGCTATACCAGCCGAATATGCGGGACGAAATATTGAAGTCAGTGCATGGTTTATGGGCGAAGGCGAGGATAATAATATCGGGTTGATGTTGCGCATAGATGGCGGTATGAACGAAATACTGGCGTTTGACAATATCAATCAGCATAACAAAATTCCTGCGCCACAGGAGTGGACAGAATATTCCGTTTCGGTAAGAATGCCCGAAGACGGCGAAACTATTTTAATTGCGGCTATGCTCACGGGCAAAGGGAAATTGTGGGTAGATGATTTTCGCGTGTTTATCGACGGACGCGACATCAGAGATTTGCAGCAGTCAGATTTGAGATATAAAGCGGGTAATGATGATGAATTTGACGAAGGCTCTCAGATAACGTTCGGTATGCTCACGCCGCAAATGATTGAAAATTTGGCATTGCTGGCAAAAGTTTGGGGATTTTTAAAATATTATCACCCAACGGTCGCTTCGGGCGAATACAACTGGGACTATGTGCTATTCAGGGCAATGGGAAGCATGCTCTCTGCGCGAAATGCCGATGAGCGTAATACCGTTCTCTATCGTCTAACAGACGGCTTGGGCAGTTTCAGAACCGTTAGAAGACTGAATTTTCCAAATACAGGAGATGTCAGTATGTTTCCCGATTTGGAATGGATTGACGACAACGAAACGCTTGGCGACGTTCTGTCGAAAAAACTTAACGACGTAAAAATGGCAAGACGTGACGATAAACATTATTACATCGGGATACACAGCGCCAACCATGCGCCCAAGTTTCGCCACGAAAACGATTATCCGCAAATTTCGCCAAACGACGACGGCTACCGAATGTTAGGGCTGTTCAGATTTTGGAACATGGTTCAGTATTTTTATCCCTATCGTTACAAAATGAAAGAAAACTGGCACGATGTATTGACCGAATTTATTCCAATAGTAGCGCTGGCTGATTCGTCTAACCACCGGCAAGTGTTTACTAACCTTGTAATGCGAATAGGCGACCCTCAAATATATCTTCCCTCCGAAAATCCCGATTTTAGCAGACCTGCGCCGCAACGCCTACCAAGCCACGAGTTATTGACCGAAGAGGCAGGATATATTCGACCTCAATTTTCATATAATTCGCAAATAAGACAGGCGATGCAGGATTTTCGCAATACTAAGGGTATCATTATCGACCTGCGCCCGCATTTAGAAATTAATATGTGGATGAATGTCATCAATTGGTGGTATTATTTTATTGCACATTATCTGACGTCCACTCCCGTAGAGTTTGCTAAAAAATCCATACCTGAAATTCAAATTCCCGGCTTGTTTAAGTACGAAACTCAAACTGCGGGCGTCAGAAACAGAAGGTATTACACCGGAAAAATCGTCGTTTTGGTAGACCACAACACAAGTTACAACGGCATACTTACCGCTATGGCATTACGAGCCATGCCTAATTCAGTGATAGTAGGCAGCCCTGTCGTATTAGACAGTCGCGCTAATGGTAGTATCAAATTTTTCCCGCTTACGGGCAATTTTTGGGGAGGTATGCCCGGATATGGCTTGTATTATCCCAACGGCGAGGATATAGCGGAAATAGGAATTGTACCCGATATAGAAGTGAAGCCAACGACACGCGGAATTTCCGAAGGCAGAGACGAGGTGTTGGAGAGGGCGATAGAGATAGTCGCTAGTCATTAGTCGGTAGTCGATAGCCAGTTGATAGTCAATTTTTTTTCGGTAGTTTTTGCAAAAAGTGGTTATATTTTTTGTGGAATTAAAAATTTCATCTATCTTTGCGGCGATATTTTTGGTATCAATTTTATCGAAAAAACGATATTTTTGATATGAAAAATATCGGAATATTAATATTTTTGATATGAAAAGACGAATTGAAATAAGGCTTCAGGAATGGAACAGGCAAAGAAAACCTTTGCCATTGATGCTTATTGGCGCAAGACAAACAGGCAAAACCTATATCCTCGACGATTTTTGTCGAAAAAATTTTGCCGATGTTGTTCATTTGAACTTTTTTGAAAATGCAGATTTTGCCACCTTTTTCCAACATTCTCTTAACCCTCAAACAGTTTTGGCAAACATTGAGCTATATTTCGGAAAAAAAATAGACGTCGAAAAAACAATCTTTTTTTTCGACGAAATACAGGAATCTGAGGCTGCTATTGCTTCGTTGAAGTTTTTTGCCGAAGCCCAAGAACCATTCAAAATAGTTACTGCGGGCAGTTTGCTGGGCGTGAAACTGAAACGTATGAAAATGCCCTTTCCGGTTGGCAAACTGCAAATAGAGTATCTTTACCCGATGGATTTTGAGGAATTTCTTTGGGCGCTCGATGAAAAGTTGCTTGCCGATGCAATAAAAGAGCATTTTATCAGCAATACCGCCTTTCCTGATATTGTTCACAAAAAAGCGCTGCATCTGTATCGCAACTATCTTTGCATTGGCGGAATGCCGGCAAGCGTTAAGAATTTTGTCGAAAATCAAAGAGATTTACTATTGACGGATTTACACATAAAAGACAATATATTAACGGGTTATCTATCCGATATGACAAAATATGCGGGCGCTGTTGATGCAGTAAAAATTCATCAGGTTTTCCGAACAATGCCCGCACAACTTGCAAAAGAGCAAACAAAATTCATGTACAAAATAGTTGAAAAGGGCAGCAACGCCGAAAAATACCAAACTGCTATTGAATGGCTTTTGGAGGCGGGCATGACGCTGCGCTGCAATTTGGTAAATAACATACAAGCTCCGCTTTCGGCTTTTACGGTAGACAATTTTTTCAAACTTTATCTATCAGACGTGGGTTTGCTGACAACCTTGGCAAAGGTAAAATACAGCGAAATAATGCAGCCCGACAATATGACTTTTCTTGGTTTTTTGACCGAAAACTATGTAGCGCAGGAATTTACAAGCGCAAAAATAGACTTGCATTATTGGAACTCGGGCAACAAAGCCGAAATAGATTACGTTGTAAACCTAAACGACGGCATCGTTCCAATTGAAGTAAAATCGGCCAGAAACACAGGCTCAAAGAGTTTAAACGCTTACGTAGAAAAATATAAACCTCGGTATTCTATACGCATTTCGCAAAAAAACTTTGGCTTTGAAAACAATATAAAATCAACGCCCTTGTATGCAACGTTCTGTATTAAAATGCTAAACGCCCTCTGACACAATTATTTCGTTACTACGCTATTATAAACCGTTTCGCCTGTGTGATTTACGAAAGAAAACTGCACACTGTCAGTCGAAACGTTAAACACCGAAAAACCCGGGTCGGCGTTTCCGAAAATCAGACCCTCAGTCTCGTCTATTTCATGCACCGGACGCGACTGCGACGCCGATGAATTAACTATGTAATGCACGTTGCTGCCGGTGGGATTGATGTGCTGGAAATTGTGGATATGACCGGCAATATAAAAATCCACGCCGTAATTTTCGAGCAATATGCCCACGCGTTCCTGCATGTCGGTACGCTCGGAAAGTTGTTTTGTCGTTTTTGCGTAAACGGGATGATGTCCAATCACTATTGTCCAGCGGGCTTCGGACAACGACAGTTCGTTTTTGAGCCATTCCAACTGCGCGTCAATATCCTGCTCGGGCGCGTCAGAGCGCGGCTCGTCAATGCGATATTTATCAATCAGCGGGGTTGTGTCAATGAAAATAAATAGGCACTCGAGGTCGCTCTCGCCGATTTTTCGCGTAAAACTGAAATATCTCGCCGGAGCGTTCCATCGCTCGCTAACATTAGTATATTCCAAAATAGCCGGAATACTGCCATTATACTCGTGATTGCCCGAAATAACATACCATGGCAACGCATGTAGCGATGGCGCAGCGTACACGTTTTCAATTTTCAGTTGCCACTCTTCATCGTGAATGCTCGTCACGCCGTCATCGTGAATAGGGTCGCCGGCAACTGCCAAAAAATCAACGCGATTTTCATCGGCAAACCGTCCCAAAAGGTCGGCTATGTTTTGTTGTTCCGACTCGCCCCTGCGTCCCATATCGGAAGTGACAACGAACGTGATACCACCATCGTCATCTTCGGTTTGCATTCCGCTTTGTCTTTGACCACACCCTCCCAGCATTACTGCAAGGAGTACAATAGAAAAAAATACTTTTGTCATTTTTTGTTTTTTATTATTTTGATTAAAAAATTTGCGACAAAAGTAAATGAACGATGTTACTTTTTTGTTAAGAAAAGGTTAAGGTTTTGTTAAGAAAAAATTGGGGGCGTAAATTTTTTTTATTTTATTTGGTTTGTTAAAAAAAAAGTTGTATATTTGCACTTTCATTAAATTGGGTAAATTATGCACGAATTGCAAGTAAATGTAAGCAAACAGACGGCAAAACGCAAGGAAATACCTTACGGTCTGTACGATTTCGGGAAACTCCGAGCTAAGAACTGTGTCTATGTGGACAAGACACGTTTCATCGAATTGCTTGAAAATGAGAGTTCTGACAATCATTTTTTGATTCGTCCCCGAAAATTTGGTAAAACACTATTTTTGTCGGTTTTGGAGCATTACTACGATATTCGCTTCAAAGACAAGTTTCAGGAACTTTTTGGCGACCTCTACATCGGGCAAAACCCGACTGAAAATGCAAACAGATATTTTGTGATGAGGTTCAATTTTTCGGGAATAGATACCGATGACGTTGAAAGTTTTAAGAGTTCGTTTACTACCGCGGTTAAAGGTTCAATCGTAAAATTTTTGAGAGCGCACGAATCTATAATTGAGGACATCAATGCGCAAAAAAAAGAACTCAATCAAATCAACGATGTTCGCGGCTACATCGAATTTGCTTTAGATATTATCGATAGTTTTGGCAAGAAAGCCTACGTCATCGTAGACGAGTACGACCATTTTGCCAACGATATAATCGCCAAAGGAACGGTTATGTCTAAAGTACAGTTTGAGAAAAGCGTTTGGGCGAACAGCATTACAAAAGATTTTTATGAAACTCTGAAAATTGGCGCAGAAAATGTTATCGACAAAATTTTTATCACTGGCATAACCCCGATAATGCTTGACGATATAACCAGCAGCTTTAATATTGCAGACAATTTTTCGCTCGAAACCCGTTATAACGAAATACTTGGGCTAACAAGAGATGAGGTTGAGTGGGTGATGGAGCAAATACAGTTGGACAAATCGCTTATTTCCATTGATTTAGAAAAAATGTACGACGGTTATCTGTTCAACAGAAAAGCCAAAAATAAACTTTTCAACTCAACGATGATTATGAATTATTTCAAAGGTCTTCAGGATTCCGGAAAAGATTTTGAGGATTTCGTAGATGAAAATTTGAAGACAGATTACGGCAGATTAGAAAACTTGTTTAACAAGCATAAAAACAAGCAAAAAATAAGACAACTTATTGAAAATAACTCTATAAACGGGGTTGTTACCAAGAAATTTCCTATGAAATTTATTCACGAAGACAAAAACTTTGATTCGCTTTTGTTCTACATGGGTTTAGTAACCATCGACAATTCTGACCCCACAAGATTTGCTCTGAAAGTTCCCAATATTTCTGTAAAAACGATGTTTTGGGAGTACATTGAACAGATGTTGACCCAAGAAATTGAAGGTTTATCCTTGGAGAATGACATGTATCTGGACGTCATTCGCAATTTAGCCTACGACAACGAATACAAGTCATTTTTTGAATATTTCAGCAAAAATGTAGTCAGTTATCTATCAAACCGCGATTTGCAAAATACAGTCGAAAAGGACATGAAGTTTTTGCTTTTGCCGATGTTTATCAACAGTAACTACTATTTCACGTATTCCGAAATCGAAAACTCCTCCGGCTATTCAGATGTTTACCTCCAGCGAAACCATCTGCACCCTGATGCTATTTCGGAATGGGTTTTTGAACTTAAATACGTGAAACAGAGCGAGGCTTCTGAACAAAAAATAATAGACGCCAAGAAAAACGAGGCTATCACACAGTTGCGCTCGTATAAAAGTTCTAATATGTTCAAAAACAGGACAGATGTGAGGTATCTTGCGGTGGTTTTTGTGGGGAAAACAGATTATTTTGTAGAGGAGGTGTTTTGATGTTCAAAATCATTATAACCCTTCCACACAAAAAGTCGTAGTACCCATAAATAAAAAAAACCGGCAATGTTCAATTACCGGTTTCTATTTCAATTGTTTTTTTCTTAGCGTTCTACTATAATTTGCTTTATTTCAGGCTTATCGCTAATGCCATCGTAAACATGCAGGTAATACAATCCTGCGGGCAAATTTGATACGTTGAACTGCTCAGTGTTGATTTTAGTGAAAGTTTGTCGCAGCAAATTACCTTGTCCGTCGTAAAGACGAATGTCAAAAACTGGTTCTTGAGCGTCCCTTGTGTGAGATTGCATGTGTTTAGTTCTAACAAGAGCTTTAGCTTCTAATTCAATTGTAAGAATATCGCCGCTAACAGGATTTGGATATACAATAACCGGCAACGAACGCCCGCAATTAGCATTAATGCGATATTCAACGCTCGGATAATGTGAATCGCCATAATCAGGTCGGTTAAGATGAGCGTCAATTCGTGCAAACCCGTCAATATCATAAAACCAAAGTGAAACATAATTGCTGTAGGAGCCTGAGGTAAAATCAACATAAGCGCCATCAGAGGCAACTAATTCCCATCTGTAAATTCCATAAGGATGGTCAAACGGCATAAGCACAAAAGAAGCGCCGCAGTCATATACAAGATATGTTTCAGGAAGGCAATACGGAATCTCATTTGCAGTAATCTGTTTACTATATGTTTGTCCGTTAATAACGGCATTAATGGAGCCACTACTGCCTGGGGAAATAGCAGTAACTTCTACCCATGAGCCAGTAGATTGCGACAAAGAAAATCCCAAGGAAGCATACCATGTTGCGTTTTGACCGTTGCTTATGTGATAAAATCCTTTTTGACAAACAATGTCAGAGCCAACGATATTAATGCTCGGATCTGTCACAGTAACGTTTCGCCTTGATATTTCAACGCCTTGATATGAGGCGCTTACCCAACCGCTACCTGTTTTTGTGGCTACAAACCTGCCCGGATCACCCAAAACTGGCGTTAAGTTAGAACTGCTCTCCCAGTCGTAGGTACATGAAAAATCACTTGTAAGAGAAAAGGTATAAGTGGAATACATATAAGCGCTGGAATAACCGGTAATACTGACAGAGCAAGCTTTAATCGGAATCGAAATTGTTTCGCCGTTAACAATAGCTGTAAGAGTACCGCTTAAGCCTTGTGAACCACAAAGAGCAGTTACAGTTGTAGAGGGACCGGATGCAGGCGACCTAAAAAATCCGGAAGATACACTCCAATCAGCTGATTGACCGGAACTTATGGTGTAGACGTTGGTGGGGCAGATTGAGGCGGGACCGGTGATTTCTGGCACAACAGAATTTACCGCTGCAAAAGCGTTAATGCGACCTGAACCTATTGTGCCGGGATATAAATGTGCGTCAGCAACAGGGTCTGCAGTAGATTGAATAATATTTTTGATTTGCGCAGGGGTTAAGTTTCTAATTAAGCCTTTAAGTAATGCACAGGTTCCTGCTACTATTGGTGTGGCATAAGAAGTTCCACCACTTACTTGATATGGATAAGAATTACTCCCATAATCATATCTTATCGCCCCCATCACACTATATCCAGGAGCGCAAATAGATACTTGAGGATAATTTGCATGAGTCGTACCAGAAGGATTTGTGTGGTTATCATTGCTATCTGTACTAGTAACAATGATAATCCGACTGTCTACTTGATATGCAAATGGAAATCTATCATTATCGGAATTACTTTGGGTATTCCCAGCTGATCTAACAATTACTGTACCATTATCCAAGACTTCTTTTACTAATTCTCTTTCACGTTGAGTCGCAGAAGTTAATCCTCCCCAGGAAAAACTTATTACGTCTGCATTCATGTTGAAAGAAGCATGATAAGCAAGATCCGCAGCTGACACACTAGAATAATCATAAAATAATAACTTCGTATTAAAACCAACAGAAGCTAATTGTCCACCTCCATCCGTTTCAGCGCCAGCAGAACTTGCACAAAATGTGCCATGATGAGGAACCGAAGGAAAATATCCAAATGGGTTACCTGTACGCGGATCAGTTGAGGTGACTATTTTGCTTGCTAAATCTGGATGGGAAATATCAAATCCTTGATCGAATATTGCTATAGTAATATTCGATGAACCTTTAGTAATATCCCAAGCATTATCCGCTTTTATTATCTTTAAATGCCATAAAACAGGAGTTCCATTTGGATTCGTTTGATACCACATGGCATCTGAAGGATCATAGTCAGGATGCCCTAATTCCCTCAAATATTCAATATCAGAAAAATACATTGAAAAATTTTCTTTTAAGAAGTCTGATAACTCGCTAACATCACAGTTACATTCTATTGATGCAAACTTTCTCAAATATTCACTTTTAGCTTTAGGATAAGCGTATTGATATGAAAAAACTCTAAAGTCTTTGAATGCTTTATTTAGGCTTTCGTCAATGTTTATAAGTTGTTCTCCTTCACCTCTGATTACAGTCTTTTCTGCATCAATAATGTTAACAACTAAATAACCGTATTCTTGCGGTAATTCTTGCGAAAAACCCAAAAATAAACATAAATTGAATATGAACACAAACAAAATTTTCAATTGATTTTTCATTGTTTTACCTCCTTATACATTAAATAATTTTTTTTATCATTATAATACAATTTCAATTCTGAACCTATTAGTTCAAATGCTTGAACGTTAAGCATAACCCCATAAAATAATTCTCCTTCAGAAATATCTTCCATATCAGGTCTCTCTATATTAACAAATTGAAGTGTTAAAAGCGTATAGTTGCTTTTATAACAACCTCGAAAACCTAATTCTACTGCTCGAGCAAAAAACGTAGAGGAAGGCATATCATGTTCCGGAGAGCAGAAGTAAATAGGCTCTTTATCAAATGCAAGTCTATAACATTCATTACAGTCTATTGGCTCAATTTTTCTTACTTCACCAGTTTCTACATCTGCTATACCTATCAATTTCCATTCAGTTCCTTGTAATTTATCGGGCTGCTCGTTGTTGTCCACCTGCTCGTTGTTGTCCACGATGTCATCATTGATTTTGGCAGCTTCATTACATCCAATGGCAATCATTGCCGCCATAAACAAGTATATTACAAATTTTGTTTTCATATTTTTTTATTTTTTTTATTAAATAATCACGCCAAGAGCGATGATTGCAAGTCATTTGCTCCATTTGCCAATTACATCCTTCCGGACAATTGATGTTGATATTGCATGGTAAAGCCTTGCCAAGCCCTCTGCCTCCGTTATTGTATGGATTGTTAACATTGCGGTAGGCATAATCAATACGGTTGATGTGTATAACGGGAGGTTCTTTTACCGAAGACGGTTGATAATATTCGTATACAACATTTTCGCCGTAAATTTCAGCCGTTGCAAATCCGAGAGGCTTTTCCCTGCTTCCTTCAATAAATTCGGGAATGATGGCTCCGATAGTTTGTCGGGTATCCTCGCTATAGACGAAGAATTTTGCCCCTTCGGGCAACCAGAACCGATCGTAATAGGTAATTGTGGCTAATGCGTCGGGAGCGCTTACCTTCAGTCGCCATATTTTGCTTCCATCGTCTAACTGTTGCCAATTTCCTGAATTTTCAGTTGTGAAGCTAACAGGCATTGCACAGGCATAACGCGAGGGACCCGGATGTGTGTCTTTTTCCAAGTCTTCTTCTACAATTCGCGCAATATCGGGCGTCTGTAAAACTGTTATAGCCTGCGGTTGCGCTCTGAAACCGTCCATTAATCCATAGGGCTGTTCACCTGTTGCACGTTGGGCATACAGATTCAATACAACCACACAAAACGCTGATAATACTATAATCTTTTTCATCGATAAATACATTTAAAGGTTAAATAATAATTATTTCCAAGATAAGTGAAAAATATTTTTAATTCATCTGAAGACAGTTCGTAAGATTCCGCATATATAATTCCCCAGCGGAAAATAATACTATCTTCATAGAAATTTCCATCGCCGCCACCCCAAGAATGTTTTGTCCATTCTTCCGCTTTGTCTTGAGAACGATCAAAAAAACTTGGCAAGAGTGGGTTAAAGACAGAAAAGTTTATCAGACTATAGTGATGGCTTGCATTAATACTACGAATTGAAACATAATGTTCTCCAGCAAACAAAAGCGTATAACATTCGGAGCAATCTACAGGCTCAAGTTCTTTTAAGTCGCCTGTTTTTTCATCAACAATACCGCTCAGTTTCCATCTGGTACCTCTATACATCGTTTCTAACTGTATGTCCCCCTCGTAAGGTTTAAACAATAAACATCTACCACCAGAATAGAATTTCAATTCGTCGCATGTTGCTGAATATGATTGAAAACGGGTAATTTCTACGGTAAAAAGACCGCTAAAATCATACTCTATCTCATCATATTTCTCAATAATTAAACGTCCAATTTCAAAATCGTTAGAAATACTCAAGTCCAACTTCAGTCTTCGCGCAATACTTATAACAGTGGCAGTATAGTCCGTATCAAACCACAGTGTATAGCACTCTTCGCACTCAGTTGGCGTTGGTTCTATTATTTCGCCTGAATCCATAACAAGACCGGCTAATTTCCACTTGGTGCCTTTCAGCGAAATCTCACCGTCTTCATTTACCACACAGTCATCGTTTTCCTCAACAACTTTAGGCTCACTCCCGTCCTCTTCATTCATTTGGAGGGCTTTGTTGCATCCGGCAATTACTAATACTGCCGTAAAAATCAATAATACTCTAAAAATTTTTGTTTTCATTTCAATTTAAATTAAGAATTATACATTTTTCTGCCAAGAGCTCTGATTGCAAATCATTTGCTCCATTTTCCCTGTTTGGGCTGGCGATTTTCCTAACAAGTAGCCACAGTAAGCGATTTTTGACTTTTGATTTTCGTCCTGAATTAAATTCAGGACTGATTACCTCCACACGCACAGCTCTGCCAGTCCGAAATATCGTCAATTCGGATGGCGATGACTTTCTGCTTTGCTCAATCAGCAAGTTAGAAAGAGCCCGTATAAAGGCTTTTAGCGTTACTGCCGCCAAAACCAAGGACACAAATATTTTTGTATGCATACCATTGTATTTTAATATTTTACGCAAAATACATATCTGTCAAAATCTCCTTTATTGGTTATACGCAAAAAAACAAAAAAGGTTACAATATTTTGAAAAAAATTAGAAAAATGTGCAAACGTTTGTCTACTTCACTGTTTTAGTAGAAACATTGAGAATATCACAAAAAAACCGGCAATGTTCAATTACCGGTTTCTATTTCAATTGTTCTTTTCCTTAGCGTTCTACTATAATTTGCTTTATTTCAGGCTTATCGCTAATGCCATCGTAAACATGCAGGTAATACAATCCTGCGGGCAAATTTGATACGTTGAACTGCTCTGTGTTGCCTTTTGTGAAAATTTGTCGTAGCAAATTACCTTGTCCGTCGTAAAGTCGAACGTCAAAAACTACATCAGTGGGAGCGCTGCCGCTAATTTGTGGAGGTTGCAACTGAAGAAACATATCGACGTCTATCTCAACATAGAGAACATCGCTCACAGGGTTGGGATACGCAGTGAGATAAGATGGCGGAATACCTCTATAGCTGGCAATTTCAAAAGAAGCAACAGCTATGCCCGGTTTTACGGCATAAAGTATTGCCGAGCCGCCGGGTATCAAAGATTCAACAGCCACAGAAGTACCGGTGTAGAAGCTGCTGTAGTCAATAACAAACGAACCTGTCAATGTTTTTACGTACCAATAATCGCCGTCTGATAAAGATAACCAGCCATTGTCCAAGTAGAAAAACGTATATTCCCAGAAATTATTGGGACCATATATATACATGCCATTGCTGCCAACGTAGTTGGAATAAATCGTTTTAGTAGCTACTGGGACGCCATTTAGCCATGCTGTTATTTCTGTGGTTTCACCATTGAAAGAGGATGTTGAAACCTTTACCCAGGTACTGCCGCTTTGATCAATTTCAAAAGGACCGCAACTATTGCCTCCCGAAGAGCCCAAAGTCCAAGAAGTTGCTACGCTCCCTTGTAATTCGAATAAAACGGGAGCAGGTTCTTCAATGAAAATAGGACCTGAAATATTAGTATTGCACGTATAAATACTTTTATTGACAGTATGCCCATCTATAACGGCAGTAAGGGTACCAGGCAAGCTGGGAAACAATAGCGACTTTACCATAGCCGAAGTTGAATTGGAATTTACTATTTGAAACCGGTCGGGAGGCGATACGCTCCATGAGGTAGCAGTCCCTGATGTTAAGGTGTAGTTTACGTGATGACAAACATTTTCCGGTCCAACTATTGTACGGCATGGTGTAAGCTTTTTACTGCGTATATTTAAACTGCCTCTTTTTAAATATAAATTACCAACTGTTTCGCCGTTTGGCATGTTGTAAATTGTTGGCGACAGGCTTATAGTTGAAGTAACTGAAGAATATGGATCGAAAGAAAAAGGACCATCTAATACCAATTCAAAATCAGGTGGCGGATTATATATGGAATATAGGGTTCCGTTATCACAAACCATATCTGGTCCATTTATGGCGGCGGGAGGACATGATGTTAGAGGTATAGAAGCAATGATAGAAAAGCCTATTCGAGCTAGAAGCGTTCCATTACCGCTACCTGTAAGTGTTCTGTAAACAGTAGGCTCGTCGATGCTCGTTTCCTCGTAAATATTATTGCTGGGTGTGTTGGGCTTAAATGAAAATGGACCCATAACTCGCCATATTATATTACCTTGCGGAGGATTAAGCAACTGATAACTATTACCGTCGTAGCAAACATAATCATCGCCAGCAATAGTGGGATTGTTACCCAACACAGTATATGCAAAGGTAACATTGGCTGGTGTAGTGGGGTAATAACCCATATAATTTCCTGCTCTACCCCATAATTCATACACATAGGTTCTTAATGTTACGCTGGTTGGCGTACTGGAAACGACCTCACAAAAACCTTCGCCAAAACCGATAGAGTTTGGCTGTCCAGCAGGAATAATATTCCACCCGGTAGTACCTATGCCACGTCCCCATACTCCAACAATATTAAAAAATTGTTCAGGAAATGTAACCGTTCTGCGAACTTCATGCCGTCGCACAAGATATGCATCGTCATGAACTCCATTTACATCAATAAGGGTGGCAATGTATTGACCTGAAGAGCTGTGTGTCGTGCCGCCAGTAACCGCCCAATGGCGCAAGGTATTATCGCGTACCATTTCCAATGCGCTACTGGCATTGATGCGACCAAAACCGTATTCATTGGTGAAATTTGCGCCACCCATCGCTGGCACTCTATCAGCACTCAATCTGATTATTTGACGTATATCGTCATTAGAAAGATTGTTGCTATAGCCTTTTAATAAAGATGCCAAACCGCTAACGTGTGGTGCCGCCATTGAGGTTCCAGAAAGGTTGTCATAAGCTCCACTTAAGTGTGTAGAAAGAATATTTTCGCCTGGAGCTGAAACATCAATATGGTTGCCTTGAGCAGATGAGGCTCTCACTATATCAAAATTATTGGTAGCACCAACTGATAAAACATTTTCTAAGCCGGCAGGATATGCAACAGCGTTTGGATGTGAAATTTGATGATTGCCCATAGCGACAACACTTATACGATTGGCTTTGTATGCGTAAGCAAATGCAAATGCAACTGTAATAGAATATCTTCCCGGATTTCCATTAGCATCTACAAGCCCCCAACTATGGTTGAGCACGTGTACGTTAGGACTAAAATTAACAGCGTTTACTATAGCGATGTAAGTACCAACATCATCTGTATTATCAATACGTTGAGGATGTATACGAGCATTCCAATCTACACCGGCAATGCCGCGGGCAGGGTTTGTATTGGTACTTGCTGTAGCAATACCAGCAACATGTGTGCCATGTCCTCCCCATCCCCCAAGTGGTGCTTCCTCCGTTTATTTTATTTATTAGATCCTCATGTCCTATATCAACCCCTCCGTCAATAATGCCAATTATTGAATTTGAATTGCCTGTATAAATATCCCATGCATCTTCAGCATTAATACTTTGTAGTGCCCATTGTTGCCAGAATCTAGGATCGTTTGGAGTAATTAATGGGACTGCTGTTCCGTTGGCTTCGGCATATAAAACTTCGGACAAACGATTTAACTCGTCTATCAACTCTACTCTTGACCTTCCTTCTGGAACAAGGATGCGAAACAGTTTTGTCATGTTTACCTGCGTAAGCCTCGTACCGTCCGACAGTATTGTCAAGGTATCGGCTTCTTGAAATGTAGGATTTGCCACTTCCAACATCTGTTCGTTTATGCCTATTCTGCTCAAGTTAGCCCTTAAGTCGTCCGACTTTACAATCGAACGCATGGTTGAAACGCCATTCTCGTTTCGAGTTTCACGCTGTACGCCCTCGTTGAAAAACACTAAAATTTCCTTCGAAGGGTCGCGTTGTGCAAATCCTTGTAGGATGTGCATCTGTACGATTGCTAAAGCAATCAACAAAAATAATCTAACTTTCATTTTGTTTACTTTTTAATTATTTAACATATTTAAATTCAATTCTATTATCCAATTTTTGTGTTTTTATCACGTGATAAGGTTGGTTTTCCTTTTGATATGCAATTCTATTTGGCACACTCACTTTTATGGATACCACTGTCCTATCTGAATAATTTGTTATCCTCGTAATAGCAAATTCCCAAGGTCCTGAACCACGCACCTCGTCAATAATCGCTATTACTATATATCTATCGAAATCAATTTCAGTTTCGGCGAAGAGATTATCCATCACCGTTATCAAACCATCCCATTCTTCTTGGGATCGGATAACTACATCTTGCTTAGAAATTCCGGCATTGACATCTAAATTCTCACCTTTAGCTATCAGAGTAAAAGGAATTTGTTCCCCTTTTTCTTTTTCAGAGCAGGAAGAAAAACTTCCCGCCAAAATCAGCAATATTGCTATATATAACCATTTTATACTCATAATCGTTCAATTTATTATGTGGTTATTATTCATTTTTATATACAAAAAATTCGTCTTCAAATTTTCCTGTTGCTAAAAAATCTCTTATAGCATCATTCATATTATTTCCTCTTCCTACCATATTGTAAATTCTAAAAGCTTCCCCACCGATTAATGCATGAGGGTTGGTCTGTTTGAATGTTACGCGATGCTTTGCTGTTAATGCAATAATCTCCGAATCTCTTGTTGCCAAAAAACCTTCGTCTGTTTTATATTTATATCTTAGACTCACTTGCCACCAGTCAAAAATATGAGCACCCGATGGTATAATGTATTCAATATCATTATCTTGATACCACAACAAAAGGGTTTGAAACATTGCCGGAACAATTCTGTCAGGACGCGAAGGAAAAAATCCAAAAAAAGGAAAACTGTTGCCTTCAAAACCTAATCTCTCTGTATATATGTGTTGAAAGGTCTCATTGTCGCTTCTGCGTGATGTGTAAATTCTTCTTAATTCAACGCCATCTACAATTATTGTCGATATTCCATCAACCCTAAAGCGCAGAACCACTGTTTTGTCAAGGTCAAATGTTCCGTCGCTACTATACTTAAATTCAAAATCAACAACATCGCCCACCTTTACGTTGAAGTCGTATATTTTTCTGAATTTATTCTGAAAATCATAGTAAACACGCCCATTTTCAACATACACTACTTCAGAACTGTGTACACCGCGTACTATGCTACAGGCTTTTCCTCGGACAATAGTGTCTTTTTCGACGGAAAACGTTGTTCGCTCAAAAAAATCTTCGCCACTTTGACTGGAAACATATTGAAAATACCATTGGGAGCCGATTGAAAACCAATTTGATGTATTGCATTCGTATTCTAAATCATTTGACTGTTTTTCGCAGCTAAAAACCATAAAATACAAAATGTATATCAGACACTTTACAGCGATGTTTCGCTCTCCCGCAAAAGGCTTTTTCTCTACAATTTTTTCAACTAAACTCTTCATATCGACAATATAAAATTAAATTTTAAATTTTCCCGCAAGGAACATATTTGCTCCAAAATTCCCTGTTTCTGTTGGCAGTATTTTCCTAACAGGTAGCCACAGTAAGCGATTTTTGATATTCAATTTTTGATTGGCTACGCCTACGCCAATCGCATTTCCTTTTTTCGAGTACGCTGAGAGCCTCATACCCGAAGCCGCAAGCCCATAGATATTACCAAACATGGCGGTTGCGCGGGCAACGCAACTCTTACCCCACTCCTGCGCCTTATGCGACAGCCCGCTAGCGTGGGGATTGTAAACTCCTATGATAAAAGACAATAGCTGCTTCAGATTTTTGATTGCCTCCGCCCGATTGCCCTGCACAGCTCCGCCAGCCCGAAAT
>Ga0099364_10006062_pt1 | contig 17705 bp, 9 predicted proteins | sample TergutTh196P3_FD_73070 | JGI IMG/M metagenome (GOLD analysis project Ga0099364, IMG submission 73070) | Microcerotermes parvus P3 segment gut microbial communities from Pointe-Noire, Republic of the Congo - Th196 P3 | ecosystem: Host-associated > Arthropoda: Insects > Digestive system > Gut ...
TGGAAATTATAGTATGCAAGCCCCATTCCCCTCTGGGGAGGGGTGCCGCCGCAGCGGCGGGGGGGTCTGTAGGGATGACCGCCCTCGGTCATCCGTGGTCATCGCAAATTCTGTGGGTGTCCTTGCCTCTCCCTTTGGGAGAGGTGTCATGCGTTAGCATGACGGAGAGGGCAATTGTTAATTGTCAATTGTTAATTGTCAATTGTCCATCACCCTCCATAGTCTTCTATTCTGCCGATAAGTTCTTCGTATGAATAGACTATGATTCCTTCTTCGAGTTCGATTTGGTCGATAAGCGGCAGTGTCTCTGTTGCTACAGGGAGAATGTCGGCGGGTAGTGTATTTCCCGCTTCGTATATCGCTATTCTGCCCTCATAATCCTTGAGCATATACATATATTCCCGCATATCTTGCACGTCCGATTCTGAGCTTGAGCTGATCGGCTGCGACAGATCGCTTAACCGTCCGCTCCTTTCCTCACCTCGAGCGTTGACGTTTAGACTGAAGACTATATATACCAATGAAATCAGCGTTAAGACCGCAGAAGACAGCAATATGATAAATCTTGCCTTTGACATATTAACCACAACTCCTTTGCTACAGTATTGACCGAAATTTCCATGGATATTCATATTTGGAACAAAATGTAAATTTTTCAATATATCTTGACGAGCCATGAATTATGCCGTATAATTTGATATGGATTTTAAATTGATTAGGGGGCGATTTTAAATTGAATTTAATTATCGATTCAAATATGCAGGAGGCTTTTGAAGACTTGCAGAATGAATCTATTGCTAACGGTAACGACAATATGACTATAGATGAGATTAATGCAATTATTTCTTTGTGCAGACAAGAAAAGAGAGAGGAAATATGATAAACAATAAAAATAGAAATAATGAAATAACCGATATATACAGCAGTGTTACAGGGTCCGGTGCTGTTAAAAAGCCTAAGAAGAAAAAAAGAGGTAAAAAGGCGGCCTCTCCTCTCAAGAAGGTGCTGATGTTTGTCGCCAAGATGATTGCCGTCTTTATCTTGGTAGGTACTATCACGGTGAGTATCACCATAACTGCGCTAACCGTCTATGTTATGAGATTCCTCCAGGTTACCGACGACAATGCTATCGACCTTGATCAGGCGAAACTCAGCACTATTACCACCATCTATGCCAACGATGCTGCGGGTAACGAGATTGAATTAAAGAGGCTCTCACGCTCAGAACGGCGTGAATGGGTCGATCTTGACGAGATCCCGGTTCATGTGCAGCTTGCATTTGTGTATATAGAAGACGAACGATTCTTCAACCATGAGGGTGTGGACTGGAAACGGACATTCGGGGCGTTTGCTAACCTGTTTCTCAACATATGGGACACACGTCAGGGCGGCTCGACCATAACCCAGCAGACGGTCAAAAACATCACGGGCGATGATGATCAGCACGGATTTGTCGGTGTCGAGCGTAAGGTTCGAGAGATATTCAGATCCATGAATATGGAGCGGGTCTATTCTAAAAACGAGATTCTGGAGGCATATCTCAACATTGTCCATGTCGGGTTCAACACAGGGGGAATACAGGCGGCCGCCAATCTCTATTTTGACAAGGACGCCTCCGAGCTTACCGTGGTTGAGGGTGCGGCGATAGCCTCTATTCTCAGAAGTCCGTATACCCTTAATCCTATATCAAACCCCGAACGAAACAAGGAGAGACGAGGGTATTGTCTGCGGAAAATGCGGGATTTTAACGTAATAAGCGAGGCTGAGTATCAAAAATATGTAGAGGAAGATTTGGTATTGAGAAGTTCCGGAACAGGCTCTCCCGCCGAGCCTGAAGCTACACAGTCCTACTTTGTTGACCATGTTATCAACAGCGTAATTACCGATCTTGCCGAAAAGCTGAACATATCCGAAAAAGAGGCCGAGGACAGAATCTACGGCGGAGGATACAGAATATACTCCACTATAGATCTTGAAATGCAGGCAAGGCTTGAAGCGGGATTTATGAATCCGGCAAACTTCGGCAATCCAAATGCCGCCCTCCCAACCCCTCCCAGAGACGCATCTGCCTCCTTGCGGGAATCGCTCAGCTCCCCTCCTCAGGCCGCTATGGTTGTGTTTGATCACAACGGCGCCATGAAAGCAGTAGTCGGCGGCAAGGGCGAGAAGACAGGCGGAGACCGAGGCGTGATCAACCGTGCTACACAAACCACCCGTTCGATGGGATCGGCGGTAAAGCCGATCACGGTATATTCGCTTGCGGTTGAGAAAAACTTAGTTACATGGTCGTCCATGGTTGAGGATACACAGGTAACCGAGATCATAAACAATGTGCCTACCAAATGGCCGAGAAACTTCGGCGGATCAAGATACGGACCGATGCCCTTTGTTCAGGCCGTCCAGCGTTCGCTCAATACCGTCCCCGTCAATCTTGTCTACCAGCTCGGCACAAGAAACGCCTTTGATTTTATCAATGATAACTTTAAATTTACCTCTTTGGTCGAGACCGCTCCGCCGGGCGGGGTCAGCGATGCCAGAGCGGGCGCGTTGTGTCTCGGCGATTTTGTCAAGGGGCTGAAACTGCACGAACTTACCGCCTGCTATCAGATCTTTGCAAACGGCGGCGTATATACCCCTCCCCATGCCTACACAAGGGTCATAAATACATTCGGTGAAGAGGTTCTCAATGCCAATGTTGCACCCGTGCGGGTCATAGATGAAACAACAGCGGGGGTTATGAACAGGATACTCTCAAGGGTAGTCGATGCCGCTCCCGGAACTGGAACGGCGGCAAAACTCGACAACCTGCCCGTTTCAGGAAAAACGGGAACATCCAGCGAAACCAAAGACTATGCCTTTATCGGCGTAACTCCGCATTTTATAGCGGGATACTGGACCGGCTTTGACCAGCCCTATCCGATGGAGAGTATGCTGAGTACGGGAGCTCTCTATTCTTCCGCGCGTGCCTGGAAAAATCTTGTCGAACCTCTTACCGAGGGTATGCCCGCTGCGAATTTTAACATCAGTCCCCGTGTTGTTGAAAGAAACGGGGCCTATTACCGCCCGGGAACAGCGCCGTAATAAGGGAGAGAATAAAATTTGTTTGTCTTTTCGCAGATTTTTGCAGGGCTTGCGCTTATCACCGTTATAATATCCATACTCAGCAAGACCAAAAAGAACATATTGTTATACAGGATACTTAATACGATCTTCTATGCCGCCTCCTTTGCTTTTGTTTTTAGATGGGTCACTGTCGGAAATTTGATTTTCGGCAGTGTTAGGTTTTATGTCTACTACCTATATAAAGCCAAGGGCAAAAAACCCAGCCTGCATATACTAATAACATTCATACTGTTATTAATAGCAATGAGCTGGGCTATGTGGCATTTAGGGATTTGGACCGAATGGATCGAGATTCCGATTGTGTTTGTCAGCTTTATAACGGCGTGGGCGTTTTGGCAGGAGAATGAAACGGTTATCAGGCTTATCATGCTCCTTGCAACCTCATGCTGGCTCTATTATAACATAAAAACATCAAACTATATGGGAATCGTTTTAGAATCCATCATACAGGTGTTTCAGGTCATCGCCGTTGTGAGATATGATATTCTAAAAAAAGAGAGCCTGATAAAAGAGAGATAGAAGGCGTGAATTTATGCAGAGAAAGTATTCTATGACAAGGGAAGAGAACATTTTTTGGGCAAAACGCAATATTGTCGATTATATCTGGAAGAGCGCAAGGCTGGAAGGATTGTCGGTGACCTTTCCCGAAACCGATGCTATTTATAACGGAATAAGCGTGTCAAATGTCAAGATCGAAGAAATGATAGCGGTAAACAACATAAAACACGCATGGCAATTTGTGCTTGATAACTTGGACATACCTATCGACTATCATTTTATATGCAGGATCAATCAGCATATCGGAGGGGACAATTTGATTGCAAATTCGGGGTTTTTGCGTAATATCCCTGTGCGGATAGGCGGGACATCCTGGAAGCCGGATATGCCTATCGAATCGCAGATCAGAGAGGAATTAGCGGATATATTTGACATGGCCGAACCTACCGACAGAGCCATAACCCTCATGCTCTACCTGATGCGTAAACAGATGTTTATGGACGGTAACAAACGCACCGCAATGCTGGCCGCCAATCAGGTGCTTATTTCTCACGGCTGCGGGGTTGTTTCTGTCCCCATCGAGAATATTCTGGATTTTAGCAGACTGCTGGTCGAATACTATGAGATCGGGGATGCAGAAAAAATAAAATCTTACATCTACAACCAATGTATCGACGGTGTAGATTTCACCCCAATGATGTAGGGACGAACTGCGTTCGCCCGCATACCGTTCGTCCGCATACCATGCGTGACTAAATCACCACCGTTACATCGTGGGTATTTTTATCGAGCGGGACGGCCTTGACGAGAACTCCGCCGTCGAATATGCCCTTATCCTTTCCTCTTTTGACTATGATGTTTATTCTGCTTCCCATAAAATCCACCTCGGCCGAATATCCATCCCAAAACTCAGGTATTACGGGATTTACCGTTACAAATCCGTCTGCGATCTTTATTCCCGCCAGATATTCGATAACGGCGGTGCAATACCATCCTGCGGCGCCCGTGTAGATGCTCCATCCTCCCCTGCCGTAGCAATCGGGGTTTGTGTATACATCGGCCGCCATATAATAGGGTTCGAGCATATAGTTCGGGCCTGTTTTGTTGTCCTTGTATTTATTAACGGGGCCCAGCATCTTGATAAGCTCGTAACCCCTCATGCCGTCACCGTGTTTGAGCAGTGCCATTGCCATCCATACTGCGGCATGGGTGTACTGACCGCCGTTTTCACGCACACCTGCGGGATATGACTTAACATATCCGGGGTTTTGACGGCTGTTGTCATATGACGGTGTGAATAGCTTTACTATACCGTGTTCTTTGTCGACAAGATTTGTATAGGCACTCTCGAGCGCTGTTTCCTTGCGGCTTTGGTCGGTCATCTCGGCAAGAACGCTAAAACTCTGGGTTAATGAATCTATAGCGCATTCCTCGTTTGCCGCACTGCCCATCCTGTCGCCGTCATCGAAAAATGCACGGATATAGTGGCTTCCGTCCCAGCAGAACTCGTCAACCGCCGCAAGCAGGGTAATGGCCTTAGAATAGTAATCATCCCTCAGCTGAGATCTGCCCGTTCTTGCACAGAGCAGAGAGAATCTCTTGAGAACCATAGCCAGAAACTGAGCAAGCCAGACGCTCTCTCCCTTTCCTCCTGCTCCTACCATGTTATAGCCATCATTCCAGTCTCCGCATCCCATGAGCGGAAGACGATGCTCTCCCAATCTGTATGCCCGCTCAATCGCCCGAACACAGTGGTCGAAGACCGATTCCTTGAGTTCTCCGCTTGTGACCTCAAGGTATTTTTCATTCTCATTCTCGGCAAGTTCGGGAGCGGACAGATACGCAACCTCTATATCGAGTATATCGCTGTCGCCCGTCTTTTCTACATATTCACAGACGGTATAGGGAAGCCACAACAGATCATCGCTGTAGCGGGTTCTCACCCCTTTTTTGCCGCCGCCGTATTTAGGCAGATTGTGCCACCAGTGCAGAACGTCACCCTCGGCAAACTGACAGGAACAGGCTCGGATGATCTGGAGCTTTGCGGCATTGTTGTCGATGAGCATATAGTTGCAGACATCCTGCAGTTGATCACGGAATCCGTATGCGCCGCCGCATTGGCTGAATCCTGTGCGTCCATAGAGACGTCCCATTACCGTTTGACGGGGGAGCCATGTGTTGACAAGATAATTCAGACCCTCATCGGGGGTTTTTAGCCTAATACTGCTCGGAGGTGTATATTTTGTATCGGGTTGCAGTTGCAGCAATTTTTGAACCCCCTCTTCGCTTGAGGCAAATGCCATCGAGAATCTCAGATCTATCTTCTCACCCGGCTCGATGGTTTTGCCGACGATCAGACTTCCGCATGGATCATACTCAGGACCGATGCTTGTATCATCCCATCTGCCGCACAAAAATTCAGGACGGCTGCATACTGTCGTAAATCCCTCGGAGCAGGAGACGCCCATATATGACCTGACGCTCTGATTCACGGGATTCCGCAGACAGAGAATGTTACCCGAGAGTTTCATGCTTATCTGTCCCGCCGTATCTCGGCTTACCCCCATTACAGGCTCGAAATAATATGCGAGCTTTATCTCCGCTCTCTTATCGGAGGTGTTGCGAATCTCGGCATCGATATATTTTATCATGCCCTTTGCAGGAACGGTAACCCTGACTGTGCTTCTCAGATTGCCCGCCATACCGTGCCAGAGGGCAAATTCGGGATTGAAGACCGCCTGTGATCCATTGACAAGGTCATAGTATCGGTTGCCCGATTTTATTATGAGCAGTTCTCCCCGATTGTCTGACATTGTATCGTTAAACCATGGTGTGAGTTTGTTTTCACGAGCATTGACCGCCCATGTGAATCCCAGAGCCTTGTCCGAGACCAATGTGCCGAATCCGGGATTGGCAAGTATATGACACCAAGGGAGTTTTGGGGGTGTTGTGATATAAAAGCTGTTTTTGTAGAAGAATCCCGTGTTTAGCCTGTGCCCCTCGTCTGTATCGAAATAGACGGGTTTGACGGGGGTTAGCTTGATAGGATTGTAATCAAAGGTAACGTCCTCGGGTGTTATCATTTTTTTAGATGCCACATGAGCCGCCGATGCGTATATGAGATTTATCGTTTCCTCACCGCAAACAGCCATGTCGATCAGGAACACTCCGCCTCGGACAGCAACCCGCCTTTCACTGCCCTCCTTGCTTATGAGTGTGTTTATCATCCCTGTAAGCGGTCTTCCGTAATCGCCGCCCTCACGGAAGAGCAGTACCAGGTCAAACATAACCCCGGTAAACCGCAGTTTGTTTTGGCATATGATATAGTTCTTGACCCTGTCGGCATCGGCTTCCGATTTTATCTCAAGCGCAACGATCGGAAGATCTCCTGAGATTCCCAGTGTCCAGAGAAGTTTTATATTAGCATAGTTTTTGCTGACCGCCTCAAGGTTTTTGCCGCCGTCTTTCTTGCCGAACAAAATCTGCGGTAACAGAACCGATGCCAGCCGACCCTCGATGGTATCATGGACAAGGGGGCATTTTGCGGCCTTTTCTTTCGAGACACCGCCCTGTCTCCTGATCTTGAGTATATTCTCGACGGCCTCTTCTAAAGAGGCGGCGGCGCTTACTATCATCACATAGTCCTTGCGGGAACGGGGTCCCAGTTCAGCGGGGAATTTTATAGCAATACAGCTATCGGGAACTCCGCCCTCCCCCTTAAAACTCCCGCCGAATCCGCTGAAGAGCCTGTCGGTATATGACGGACGGGAGAGTATATTTTCCCGTCTGCTCTCAAACTCAAACTCTATATCCTCGGTAAAACCCACCGCCATATATATCAGTTTCTCGTTCTTGCGGCGTTTGCGTTTAGCGGTTATAACATTGGCGGTCTTGTCGTATTCAACATGGACAAACAGCTTTGAAAAGGCAGGATGAGCGGCATCGTCTTTGTAATCGCAGAGAACAGGCTCGAGATATATGAAGACTTCCGCCTTTTGTCTTTTCGAGCCTGTGTTCTTGACCGCCAGCGACACCTGCTGACAAGGAAATGTCGGATGGACAAGTTTTTGCATGGCAAGCTGCATATCCTTGCAGTTTGTCGTCCACATAACGCTGTTTGAAGAAAATGTTACATTTCTTTTGTATTTATCGTGATACTGCGGCGCCTGTGTGAAGGGGATTATATCACTGCCTGTACTAACCGCCGCAAATATGCCCAGAGGACGGCGTAATATATCTTTGGTTCTGCGGGTTACGTCTTGGTTGCGGTAGATGAGATAGTCGCATCCGTTATCGGTGATAACCGATGTAATCTCACCGTTTGACAGCAGTTTTACCCTCGGCAGATGGGGATAGATTTTGTCGTACTCGAGTTCCTCAGCCGTCTCCCTGATGTTCTTTTTAGCGCCTTCTTTTTTATACACACCCTCATAGATAATAGCTCCGTTGCTTATCTTTTCCTGCAACAGCTCTGAGGCAGAGTTCATATATCGGTCGGAGAGGAATCGCTTCTGCATGATTCCTCCGTGCAGAGCGTTGTTTACCGCAACTATGCTCATTCCGACATGATGCGCCATATAGCTCTTGATTATGGCATATTCGTTTGACCCGATACGCTCTTTGGTGAAATCGACAGCCTCATAATGACCGTATTTGCCGAAAACTCCCATGGATTTCAACAGCTCCAGATTGCGGTAGGAGGTATGAGGAGCATGGGATAATGTTAGATAGCTCGAATAGGGTGAAACGACATGGTCGTTGTTCATACCTCGCTTGAGTGCGATTTTTTGAACTCCGTTTGCCTTGTATTGATAGTTCAGCTCTGTATCAAAGGCATAGTATCCGCTCTCGGATATGCCGAATGGGGCCGCATATGCTCTCGCCCGTTTCTTTTGGCAGTAGAGACAGAATCTCAGTCCCTCATACCCAAGTGACCCCTCGGTGTTGTGGAGCAGGAGTTCCGGCATAAAGTATTCAAACATCGTACCCGTCCAGGATATAGGCCCGGTAAAGGAGCCTGACAGGGTCAAGGTGCGTGACAATGCGCTCCAGTGCTTTTTCGGCACCTGCCTCTTTGCAACGGCGAAATAGCTGAGCATCCTTGCCTCGCTCATAAGCATATCATAGTATGACCCGCTAAAGCTCTCGGTTGCAAAATCGTATCCTATAGCAAAGAGCTTTTTGTTCTTGTCATAAAAGACGGTGAGATCGGTGTTGTCTATGAGTATCTCTATTCTGCTTATGGTATCCTGTATTGCGGGGAGTTCGGAGGCGTATTCCTTCAAGCCCTCCTTGAGGGCGACAAGACAACAGAGAAGATTGCCGCTGTCTACAGCCGATACATAGGCAGGTTCCAGTGTCTGCAAGGTTTTGGTGTCATACCAGTTATAGAGATTACCCTTCCACTTGTCCATCCTCTCGATAGTACCGATGGTTTTTGATATTCTGTCCTGCATGGTCTCGGCATCGATAAAATCGAAATCGGCGGCCGATAGTACCGACAGCAACAGCAATCCTATATTAGTAGGGGAGGTTCTGTGGGCTATCTTGAACACGGGAGCTTCCTGAACATTATCGGGAGGCAGCCAGTTTTCGCTTGCTCCTGCATAGTCGCAGTAAAAATTCCACATAGCGGCTGCGTTTGAGGTAAGGGTATCCCGTGTTTTATCGGGGATTTGCTCGATCTGCTGTCTGTATTCTCTTCCGCTGATCCACACCAGCGGAACGGTGAATATAAACAGCAACCCAAACACCCGCATAAATCCATACCCTGAGGTCAGGAAGAAAACACCCGCCAATTCGCCGAACCAGTAGTAGTTGAAGATGCCCGCAAGCGAATCCTTTTTGTTCTCTATCTGTGCCGCCGTCGTCCATTCGAGCATTCTTTTTTTCGACACAAACCGTCGGTATAATCCTCGTATCGCTCCGTCTGCGGCTGTGTAGGCAAACTGCGGCAGGAGTATGAGATTATAAGCCATCTGGTATATAAGTTCAAAGGTGTGGGGCATTACGTTGGAGTAATATTTGCGGCTGAGCGCAAACAATCCCCCGTGGAACAATGCTCCTGCAAGACCGAAGAGATAGGGTGAGATCAGCCCCAACAAAACCACCAGCGTCAAAACCGCAGAGATACCGTGCGGCAGAAAATATGCCGCAAATAGCAGAATCAGAGACAGAACAGGGGTAAGCTCCCGTCTGATGTTATCGAATATCTTAAAGCGATTGATGGCCGACAGCGGATTCTTCTTCCTGCCCGATGCTGTTTCTATACTGCCGCCTATATATGCGACATTCTGGAAATCTCCCCTGATCCAGCGGTGGAGCCGCTTAAAGTAGGGCGTGGCATTTGCGGGGAATCCGTCCGACAATTCTATATCACCCGCAAACCTTGTGCGTAGAAACCCTCCCTCAAGTATATCGTGGCTGAGGACCGTTTCAGACGGGAATAGTCCGCTGAGCAATTGATAGAATGTATCAACGCAGATAAGCCCCTTGCCTGAGAAGATGCCGTCGTCATACAGATCCTGATAAATATCGGCGCATTTAAAATCATATGCCGAAACCCCTCCCGCTCCGCACATTATTTTGGTAAAGGGCGTTTTGAGCGATGACTTGAGCTGGGTTACCATCTTTGGTGCTATGATGCCGTAACCGCTCGTCACAACCCCTCTGTCCTTGTCTATAATCGGTCTGTTGAGGGGATGCTCGGCTACCGCCGCCAACGATGATGCCGATTCGAGCAATGCCCTTGTGTCATAATCAAGTGCAAGAATATATTTTGTATCCTTGAGTGTCTTTATATCCCCGCAAAACTCTGCATAGCGGATGTCCTTGCCCTTTATGAGGCTGACAAGATCGGTTATGGCTCCCCGCTTGCGTTCCTTGCCTGTATATGCGTTTCCTGTAGCGCTGTAGCTTCTTCTTCTCACAAGCAGCATAAACTTGTTTTTATACTTCACATTCAGCCTGTTTATCAGAGCGGCACAGGCTCTGATCTGCGAGTTATCCTCCGGTAATACAGGCAGCTTTGCCTCCTTGAGATCGGCAAGAACAAGAAATGATATACTCCCGTTTCCGTTGGTGTAGTATAGCTTTTCGAGCTTTGCTCCAAGATTGTCAAGCTCCTTTGCCGCAGGTAGCATGGTTGAAAGCACCGCCAATGTCGGGGCTGTTTCGGGTATCGTTCCGTCAAATTCGAGACGTGGGGCATACTCGCTCTCGCTCCCGCTAAGACAGATATGCTCAATGATCGGACGTATCATCTCCCACACGGCAAAAAAGACCGGAACCGTCCATAGCGGATTGCCCATAAGCAGGGACACCCCGACTGAAATTAAAATCGAGAATCCTATCAGCATAGGCAGATGGAGTTTTTTGCCTGTGTGTTTCTTTACTAAGCGGTCATAGTCCTCATAGATATAATAACCGACATGGCTCTTTTTGCCATCGCCCTCATACGCCTTTGATTTGCCGATATAGCTGTGAGCAAGCTCCATCTCGTCGGTGTTTGTCTTGAGTGCGATTTTGCTGAGCTTGTATCGGTATATATGCCTTGTCGTCTCGTTCATTGCGGGATATATATCGTCCTGCTGCAGAAGTATATCCAGCTGATTCTTGTTTTCGTTTATTACATCGAGATTTATAAGATCAATGTTGGCAAGGATTTTTATGCACTTGCTTATCAGCGCCGCCGACTGTTCGGGCAGCATCTTTTCGGTAACGGATTTGTACACGCCCTCTATAGCGCCGATTCTGACAGCGTTTTTGAAAAAATCCAGCTCAAAATTCTGCATAGGACGATGGCTCTCAAAGAGGCTGATCAGCTGTAGAGATGTCTCGGTAGAAAACTCAAATTCGTAATCAAAGACGGCCTCTCTTGTAAAGAGATATATCTGCGGCAGGGATGATTTTTCACATTGCGGCAGAATGACCGTTTTAAGGTCCTTTAGCAGCGACTTGCCGTCCTTTTCAATCATGTAGTAGTTATCACAGAGCCACTCACCCGCAGCGGACAGACCTCCGCGCAGTGTGGTGTGTTTATAGGCGCTGCGTATCCTGCGAAGATGGTATTTCAGCCTATGACGAAGATTCTGTGCAGACCTAAATTCGCAAGTCTTTCCCGATATAGATGCCGATAGCTTTTCTGCGAGACCCGTGTTTTCAAAGTGACTGATATTAATCATACTCATCCTGCCTTGATATAATTATAGAAGGTTATTATTAGCATTTTTGAAAAAATAATACAATCCACAGACATTTTATTCTAAATATATTATTACAACTGCGTATGATTAGCAAAAAGAAAACACACGATTACTCGTGTGTTTTAAGCGGTGTATTTAGGAAGAGATGATGTTACTCGCCTAACTTAGATAATGCTATTGTCACTATGCGCTTGCTCGTTCTTTCACATAGGCTATAAACTTTTGCAATGACCAGATATTACCCCGCTTTTCTTGTGGATATGCTGCTATATATGGTGCGGGTACAACAAGAGTTATGTGTTCTATTTCCATTTCATCAAGCTGCCCGGCTGATATTCCTTGTTGAAGCGTGAAAAGATGTTTGTTGCGTATGCGGTTAGCTTCATTGATAACCTGCCGCCAGCGGTCTTTGCAGGTTGTTTTTGCACCTAAAAAAATCAATCTTTCGGACGGGTAACTCAAATCGTGATAAGCCTTTTCGCTAGGGAACACAAAATCAGGACGTTTATTGCCCTCTGTTTTAGGTTGTGATTGATATACAAGATTATTGCCGTCAAACATAGCTGAAAGATGATGTTCAAGGGATTTTCCCGCACGACTCTTTCTGCGGTTAAGCACCATATTGGCCACTTCGATAAACTGTTCAACGGTCTTAAAACCTTTTGTTATCATATCCCCGTAACGGCTAAATTCTATTTTTCTGAATAGCCGATATTCTGTATCTATCCATGAAATTAAATGATTGTCGGGTTTAAGTATAATGTTTTCCTCATGGTTGTAAACGGCGTTAAATATACATCGCGCCGCCGCCGACATTTCAACAGATGCCGGAAAATCAACGGTTAGCGCTTGTATAAATTCTGTAAATGCAAGTTCGGCACGAGTATCAAGCGGCATATCCTCTTTTTGGATTATTGCCCCTGTGTCGGTCGGTCCCATTGCGAAAGCATCAAGAAAAGCGTTTATGTCATCCTCTGTTTCAAGGATATAACCCGAATAATCTTCATCGGCGTTCTTAACGAACACGAACAAGTCGCCTGTGTGTTCAGTACGCAAGAATGGAAATTCACGCCCAAACCGTGTAATGCGGTATTCATTACGAGTTCCGGTGCCATAATATATAAATCGGCTATCGGTTGTAAAATCATTTTGCCAACGTACTTTTACAAACTTGTCTTTATTTTCACCTTTTATACCGGGTTCGTCAAAAAGAATTGAAATAGCTTTTTTTGCTATATATATTCCCGCTTGATGTCCTCCTGTATCCCCGGTGTCATTTGCAGATAAAAATTTGCAATAGGAAAGTTGCCCATTGTTTACTGCTTGTATTGCGTTGTTAGAAACATTATCCATTTTGTGCTCTCCGTAACTTCATATTCGGCAACGCTTCAAATTGAGCTTTGGGTAAACTTTCAAGCTTTTCCACCATTAGTCCCGCAACCGCACTAACAAGCGGTACAACAACTGAATTTCCGAATTGTCTATATGCCTGTGTGTCGGATACGGGTATCTTAAAATCATCACCATAGCCCTGTAAGCGCGCACACTCTCGCGGGGTCAATCGTCGTGGATTTTTCCCTTGCTGCGGTATAAGTATTTCTGAGCCGTCTTTGTAATAACGCGCACTTAGTGTCCGGGTTACTCCATTAAGGTCAACCATGCCATAACCAAAACCGTTACCCTTTGCCTTATGCTTTGCGGCATAGTCTTGTAAATACTCCCATAAATGGTTGGTTAAGGTATATTTTTCGTCAACTTCATCGACTAAAATATCCTTGACTTTCGGCGATTTAGCGGGGGGCGATATGTCAAATTTAAAATGAATTTTATCTCCGTATATCTGACGGTCAAATCCGACAATAAAAACCCGCTCCCTATGCTGCGGACTGAATAATTGCCCGTCAAGGACAAAAGGGAATATTTTATAATCCAGTTCGTCAAGGGTTTCAGTTATAACTTTCCATGTTTCACCTTTATTATGGCTTTTTAAGTTTTTGACATTTTCAAGCAGGAAAGTGTGGGGTCGTTTTGCATTTATAATCCTCACAACATCAAAAAATAATGTTCCTTGTGTTTTGTCAAGAAAGCCCGTTTCCCGTCCTAAACTATTATTTTTTGAAACGCCCGCAATAGAAAACGGTTGGCAAGGAAAACCCGCAACAAGTATTTCGTGGTCGGGTATATCATACTCGTTTATCTTTGTAATGTCACCAAAAGGCAATACACCAAAATTTTCAAAATAGGTTCGTTGACAATATTTATCCCATTCGCTGGAAAAGACACATTCGCCGCCGTGGTTTTCAAAGGCAATGCGCATACCGCCTATTCCAGCGAAAAGGTCAATAAAGCGGAATTTTGCCGGTTTCGCTTCCGGAGCTGTTAATATCAGCTTAAAAATCCGATCATCGCATGGTGGTAGTATATCTATATCCATTGGTAGTATGCCCATAGTATCGCCCTTTCTCTTTCTCTCTGCTTAATTACATTGTGAACCCGACAATCCGATATTACTTTACAAACTCATAACTGCCCGGCCATTGTGCATATGACCCCGTTCCCACCCCGTTGCGGGTCGTGCCTTCATAGCTGTCCCGTCCGGGGAGGATGCGGATCGTCACCGTTCCCGATTCCCCGTCTTTCAGCACTCCGGCGTGTACCGCCGCCATAGCGATGGTGGAATCATCGGTATATATGTCGTTGCCCCAGACTTGACCGGAGGTCGTGCCGATGACATAAAACTCATGGGTCGTGTCATTTTGACCGCGTAAATGGGTGACGTTGCCCCTATAAACAGTTGGATCCGTGCCGCCTGCGGTATTGCCGCCCGAAGCAGATGCGGCATTGCTGCTCGGCTTGGAGAAATAGAAATGCTCAGGGGCGGGACCTTGCACCCAACTGTTTTCGCTAACAATGATGACGTAAGCGCCATCAATGCTGTTGCGTTCGGAAGTCCAGTCGGCGCTGTCCTTGGTCGGCGGCAGGTAATTGCTTCGTAGTGCTTGCGATATGTTAGACCCATATTTAACAAACATCGCCATGCTGTCAAAGAATCCGGCGTTGCCCACGACAATGCCGTCCGCCGCAATTCTGTCGCCCCATCCCTCTCGTTCAGGGCCGATTTCCATGCCGATTTCCCCGCCGACTTCCCCACTCTGCTTGTTTTGATACGGAATGACATCGGCACGCGGCCAAACGGATTTCATAACCCATTGCACGGGTTCGCCGGACGTGTCATAAGAAACCAAGTGATAAATTTTCTCACCGTCCCACGAAGCAGCCTGCGGGTCATGCAGAATGAGATAGTCGTCCGTCTCGGGACTGAAAAACTCCGCATCGCCGAGGTTGGACGGAAAGCCGTCCGGCATGGGAATTGTTCCGTAGGTCGTGCTGTTGCTTTCCGATACGGATTCGCTTGTGCTATCGGACACCGATCCGCCATTGTTGCCGTTGGTGTGTGATCTACTGCCGCCGCAGGCGACAAGGGTAAGCGCCATCAATATGGCGAGGGTTAGGGTTAGTAATTTTTTCATAATCGTGTATCTCCTTTAATCCTTAGTTTCTGCCTGTTTTAATACCTTTATATTTATTATACCACGATTTACAGTTTTGTCAATTACCTTTTAACTACGAAAAACACGAAATAACACGAAAAATTTATTAAGGACGGTATGCACTCCCGTGCGTACCGTCCCCAAAAAACTTTCGTGCTTTTCGTGGTTAAAAGAGAACAAAAAGTAAATGCGGTCACCGCAGGAATATGAACCTACAACCTCACAACCCCCAGTATCGAGTCTCTTATGGCTATAATATCCTTTACATCGATTATGTCGTCGGCAACCGCATCGGCGGCTCGCAGGCTTCGGGCGGGCAGGATTGTTCTGCCTACAATATGGTCTCGTATTAATATCATGTCGAATATGTTTACTATCCCGTCACCGTTGACGTCACCCTTTGCGTGTTCTCCCTCCATGGTCCAGCGGGCGAATAGGGTGTGGTTAGACGCATCGGCAATAACCGTCATTTCGGTTACGGCGGTTCCGCCTGTCGGCTGTGTATACCATCCGCCCCAGATATATTCATCCCTGTTAGGAACGGGCAGCGTACCATAGTTATCCCCGAATGAGGCTATCACCGATGGCGGATTAGCAACATCCGCTGTCTGGGTGTTGAATGAGATCCGCATGGTCACCGCTGTCCACCCTGCATAGAGAGTGTGGTTCGCATTGTTTGTCACGGTAGAGATTGCATTTATCTTTGTGCCTCCGGACCTTTGGGTAAACCATCCGTCAAAGGCATACCCTCTTCGGACGGGAACGGGGAGTTTGCCGTATTGTCTTCCCTCTATGACCTGAATAGAGTTAGGGGTAGGTACTCCTACTCCTGCCGCCTGAGTGTCAAAGCTCACGGTGACATTTCTGCCCCACCGTGCATAGAGGGTATGGTTAGCAGGGTTGGTCACTATTTTTTCACCCGTTATCTCTTTGCCGGAATTTTGGTGGGTAAACCATCCGTTAAAACTGTACCCCGCTCTGTTTACTATTGGCAGCTCTCCGTACCGACTGCCGAATGTGACTATCTTAGCAGAGGGTGTGCCTACTCCTGCCGCCTGAGTGTCGAAGGTGACGTCTACATTAGTAGTATCGTTGTCCGCTTTCCATATAGCGTATAGTGTCATGGATTCTTTTACGGCGATCTCCTCATTCTCGGCATAGGGCATACCGCTTCCGTCCGGCTCGGTGTTCCATCCTATAAATGTTCTGCCTGTATTAACAAAGGTGTTTAGGTTTGTGTAGTATGTATCATTATAGGCAAGCGATTGGTCTGTTATCGGCTCTCCTGCCGCTCCGTTAGGCATATAGGTTATCCCGTGCTGTGAGCCGTATGCAAAGTTTATGACATAATCCCGCCACGCACTGCCAACTCCGTATGACACTACCGCCCTGCCCGGAGCCTGTTCGGTCTGTTCTATCTCGATAAATTCGGATGTGATTCCGGACGTTACTGCTCTTACAATCGGCGGCTGGGCGCCGTCCTCAAGCAATACCGTGTATTCTCTGATTATCGGATCAAATCCCTGCAGACCTTGACCGTCCAGCGTTATGTCGGACAGTTCCGCCTCGTCCATAACCGTTTCGCTTGGTAGTTCGACATTAAAATTTTTAAATGTCGTGTTAAACGGCGGAGAACTTCCGCTGCTGAATGCCGTGAATCCTACCTTGACATTCTCCATAGGATAGGTTATTGAGGTTCCCAGACGGTTGAACTCACCGCCATTGACCGAATAATAGGCTGTGTAGACATTACCCTCACGGTTCAGCCGCATGGTTACGACATCGCCTGTGTTGATCTGAACATTGCCGCTCGAGAGGTTTCCGGTGTTTTGACCTGTACGCCGTCCGACCATAAGTATATGCAGGTTACTGCTATGCTCGATCACAAACTTTATAAAGGCGTTTGCCACGCCTGCGACAACGGGGGTATCCTCATAGACAACTATGCCCATCTGCTGCCAGTTGGTGTTAGGCACGTTTTCTACGACAATATCGGTGGTGACCGTCCAGTCGCCGAATCCCGATTGCAGGAACATATTGCTGTTGGTTCCGGTTGACGCCTGAATATCCTGATTAGTAACGGTTGTTATCTGTAATCCGTTTTGATTCACCCTGTAGTTGCTGCTGTTGGGTCTTACTATGCTCCACTGCGATCCTATAACCCCGCTCATAAAGTTGTCGGATGTCGGCGGGCGGTTGAAATGAATGGTATAGCTCACGCTGACCCCGCCTCTGCTTGCGGTTATGGATGCCGTTCCGGGAATTGCGGTTGTCTGTCTGATGGCAACCTCTATGCCGTCTTGTGCATATGCGTGGATTGCGGGAATGT
>Ga0099364_10006063_pt1 | contig 17702 bp, 7 predicted proteins | sample TergutTh196P3_FD_73070 | JGI IMG/M metagenome (GOLD analysis project Ga0099364, IMG submission 73070) | Microcerotermes parvus P3 segment gut microbial communities from Pointe-Noire, Republic of the Congo - Th196 P3 | ecosystem: Host-associated > Arthropoda: Insects > Digestive system > Gut ...
CACATTCCCCGTAACGACGCCAACAACGTATTTGCCGAGTTTCACAACTGAATATTTTACAAGCGACCAAACGGGTGAGGTAAGAATATTTACCAACACCACGCATACATTCAGGTTGCCCGGTGATGATACAGCAGTACCGCAAATTCCGCCAAGAGAACAACAGTGTCTAAACACAGGCGCCAACATTTCAATGTCATTCGACCTTATGGTGAAATTAGACCCGCGCTTGAATACGTCAACCACGGCTATAGCAGAATGTCCATTTGTAGATGTAGACGCTACCTTCACCACTATACCTGCCGGTTTATCGGATATAGGCGGTCTATCTCCGATTCGCTGGACGCTTGAAAACGACCCGCCGGCAACGCCACCGATTACGCCGCTGTATAATCGAATTTCGGCGCCAGCGCCGGGAACTCCGCTTCCGGGAGATGAAGGTAGAGGAAATATAACATTCACTACCAATAACCCAAGCCCTACAGATTTCCTCGATGGACTGTTCAAAGTATACTCGCAAAGAGAAAGAACATTGAACGCCGCACAATTAGCAGCCAATGTATCAGTACCCAATACGTTTAGCCCTTATTGCGAAACGCGTACGCCGGTAGAGATTACTGTTAGGATAAGTCCGAGTATAGCGCCGCCTATACTTATGACAGCAGATCCCATCGAAGATGTCACCTATATCGTCAACCGCGACCTTGAGCGCCCAGCCTACGACCCTGCAGTCGCTGATAGTAGAGCTTACCTCATATTCTGCGATGACGAGGAAGATTTGAAACCAGTTAGAATTTCATCGGCAAACCCGATAACATGGAGAGTAACCGGTACAAACTTTGGAGTTATTGAAGCAACAGGCGATCCAATACCGTTTGGTACAAATCAAAACGTATTGCCGCCGATAACCCCAACAGATGGTATAGCAATACCTGCCGCCAATTTCACTACGGTAAACACTACCTCCGGTCAAAATACGCAAGGATTATCGTATATTTCTGTTACTGCTTCTCTTGGCGATGGTTCATGCGCAAGCGCGCCGTTAGTAATAGAAGTCAGAGTACAACCGGTAGCAAAAGTACAACCACAGGCAATAAGCTTATGTAGCGGTGATTTGCAATATGCAGGTAATCCGTTGGAGTTTGCTTTCAGCGATGCATTCTTGGCAGACAATACAACGGCTACCTTTACCCGCGACAACTTCAAATGGGCTATCAGAGATTATGACGCCGATGTAGCAGCCTTGTTTGCTCAAGATCCATCGAACAACACAGCCGGAACCGGCGAAGGCTGGTTCTCCGAACACACAAACGGATTCACGCCTCTGAAACCGGATGGCGCGCCATTAGCATCAAGAATATACTTGGATGTAACGCCAATATGGACAGCCGGCGGCAAAACCTGCGAAGGCGAGGATGATGTAGTTGTATTGACGTTCAATCCGTTGCCGGTAGTTAATCACGTGGCTGCAACTCATACGCAAGAAGTATGCTCTGACACGCAGTTTGAAAATATTATTTTCGCTTCGGCAACAGGCGCTACAGTAAGCGGCTCAACATTCACGTGGGAACTTGACGGAACGCTGGATCCGGATATAAACTTGGGACTCGCTTCGACAACAGGCGGCGGCACAGGTGATATCATGTTTACCGCGGGAGCCACCAACTCAAATGAAAATGGTCTATCCTCGTATGAAGCAACAATAGTAGTATTCGCAACATCGCCAGCCGGTTGCGAAGGAGCCAAAAAGGATATATTCCTGACAGTAAACCGTAGACCGGTGATGGATCCTCTAACTGATTTTGACGAATGTCATGGAGAGACCTTCATAGCTGGAGGTACAAACCCCGACAGACCAACGCCGGTATTTAATACAAATCTTAGTGATTCATACATAGCGCAATACAATTGGAATATAACCTACGAGCCCGGCACTACCACTATTTGGGACCTTCCCGGAACAAGCGGACAAGTTGTTAATCAGCCTACTTCAAGCTTCCCCTCTATGCCCGACTTTAAATTTATTAATAACACCAACTGGGCAGGCAACGAGGCAACAGTAGAAGTGTGGGCAACGCACGCCGACAACCTCTGCGAATCAGACAGAGTACCATTTAAAGTAATGGTAAGAATGATGCCTACTGTGATTGCGTTTGACGACCCCGAATATTGTCCGAACATCCTTGTAGATAACTTCCACCCATATACCGTCAACAACGAACCTGCCGGTATGCTATGGCGTTGGGAATCTGTAACAGGACACATAATCTCGGCTGATTTTGACCCAATTACCGGAGTAACCGAAGGTACCGATGAACGCATACCGCCGTTTACCACCCGCGCAAACCCGGTTACATTCCCCGCCAACCCCAACGGAACAGCGCTTGAAGGACTATTTAGAATATGGCCAGAAATGACCTATACAGGCAGAGCGGCAAGCTGCTATGGTGAAAAATACGATGTAACAGTATACCTTAATCCTACTCCGGGAACACCATTTGTGCCGATAGACCCAGCATCCCCGAATCCGGCAGATCCTCGTGAGTTTGCTGAGTTCTGTACCGGAGAAACTGTTTCGCCTACGGCGGAGCCTGACAAGATAATTAATTTCGCATCGATAACCAGCGGCGTAACATTCAACTGGACAAGCTTAACCGATACTGAAAAGAATAATATTGGACAAGCTAACTCCGGAGGCGCGTCGAGAATAGGGCAGTTCACAGCCGTCAATAATACCGTAAACCAGCTTGGCTTGGGAATAGCAGAGTTTATTGCCGTTGCTACATCCAACAAAGGATGCCCCAGCGCAAGTAGCGAACCGTTCGAAATAAGAGTGAAGCCCGTGCCGCAAATGATGACATACGATGCAATAGCAGTGTGCGCCGGTACGGAACATATCTCAGAAGAATTTGAACTGATACCCCCCGAATCAGATGCGTATGTTTCGGGAACGACCCATTTCACATGGAGAATAACCGGAAATATACCTGAATCGACGCTACCTGACAATAGTACGGGCATTGCAGCGCCGGGTAATTTGCCGTCGTTCACCCCCAATGATTCAAATTATCCATATCCGCCGATGTGGGGCGACGTCTTGAACGTTACGTATATGACTTTGAACGTAACGCCTCACCATGCCGGATGTGCGGGTAGCCCAATACCGGTGCCGATAACTCTTTATCCGCGTCCGATTACGGAAATTGTAGATGAACCAAACGCATGTTTGGATGAATCGTTGTCGAAATTATACTGGGCAAATGAGAGAATGCCGCGTCCGTTGCACACTTACCAATGGGGAGTAGTATCGTCTGCCGATTTTATTGACCGTTTTCCAAATGTTTCTTCGCATCCGTACATAGAACCCACTATTGGCGAAATGGCGCACTTTACGATGGTCATGTTCCCCGAACTTGCTGCATGGAGCGGTAATGTAACGCTTATCGAAACTAATATGTTCGGTTGCGAGGGACGCCCGACTGAAAAAGAATTTAACGTAATTGCTCCTCCTATTCTGGAATTTTTATCGGAAATAGAACTGTGTTTCGGAAATGAAGATAAAATTAAAGTTGAATTTGTAAACAGTCACGAGTTCGGCGCCGACCCTATGGAATTTGTTTTTCTGGAATGGCTCCCATCAACTCACATTGTAATCGAACAGGGCGTTTCAATAGCCAAAAACCTTGAACCATTGATAGCGCCACTATCAGAAGACGATTTAAGTGTAAGAGGCTTATACAGGGATGGAACGACCCAATGTTATGGTCCCTTTGCAGAAACGCCGGTTAAACTTCATCCTCCTGTTGATGTAGCGATAGTACGTCCGGAGCAATATTGCGAAGACGAAGACGAGTACAATTTGACGGCGTTGAACCTTAGCCCCAATGAAACCATATACTGGCAACGCGCAATTGAATCGGCTCCCTTCATAGTTGAATCAACGGTAGAAATCGGAAACTCTACCGATGTAAACCCGATAAATATGAAAGACCCGATTTATACGGACGCTTTACCCGCGACATTCAACTGGACCAATTACGAAACCAATATCATCTATCAAGCCCGTCGTTCTGTCACACACGATAAAATATACAGCTCGGGCGAAATAGTTTGTTACAGTCCTACATGGTCGCGCGTAGAAATGAAAATTAACCAGACTCCTTCTGCGCCGCAGTTGCCCGATGACTTGTTAATCGTAGGCGGAATACCGGTATTTGCATACTGCGAAGATGAATCTGACCCATGGTACTTGATGCGCGTAGATACCAACAACGAGCTCAATATGTCGAGGATAGACTGGTATAATCCCGCCGGCGTTCGTTTAAATCCCGGCGCCGAGCTGAGAGTTCAACAGAACGGCTATAGCGACCCGGCTCCGTTTAACTATCAGGCGTCCATAATTTCATTAGTAGGTTGCGAAAGCCCGCGTACTACCGTGCCGCTGATGATTCACCGTAATCCCGTATTAGACTTTGAATTGTGGGACGTAAAAGCCGGCGAAGAAATAACGTCTGCCTTTACAAATGGTTGTGCGCCGTTTGAAGTAGAAGGAATAAATAATTTCTACGAAAATAGAGTAGAATACACATGGATATGGGGCGCCTATGAATCGTCGCAAGATGACGGAATAGACCCGCAGACGTACATCTATTATCTTGGAGGTACAATTTCCGAGACGGTAAGAGTCCGATTTGAAGGCGTCAGTACGGAAAATATCGATATGACGACCGGATTAGGCTGTATGTCAACTGAAATGCGTGAGCTTATCATCTATCCGGGCGTTTCGGCAGAGTTTATTGCATCAAGCAACGAGGGTTGTCACCCCACGCCCGTAATATTCGACAATCTGTCGCAAGGAGCTTACGAATTCCGCTGGTACTGGACTTTACCCGATGGCGTTGCAGAACCTCCATATCCGGGTAATCTCGAAAACGACGGCGCTGTAATACGTCCGAATGACCCGCTAAATCCGGGATATACAGGCGCAAGAGGAGCTAACCAGTATAATATTTTCCAAAATGAAACTGAAAGTCCGATAAGCTATAATGTTTGGTTGCAGGTAGACAATGGCGGTTGTTTTGACAACAAGTCTACTGTCATCACCATATATCCGGTGCCGAAAGCACAGTTCGAACACTATGGCGGCGACAGAGAAAGCGTTTGTCCGCCCGAACCTGTTATCCTTTCAAATATATCGGGTACCGGCATTGCAAACAACCCTGAAACGGAGTATACATGGGACTTTGGCGACGGATTCTTTAGAAGTTACGATGTTAATCCCAATCCTGTGGACACGGTACATCACAAATACCAAAACTGGATTTCATCAACGCCCATGCCTTATCTGATAAGATTGATGGCAGCAAATTCTCACGACATTCCGGGCAATGACGACCCGTTAATTTGCAGCGCCACATATGCGCGACAATTAATGGTCAATCCGCAGGTATCGGCAAGATTTACCGGACCAACAGAAGGCTGTTCGCCGTTTGAAGCGCAGTTTAGAAGCCAGTCGATGGGATCTATATCGTCATATACATGGGACTTCGGCGACGGAACAGGAACTGACGTTACATCAGATCCGAACCCAGTGCATGAATTTGTGAACAATTTCAACAGAGACGAGATAAGAAATTTCCCGGTTACAATGATAGCGCGCAACAACTGGTGTAGCGACGTATGGACTGAAAATTTCCGTCTGTTCCCGCAACCTGTGGCAACGTATGGTATTAAGGACAATAATGTATCAGGCTGTCAGCCATTCGCGGTAACATTCCAAAATACCTCAAATAACGGCTCCCTGACAGGCAACCTTACCTATATATACAATTTCACCGATGGTACAGAGCCGTTGGAGTTAACCACAATACAGGAAACAACGCATACCTTCTTCAATGCGTTAGGCGGTAACCTGCTCAGATACCCGACATTGACGACCATGACTTCATGGACTTATAACGATAAATCGGTACAATGTTACAGCCAGCCGTTTGAGCAGATGATCACTATCTTCCCCTATCTGAAAGCAGAGTTTACGATAGAACCGTTTGATCCGATGCTTTGTAGCCCATTGCGCGTCAGTTTGATAAACGCTTCGCACGGTTTTCAAGAATACACGTATCATCTTGGCAACAGCGACGTTATTTCAGGTACTCGCGAATCGGGTATCATCAATACATATCACTATGTTAATCCGAATATGTACGAAGATATGTATTATGATGTACGATTGGAAGTTTGGAACGGAACCTGCCGTGATGAGGCAATTCAACCGATAAGAATCAACAGCTCGCCTCGCGCCAGTTTCCGTCCGGGAAGCCCATATCCGCAACAGTTCCCGCATCCTTCGCCGCCTATCGAAATAATAAATGAGATACAGCCGCCAAACAGAGAAAATTTGACGTATCTATGGAGTTGGAGTGAAGGAAATTTCGATTACCAGAATAATTTTTCAACGTCACCCAACCCGTCTCCGTTGAATCTTTACGAATGGGGAACCTATCACATAACACAAAATGTTGTAGCCCCCAATGGAGTATGTTTCGACAGCCAAACGGTCACTATCTATTTAGCGCCAAATTCACCGATTGCCAATTTCGATGAAGTGATGTCGTCATGCGCTCCATATCAGGTAGATTTTGTCAATTATTCAAGATACGAGCGCGGATATCTCTGGGATTTCGGCGACGGACGCACTTCTACCGATAGAGAACCGCGACATACATACATGACCCCGGGTGATTATACTGTGAGACTGACCGTCTATGGACTTGATATGACGGACAATCACATGGAAAAAGTGATAACAGTTCTACCGACGCCTCAAGCAGGTTTCGATGTAAGGTCAAGATACTTGTACGTAGGTCAGCCGCTGCATGTTAATAATTTCAGCGTTTCCGAAACAAACGATGGAACCCCATATGATGTATGGTATCGCTGGAACTTTGGCGATGGAACGCCGATAAATACCGAAAAAGAACCGGTGCATCTGTACCAGAAAGCCGGAACATACACCGTAACGCTCACGATAGGCACCTATTCCGAGCCGTCATGCAGTACGTCGATGACGCTGTACGACATAATCGAAATAGAAAATGCCGGAAATATCGTTCTACCTAACCTCTTCCGACCCGACCCAACAGGCGAACAGCCCGACGATATACCCGACGGAGGATATAAGAATTATCTCTTCTTCCCGCCTATATTAAGCCCAACCGCATCGTACAGCATGAAAATATACCACCGTCTTGGAATATTGCTCTACGAAACCGACGACCCAAAGAAAGGCTGGAACGGATACTATCGAGGCAATATATGCGAAGAAGGCGCCTATATATACAGAATAGAAGGAGTCTTCCAAAACGGACAATCGTTTATGGACGTAGGAACAGTGTTGATAGTAAGGTAAGAACACAGCAAGTTACACAGAGAGTCGCAGAGAATCACAGAGTTACACAGAGTTTTTGCTCAGTGTAACTCTGTTTCTACTCGTGTAGAGCGGCATTTGCAATGCCGCGCTACTAAAAAGCATTACAAATGCCGCCGAACGCAGAAAAATTTTTTTGTATGTATATTTTTTTTTGTATATTTGCACGAATTTTTAAATAGATGTTTATGAATCGTAAAATATTGTATCTTTGTTGTATGTTTCTGCTTATAGCAGCATCAGTCGGCGCACAGGAACTGCGTTGCAACATTTCGGTAAATCATACGCAGGTTCAAGGTTCTAACCGTAGCGTTTTTGAATCCCTTCAAACTGCGCTTTACGAGTTTGTGAATACCCGCGTATGGACAAACAACGTTTTTACCGTACAGGAACGCATTGAATGTACCATGTCGCTTACCATATCAAGTCTTGTGGGCAACGAGTTTACGGGTACAATAACGGTACAGTCGCGCAGACCCGTTTATAATTCAGGGTACACTACCAATATGTTCAATTTGATAGACAGAGACCTGAAATTTACATACGTGGAAGGTCAGCCGTTGGAATTTAGCGATGTAGCCTTTACGTCGAACCTTACTTCCATCATTGCGTTCTACGTATATATAATAATAGGATTGGACTACGATTCGTTTTCGCCCAATGGCGGCACTCCCTATTTTCAAAAGGCGGAGAGCATCGTCACCAATGCGCAACAAACGAGCGAGCGCGGCTGGAAAGCCTACGAAGGCAATTACCGCAACCGTTACTGGTTAGTGCAAAATCTGCTGGCAAACGGTTATCGCGGCGTTCGCGAGTTTACGTACAGATACTACCGTCTGGGATTAGACCGCATGAGTAGCCGCCCCAACGAAGCGCGCGCAGATATAGCCGAGCATCTTCGTCTTTTGCAGGAAGTATACCGCCGCAGACCAGACCAGCATATGTTCCTCCTACAGATAGTCTGTGACGTAAATGCAGTCGAATGGGTCGATATTTTCAAAAACGGCACCCCCGACGAAAAAACAAGAGTAGTAAGGCTTTTGAAGGAAATAGACCCGCCGAATATTTCGAGGTATGATGGGATAAATCAATAGTTTCAAGTTTCAGGTTTCAAGTTTCAGGTTTCAAGTTGTAGGCAATGCGCGGGGGCGGCGCAACGAGACAGAAAAGTGCAAAAAATAAAAAAGAAAGTGTTGATAAAAAAATAAAAATTGTAACTTTGCGTTATTTTTAAGAAAGTTTGTTATGAATATAGTTTTAACCTCGCCATTGGAAAGTGCAACCCGAATTAAGATCAATAATTGGTTGGCAAATTTGGGTTGGATAATTGATGAAAATAATCCTGATTGTAATTGTTTTACAGAAAGAGCACGAACTGTTGAGGAAAATAAAAAACTCAAAGGGTCAAAACCTGATTATGTTTTATATTCATCAGAAACGTTAGAACCGATTGCTATAATTGAAGCGAAACGGACAGGCGAGAGTTTGGAAAAATCTCTCGAACAGGGAATTACCAAATATGCAAATCCACTCAATGTAAAAATTGTATTCGTTACAGACGGTTTATTTATACAGGGTTATCATTTAGACGACAATGATTTTTTGTATTACAATTCCGAACTTGTAACCGAATTTTTGCCCGAAAAACGCCTAAATTTATTTATCGAGGGTGGCAGTAAAATTTTCAGCGAGAAAAAAGTTACTCATTCAAAAGTTGAACTGATAAAAATTTTTGAAGAGGCAAACGATATTTTGCGTAAAGACGGATTGAGCGAGGGACGAGAGCGATTTACTGAATTTTCCAATCTCTTGTTCTTGAAATTGATAAGTGATATTGAAAAACACAGAGAAGAAATTGGCGAATCTCGCAAATTGGAAAAAATGTATTGTTGGGACGGGTTTAAAGATAAAAATGCAAACGAGTTATACGAATATATCAACAAAATTGTATTGCCGAGATTTGAAAAAGAATACAATCACACAAGCGATATTTTCAACAAAAAATTACTGATTAACAAACCTGAAAATCTGCGAGAAATTGTTGCAAAAATTTCAAAAATCGGTAATTTATTGGATACCAATTCCGACATAAAAGGCGATGCGTTTGAGTATTTTCTCAAAAATTCAATCAGCGTTGGCAATGATTTAGGCGAATATTTTACGCCACGACACATTGTAAAATTGATGGTTGAGTTGTTGGACTTAAAATTTGAAGAAACAATTTATGACCCTTGTTGCGGTACAGGCGGTTTTTTGATAGAGGCATTTAAAAATATCAAAAACAAATGCAAAAACACACCAACAAACATTGATATTTTGGAAAATAAAACGGTTTTTGGTCGTGAAATTGCCACTACTTCGCGCATTGCCAAAATGAATATGATTATAATGGGCGATGGACACAATAACATTGAGCAAAAAGACTCGTTGGAATATCCTATCAAAGAACAATACGACGTCGTTCTCACTAATTTTGCATTTTCTCAAAAAACCGATTACGGCGCTTATTATGATTTCGACACGACAGATGCTAATCCCATTTTTGTAAAACATATTTACGACAGTTTGAAAAAAGACGGTCGTTGTGCGGTGGTTGTCCCCGAAGGATTGCTTTTTGATACAAAAAAAGAATATGTGAGAATACGAAAATTGCTGATTGAACAGGCAAATGTAGTTGCCGTTATTCGTTTGCACGGATTTGTATTTAAGCCTTATACAGGGCAACCGACAAGTATTTTGATTTTTGAAAAAGGCAGTTGTACAGAAAAAGTTTGGTTTTTCGATGTGCAGGAAGACGGTTTTAAACAAACGGGCAGTATAAAAGGACGACGGAAAATTCAGGCAGACGATTTGATTTTGTTGCGCCAAAGTTGGAAAGAAAAATTAGACACGGAAAAATCATTTTCTATTGACGTAAAAGAAGTTATATCAAATAATTATCAACTTTCATTAGGCAATTACCTAAAAAAACGAACCGCTCAAAAAACAGTAAAACTAAAAGAATTAGTAAAGGACGAAAAAATTATTATCGGTTTTACACCTGACAGAAACGATGATGCTTATTGGTTTGGCGGAAAAAACATTTGGGTAAAAGTCGGCGATATTACCGATGAAATGTACATTGATAATTCTTCTGAAAAAATTACCGATTTTGGAATCAAACCTGCAAAATTACTACCCAAAGATACATTGTTATTCAGTTTCAAACTCTCTATCGGCAAGGTTGCCATTGCCCAAGCGCCTTTATACACCAACGAAGCCGTTGCAGGATTGATTATTGAAGACCCGATTATTCGTAAGTATTTGTATTACATTCTTCCAACTTTGGATTACGAAACCAACCGCGCCACGAAAGGTGAAACCTTAAATAAAGATTCTGTCGGTAACATAGAAGTTCCTTTTGACAAGGATAAAATTCCTGCATTGGTAGAAGAATTGGAAAAAATTGAAAAGGAAAGACAGAAATACATTCGCATAAAAGAAGAATTGCGACAACAACAACTAAAAATATTGAGAGAAGTACAGTAAAGAAACGAACACTTTGAACCGAATTGACGAGATAAAAAAAAGAATAATACACGAAAGAAATCAAAAATCAAAAATATAAGAGTAATCAAAAATCAAAAATCAAAAATATGCAAGTATTCAAAAATCAAAAATCAAAAATCAAAAATATGCAAGTAATCAAAAATCAAAAATCAAAAATCAAAAATTGTCTAAAACCTTTTCTATTGCTGATAATAGCGGCAATGCTCGGTTCGTGTGTCGTGGGCAAGAAGAAGTTTCTTGCTGAGGAAAGCGCGCGTATGAAAGCCGAAGAACAGGTTAAAGCGTTGACTGACGATGTTAATGCGCGAAACATCGTTATCTCCGGTTTGGAAAGGAAGATAGCGGGTTTGGAGGCAGATACAACCCGTCTGGGCAGGGATATTCGCGAGATGCAGCGGATATTGACGTCGAATATGACGCAACAGCAGCAATTGGACGCTATGTTGAGGTCTCAAAGAGAGACTTTGGCAGAGATGGACGCTGAACTCAAAAGTAAAATAGAGGCGTTAGACGAGCGCGAGCGCACTATCAATGAATTGAGAGCAATCATTCAGGCGCAAAACGATATGGTAAACAGTCTTTTAAGACAGGTTACCGATGCGCTTACGGGGTTCAGTTCCGACGAATTGACCGTTGAAATGCGCGACGGAAAAGTCTATGTGGCAATGTCAGACAGGCTGTTGTTTCGGGCGGGCAGCGCCGACGTTGACAATCGCGGAAAACAGGCGCTTGCAATACTCGCAAACGTGCTGATAAACCAACCGGAAATTGATATTTTTATCGAAGGTCATACCGACAGTCAGCCCATCAGAACCGCACGTTTTACGGATAACTGGGACTTGAGCGTATTGCGCGCAACATCGGTTGTTCGTATTCTTACCGTAGAATACAGCGTAAACCCCGAACAAATCATACCATCGGGACGCAGCCAGTATTTCCCCGTTGCCGATAACGCAACAACCGAAGGACGCTCAAGAAACAGACGAACGGAAATAATCCTGTCACCAAAACTTGACAAACTTTTTCAAATGTTGAACGAACATCGGGGGAATTGAAAATTGAAAATTGAAAATTGAAAAATTTTTCGATTTTTGTAACTTTTTATAATAGTATTCGTATAATCGTAATTGAACACATAAAAACAGAAATATGACAAATTCAGTATTTTTTACAATCGTTCTCTTAACTATTGGAGCTGGGCTAATAGGTATAGCAAAAAACCGGCTACAGTACAGGAATAGCATAATGTTTTATATCACGTCAGTAGTGCTTATTCCATTGCTGATTGCTGCCATTCTCGGAGTTTTCGTAGGTTGGAGGGGGATAATACATTTTGTTTGGGCGGCGCCTTTGATACTTACATGTACTACAATAGGCTATTCAATGATTGCCAAAAAGTTGCAAGAGCCGTTGAAGGCAATGGTAGAAACGATAGAAGCTTTGTCGGTGGGCGATGTTGACGTCGTTGTAGACGAAAAGCATCTAAAAGGCGAACACGAATTAGCCACGGTAAAGAGGCTTATGGTAAGATTGACCGACGAGTTACGAAGGGTTGCATCTTTTGCCTACCAAATAGGCAAGGGCAATTTGAACGTTGAATACGAATTAGCAGGCGATAAGGACGTTTTGGGACGCGCTATGCTTGAGATGCGCGCCAACATTCTGAAAGCCGAAGCAGAAAAAGAAGAGCGCCGATTGGAAGACGAGCGTCGCAACTGGGTAACGCAGGGCGTAGCCAAATTTGCCGAACTGCTGCGCGAAAACAACGATAACATGGAAGAACTTTGTTATTCGATAATCAGCAACATGGTGAAGTACGTCAATGCTAATCAGGGCGGTATCTTTCTGCTGAACGAAGACGGCGATAAACCCGTACTGGAGTTGAAAGCGTGCTATGCCTACGAACGTCGCAAATATAACCAAAAAACAATCGAAATAGGCGAAGGGCTTTTGAGCGCATGTTTCCTCGAGCGGCAAAGCATCTATATTACCGAACTTCCGCAAGATTATATCTATATCACATCGGGTTTGGGCGACGATACGCCGCGCGCGCTGTTTATCGCTCCGCTGAAAGTGAACGACCAGATTTACGGAGTTGTAGAACTTGCAGGCTTCAAAGATTTTGAACCGCACGTGCGCGAATTTGTCGAAAAAGAAGCCGAAAGTATCGCTTCAACGATTTCTTCGGTAAAGGTAAACGTGCAGACAAATGAACTCTTGGAACGTTCTAAGATTCAATCCGAAGAGTTAGCCAATCAGGAAGAGGAACTGCGCCAGAACATGGAAGAGATGCAAGCCACGCAGGAAGAGATGTCGAAAAAACAGAGAGAAACCGAGCAAGCGCATATCGAACTTCAGGAAGTAATGGCAGAAAACGAATATCAATTAACGAAATATTCGCTGCTCATCAAAGCGGCAAACATTGGTTTGTGGGATATGAGCGTAGTAAAGGGCGACCCGGTCAATCCAAACAATACGTTTCAATGGTCTGACGAGTTCAGAAAAATGTTGGGTTATTCAAGCGAAGCAGAGTTTCCGAACGTGCTGCACAGTTGGAGCGACAAGTTGCATCCGGAAGACAAAGAAAGAGCATTGAACTCATTCTCACAGCATTTGCTCGATAGAACGGGACAAACGCCTTACGACCTCGAATATCGTCTGCTAAAAAAGAATGGACAATATGCTCATTTTCATGCTTTCGGCGCTACCATGCGCGACGAAAATGGCTATGCCGTCAGAGTTGCAGGAGCTATACAGAATATAAGAGTCATTGGTTAGAATGACCTCGCCATTATACGGAAAAACATTGGCAGAGCTTTCGCAAATTGTTGAAGAACTGTCTTTACCGGCTTATTCGGCGCGGCAAATTGCTGATTGGCTGTACAAAACAAATGTATCATCAATTAATGGGATGAGCAATCTTTCAGCGAAGGCAAGAGCGTTGCTGTCAGAAAAGTATAATATTGGCGCAAGCGAGCCGCTTGCAGTACAAACGTCCGCAGACGGAGTGAAAAAATACATGTTTACCGCGTTTGAAGGTAAACACGTAGAAACGGCGTTCATCCCCGACCGCGACCGCGCTACGCTGTGCGTTTCTACACAAGCAGGATGCCGCATGGGATGCGCATTTTGTGCAACAGCCAGACAGGGAATGCAAGGCAACCTCGACGCCGCAGCCATACTTAACCAGTTTCGCAGTTTGCCCGAACACAAAGACATAACAAATATCGTTTTTATGGGCATGGGCGAGCCTTTTGACAATATGGACGAACTGATGAAAAGTTTGGAAATACTTACCGCCGCCTACGGATATGCTTGGGCGCCAAAGAGAATAACCGTTTCTACGGCAGGAGTCCTCCCGTCTATACGTTATTTTATGGACAACAGCCGTTGTAATCTTGCTGTTAGCCTTAATCATCCCGACCCGGAAGCGAGATGTAAACTGATGCCGATTGAAAACAAATTTCCCGTAAAACGTGTGATTGAACTGCTTAAATCCTTCGATTTGAACAGGCAACAGCGTATTTCTTTCGAATACATCATGCTCGGCGGCGTCAACGATTCGCTGCAACAGGCAAACGCTACGGCGCGCCTGCTTTCAGGCTTGCGATGCCGCGTGAATCTGATACATTACCATGCAATACCCGGTTGTTCGTTTGTCCCCTCCAACGACAATGTTATCCGGCAATTTGCAGATACGCTAAACCGAAAAGGAATCATAACAACAATTCGTCGGTCGCGCGGACAGGATATTAACGCTGCATGTGGAATGTTATCGACGAAGTAAGTTTCAAGTTTCAAGTTTCAAGTTTCAGGTTTCAAGTTTCGGGTAAAATCAAAAATCAAAAATCAAAAATCAAAAATTTTATGTTAAGTCAAGAACACATACAATTAATTTATCGTCTCAAGCGCGATTTATCAAGAGAGCGACGTATAGTAGTAACCACCCATCAGGGACCGGATGGCGATGCAATGGGGTCGTCGTTGGCTCTATACCTGTTTCTGAAAAAGCGCGGACACGATGTACATTTGATTGTCCCCAACGACTATCCCGAATTTCTGCACTGGATGCCGTCAAATGCCGATGTAGTAAACTTCATGCGGCAGCGACCCTTTGCAGAAGAACTTGTTGAAAAAGCAGAATTTGTTTTCCATATGGACTACAACGTATTAGGACGTAGCGCCGACATGACGCGTTTTCTCTACAAATGCAAAGCCACGCGGATACTTATCGACCATCATCCCGATATTGATATGCCCAGCAGATACATTTTTTCTGATACGCAAGTCAGTTCAACCTGCGAGCTATTATTTTGCATGATGAAGCGATGGGACTACAGTTTGATAGACCGCGACATTGCAACATGTCTCTATACGGGCGTGATGACCGATACCGGCAGTTTTTGTCACCGTAGCGCAAGCGCGCAGACCTTTTTGGTAGCCGCCGAGTTAATGCGTTTCGGTATAAACCGCGAAGAAATATACGAAAAGGTATACGACAACTATTCTGAAAACCGCGCGCGGCTAATGGGTTTTTGCCTGAACGAAAAAATGGAAGTCCTGCCGCAATATCGCACAGCATTAATAAGCCTGAATCTGGAAGAACAACAACGATACGGTTTTGTGATAGGCGATACCGAAGGATTTGTCAATTTGCCTCTTTCCATAAAAGGAATACGTTTTTCGGCATTTTTTCTCGAAAAAGAAGACAAGACAAAGATGTCGTTCCGCTCGCGAGGTAATTTTTCAGTCAACGATTTTTCGAGAACGCACTATGGCGGCGGCGGACATATAAACGCTGCCGGCGGCGATTCAAAAATACCAATGCCCGAACTGATAAGGCAATTCAAGGAAATAATAACAATGTATGAAGAAAAATTGAATGAAGAAGGATAAAGTTTCAAGTTTCAAGTTTCAAGTTTCAGGTTTCAGGTTTCAGGTTTCAAGTTTCAGGTTTCAGGTTTCAGGTTTCAGGTTTCAAGTTTCAGGTTTCAGGTTTAACGTCTTTCAATATTCAATATTCATTATTCAATATTCAATTTTGATTTTTGTTTTGTTATTGGCGTTTTCGTGTCGTCGTACATACAATACGCAGATGCCGGCAGATGATACCGTCAATATTGAACATCAGAAGAGGGAAATATTATTGCGCATCAATCAGGAAATGGTGGAAGAAGAGGCGCAAGCGATAAAGAAATATGCTGAAAATCAAAATTGGGAGATGAAAACTACCGAAACGGGCTTGTGGTATATGATTTACAAGAACGGAAGAGGCGAAAAAGCAACATCCGGAAAGATAGTAACACTTGAATACACTTTATCACTGCTGAATAACGCTATTTGTTATTCATCGGCAGAGTTTGGACCTATGTCGTTCAAAATGGGATTCGGTGGCGTAGAATCAGGGCTGGAAGAAGGAGTTCTACTCTTGCGGGAAGGCGATAAAGCACGCTTCATAATGCCGCCCCATCTGGCGCACGGACTTACTGGCGACGGCGATTGCATACCCATGAGGGCAATTATCATTTATGATGTGGAATTAGTGCGGGTAACGGAATAAAGACGAACTTTTTGTTTTGTTGGAAAATAATAATTATCTTTGGCGAAAAATTTGAAATAGTAATGTGAAAAAACAGTCTATCATATTCAAAAATTTTCGTCGCTACAAGCGATACTATCTCTTAATAGCGCTGGCAGTGGCATTGGCAAATACGATCATTACCGGTAGCCTTTTTGTTGGCGATTCGGTAAAGCATACGCTGGTGAGCCGCGTAGACGAAAGATTAGGAAATACTCTTTCGCTAATAACATCGGGCAGCGGTTTCATGGACGAAGCCTTTGCCGAGGCGCCTGCGCTGAAAGGCTCGGCTGCTACGGTTTTTTTCACAAACGGGTTTGTACCCCACAATTTGGCATTGCAGCCGGTTTCAGTCTGGGGCATAGATAGCAGCCTGATGACGATTGCCGCGCCGGGATTTGTTTTCCCCAACGCGGGCGAAGCGGTTATCAACCGAAAAATAGCAAACGAACTCTCATTGAAAGTCGGCGACTACATCGTTTTACGCCTTCCCAATACCAGTATGATTCCTTCCGGTTCGCTGTTTGTAACCGACAACTATACGACAAGCCTTCGCCTGCGCGTGAAGGCGATTATTGATAGCAGGCAATCGGGCAATATGAATCTGCGTAATGAACAGTCGTTGCCCTTCAATCTGTTTATTAATCGGCATGAAATGACGTATGAATTGGAAATGGAAGGAAAATGCAACATCATCATGTTGAATAAAAATGTTTCAGAAGATGATTTATTAAGCTCGTGGACGCCAGACATTTCAGGAATAAAAGTTGAAAAATGGGACGCTTATCAGGAAGTTGGCGCCGAATCGATTTTTCTTGACGAAGATTTGGTTTCCCGCATAAATGAGCGTTTTCCACACACCAACCATTTGTTTTCGTATTTAGTCAATGATATTTCCGCAACATCAAAACTTGAAACTTCAAACTTGAAACTTGAAACGTCCATCCCTTACTCTTTTGTAACCGCTATCAACCGTTTCGGAGGAGTAGAGTTGACGGGAAATGATATGATTTTGTCAGATTATGCCGCCAACCGCCTGAATGCCTCAATTGGCGATACCGTAATGCTTGCGTTCTTTGTTTCCGCTGAATTGAAGATACTTACAGAAGAAACACGTCCTTTCATTGTTAAGGATATCATGCCGTTACA
>Ga0099364_10006064_pt1 | contig 17702 bp, 12 predicted proteins | sample TergutTh196P3_FD_73070 | JGI IMG/M metagenome (GOLD analysis project Ga0099364, IMG submission 73070) | Microcerotermes parvus P3 segment gut microbial communities from Pointe-Noire, Republic of the Congo - Th196 P3 | ecosystem: Host-associated > Arthropoda: Insects > Digestive system > Gut ...
TGTCCATTCCCACGACGGTTGCACCGCGCTATGGTGATGCGTATGGCTCGGGCAGACTCGCCGCTCACGAAACGCCAGGCAGCAGCCTTGCCGCATCCTATCCTCTGACACTCAGGCTCGACATTACAGGTCGAATGGCACAGGCAGTGGTCAGTTCACCGAGCCACGGCATTGCAGTCAGAAAAGCGGAAAGCCATCTCACCGTTCTGCTTGAAAAGAATGCGTTCATGGATCGCGATTTCGTATTGAACATGGATTCAATTGAAGGGGCGTCTTTTGCCTTGTCTGCCGAAGATGGGGAGAACACGATGTTTCTGGCAAGCTTCTGCCCCCGATTTGACGAGGACAGAAGAAGTCCTCTGGCTTTGAAAATTCTGGTGGACTGCTCAGGATCGATGCAGGGTGACAGTATTTTTTCTGCCAGGCGGGCGCTCCATGAACTTCTGCCAATGCTTGATTCGAATGATGTGATTTCACTGAGCCGTTTTGGTTCGAATGTCATGCATCATTCTGCAAAAATGCGGCATGCAACACCTGAAGAAATTGCGCAGCTCTCCAAAGCGGTTTCCGCTCTTCATGCTGATATGGGCGGAACCGAAATGGTGCGTGCGCTGGTTTCCACTTTTGATGATGTTGCCGCTCCACAGAACAGGGTAGTGAAACCGGCAGTTTTGCTGATTACTGATGCTGCGACATGGAGTATTGAACCGGCTGTTCAGGCATGTATCGCATCCGGGCATCGCATTTTTGCCATTGGAGTCGGCAATGCTCCTGCGGAGATTCTTTTGCGCGAGATGTCCGAAAAAACCGGAGGGGCCTGCGAACTTGTAACGCCGAAAGAGGAGATGTCAGGGGCCATTATGCGCATGATCAACCGCCTTCGCCTGGCAAATGCACACAGCCTTCAGGTGAAATGGCCAGCTGAGCCCCTGTGGCAGTCACCACTGCCTTCTTTCATATACAGCGGGGAGACCGTACATCTGTTTGCCCGCCTGCCCAAACAGGAGGCCTTGTTGCCGGAACTCGTGTGGACTATTGACGAAAAAGAGCATGCCCTCAAGATTGACTCGGTAACAGCGCTGGAGAATTCAGGTCTTGCCAGACTTGGGGCGGCAAAGGAAATGTCTGCTCAAAAATCACAGGCCGACAGAATCCGGATTGCTCTGGAGTATCAGCTCGTCAGTGATGAAACGAGCCTCTTTCTGGTGAATGTGCGCAGTGAAGAGGACAGGACAAAAGAACTGCCTGAGCTTCATCAGATTCAGCAAATGATGGCTGCCGGCTGGGGAGGCTATGGAAGTACAGTCTACAGTCTTGCCGCTCCTTCCTTTGACGGATTGATGAGTGCGCCCGCTGTGTACAGAATGGCTTCGCACTATTCGGTGGGTAAACATAAAGCTTCGATGCTGACCGAGTTGAAGGATTTTGATGCGTTGCTGAGAGGGGTTTCGGATTTACCGCCTGTTTTGCAGGGAAGGGAATCTGTAGATAAACTTCCTGCTCCTGAAATTATCGAAGTGAGTGAAGAGTGGCTGCTGGGGCAGATGCTGACTGATTTCAATACGCTTTCCCCGTCCGAGCCCTTTGATCCTTTGAACATCTTTACCTGGGTCGAGCCGGAAGTGGCGCTGCTGGAGAGTCTGATGGGTGAGCCAGAACGCTTTGAACTCCTGCATATCTGGGCTGTCATGCTTGACTGGCTGATCGGGCGCTTTCGCAAACATTTCCAGCTCAACCGTCATGCCCATCGGCAGTTGCGTGCCTTCATTAAAACCATTCCGAAATCTGAAGAAGAGGAAATCAGAAGGAGAATTGAACTGGCTCTGGTCGATTTGAAATGGGAAGATATGGTCATAGACGCCGATGAACTGTGATCTTTGCTCTTTGCTCTTTGCAAAGAAAGAGCTGTCAGACAAGTGGCAAAGGACTGCGTCAAATGCCTGAAAAAGGCATTTGACGCAGCAGATGAAAATCTGGTCAGTTCCTCTGCAGATAGAGCCGGTCGAGTCCGTTTTCCTTGTCGCGGACGATTCCGTCCCTGTCAAACTTGATGTGCATCATGGAGTTCCACGCGTTCTGTTCCTTGTAGCGATAGCTCCACACAGTGTAGTCCTTCAGCGTCAGAAAAGACTTTTCCGCAGGCTGGCCGACTATGCGCAGTACGGACTGCATGTCATCTTCGCCGACTTTGATGCTGTCAAATTTTTCAACAGTGAGCACCTGCTCGCGTGAGACAAAATGTCCGTTTTCATCAACGCGGATCATCCAGGTGTGCTGCCCCAGAAAGCGGGAGTACTCAAGAAGTGCGCCATCGCCATCGGGATAGACCGCAGTGGGCTTGCCGTATCGGGCAATGATGGCGCTCTCGTCAGCACCTGGTTCGAGGTCCGGGCCAAAGATGGTGCAGCCCGAGAGGATGATGGCTGACAAAAAGAGGCCGGCAAAAGTGAGTCGTTTAATCGTCATGACAGTAGAAAACCTTTCCAAAACAGGTAAAAAAAAGGACGCCTGCCCCTGACGGGCCCGTCGGCTCTGAACGTGCGCGGTCAGGAAGGAGTAAAAGCGCTAAAAGCCGATACCGATGCCGATGCCTCCCCAGCTGCCGCCCCGACCACCACCAACACCGATGTTGACACCACTGCGTCCGAAAAAGCCCCGTTCCTCATACCTGAGGTCCTGGCCTGCTTCCATGCGCTGCAGCACACCCTGTTCATCAAACATGAGATGCATGAGTGAGTCCCAGACGCCATCCTGCTTGTAGCGGTATGTCCAGACTTCAAAGTTGTTTACCCGGACACTGGACACTTCGGTCGGATGACCGACCGTTTTAAGCACATCGCTTCGGACGGATTTGCCGAGTGTCAATGTGGCAAACCTTTGGTCAGTGCGCACCTGCTCCCATGAAAGAAGCACATTGTTTTTATCCAGTCGTGCCATGTGGGTGTACTGGCTCCAGAATCCGCCATTGTACTCCCACAGCGTGGTATCGCCATCCTGATAAATGGCATTTGGCTTGCCGTGCCGTGAAAAGACATCCTCGTCAGTGGCACCAGGTTCAAGAGGTGAACTGAACATGGCGCAACCCGAGATGAAGAGGGCTGTAAAGAGCAGAAAAAGGGTAAAAAGCCGTTTCATCCTTACCTCCGGTGGAGACCCCATCCGTCAGGGGAGGGGCTGTTGACGATTTTTTGATGATAAATAAACAGATTTTTTGTTTTTGGAATATACACAGACGACGATTTCGTTTAAACTGTGCGCTTGAAACTGTTTTATTTTAATAATATCACGATATATGGGGGTTCCGACTCCTTGTATCGAAAGTGAAAGGTTAGGTATTATGGCTTTGGCAAAAGAAAGCAAGGCTGCAATCGTGGCAGATAATGCCCGCAGCAAAAACGATACAGGTTCTCCGGAAGTGCAGGTGGCTCTTCTTACGGCGCGCATCAATGACCTTCAGAGTCATTTCCGAACGCACAAAAAAGACCATCATTCCCGCAAGGGACTGCTCATGATGGTCAATCGGCGCAGGGATCTGCTTAATTATTTGCGCCGAAAGGATGTCAATCGCTACCGCGAACTGATCGGCAAGCTTGGCTTACGTAAATAATTTCGATTCAGTGAAATCCCAGTTTAAATCTGATTGTTTGATGCCTGCGTCAGTGTTCTGTCGTGGGCATTTCCTTTTGGATTGACAAAACAAAAAATGTTGTGAACAGGTCCGAAACGGACCCAAAAGAGAAAAACCGGAAAGCGGTTTTCCGGTTTCAGTGAAAGAAGCGGCGAGCGACAGCGCCTGGAACTCTGTCGGAAAATGTGAAAGGAAAACCATGTTTAATAAAGTTAGCAAAACTTTCCAGTACGGACAGCATACGCTCACGCTTGAAACAGGTGAGATTGCGCGTCAGTCGACCGGCGCAGTGATGGTGTCCATGGATGATACGGTAGTACTGGCGACAATAGTTGCAGAGGAAAGTGCTCGTCCGGGAATAGATTTTTTCCCGTTAACAGTTGATTATATTGAAAAAAGTTATTCCGTCGGGCGAATCCCTGGTGGATTTTTCAAGCGCGAGGGCCGACCGTCGGAAAAAGAGACACTGACTTCGCGTTTGATTGATCGTCCTGTTCGTCCGCTGTTTCCTGAAGACTATGTAAATGAAGTGCAGGTCATCATTCATGTTCTGTCGGTTGACCCTGAAATTGATCCGGATATTGCTGCGATGATTGCAACATCAGCAGCCCTGTGTGTATCCGGTGTTCCCTTTAATGGACCGATGGCTGCTGCCAGGGTGGGCTATATTGATGGCCAGTACATTCTGAATCCGACGGCGAGCCAGCTTGCGATATCAACACTTGATCTGGTGGTTGCCGGTACGGAACATGCGGTTTTGATGGTTGAGTCGGACGCCCAGGAGCTGTCCGAGGAAATCATGCTCGGTGGCATTGTTTATGCCCATGAGCAGATGCAGGTGGTGATTGAAGCCATTGATGAACTTGTGCGTGAAGGAGGCAAGCCAGAGGTGGAGTGGGAGCCACCGGCAATCAGGGAGGCGCTTGTTGCCGATGTTAACCGTATTGCCGAGCCCCTGTTGCGTGAGGCCTATCGCATCCGTCAGAAGCAGGCACGAACGAGCAGGCTGCGCCAGGCTTATGATGTGATCAAGGAAACGCTGGCTGCTGAAGCCGCAGCCAAAGGTGAGGAAGTGCCGAATGCAACGGATGTGAGCAACCTTCTTTTTGAGCTTGAGGGCAAAATAGTCCGTTCCCAGATTCTGGATGGTGAGCCCCGCATTGATGGCCGTGATACCCGTACCGTGCGCCCGATTGAAATTCGTTCAGGTGTTCTGCCGAGGACGCATGGTTCAGCCCTCTTTACCCGGGGTGAGACGCAGGCGCTTGTTGTTGCGACTTTGGGTACTGCGCGCGACAGCCAGAAGATTGATGCACTCATGGGTGATTACAGTGATGCATTCATGATGCATTACAACATGCCACCCTTTGCAACTGGCGAGACAGGCCGGGTTGGCATGCCAAAGCGGCGCGAAATCGGTCACGGCCGTCTTGCCAAGCGTGGTCTTGCAGCGGTTTTGCCTTCGTCAGATGAATTCAACTATTCCATCCGCCTGGTATCCGAGATTACGGAGTCGAACGGGTCTTCTTCCATGGCGTCCGTATGTGGGGGCAGCCTTGCCCTGATGGATGCCGGAGTACCGGTCAAAAAGCATGTTGCCGGTATTGCGATGGGTCTGATCAAGGAAGGTGGCAAGTTTGCCGTACTGACGGATATTCTCGGAGATGAGGATCATCTTGGAGACATGGACTTCAAGGTAACGGGTACTGCTGACGGTATTACGGCCTTGCAGATGGACATCAAGATTCAGGGGATTACGAAGGAAATCATGCAGGTTGCGCTTGCCCAGGCAAAAGAAGGTCGCATGCACATTCTCGATGTCATGCAGGATGCCATGCCGGCATTCAGAACGGAACTGTCGAACTTTGCTCCCCGTCTGCTGACGATCAAAATCAATCCGGAAAAAATCCGTGATGTCATTGGCAAGGGAGGGGCAGTCATTCGTGCGCTGACGGAGGAAACGGGTACGCAGATCGATATCAGCGATGATGGCGTTGTTACCATCGCCTCTGTCGATGCTGCAGCCGGTCAGGAAGCCAGGCGTCGTATTGAGGAACTGACTGCGTCCGTTGAGGTTGGCCAGATTTATGAAGGGACTGTTTTAAAGCTCTTCGACTTTGGTGCGATAGTGCAGATCATGCCAGGTCGTGATGGTTTGCTGCACATAAGCCAGATTGCATCATCGCGTGTCAATGCGGTTGCGGATTACCTGGAGGAAGGCCAGAATGTTCGCGTGAAAGTGACTGAGATGGATGATCGCGGGCGGCTCAAGCTGTCAATGAAAGCGGTTGCTGAAGAAGAGGCAAAAACATCGTAATCGGACATAAGACCAGGCCAGGTCTTTTGCATTGGACTTTGATCTTTTCTGTCAGAGTCGGAGGTACGCAATGAGAGCCATAGAGATCATACGGAGTGCAGTCCCTGGGGACACAGGCCGGTTGCAGATTACGAATGCTCCCGTTCCTGTTCCTCGTGCGGGTGAGGTGCTGATCAGGGTTCATGCAGCGGGAGTCAATCGCCCGGACGTTTTTCAGCGGCGGGGTTTTTACGAAGTCCCGCCGGGTGCTTCCCAACTGCCGGGCCTTGAAGTCTCCGGCGAAATTGTTGATGGTTCGGTACAGGGGAGTGAATTCAGTCTGGGTGACGCTGTTTGCGCCCTCGTACAGGGCGGAGGCTATGCCGAGTATTGCACAGCGCCTCTTCTGCAGTGTCTGCCCATTCCAAAGGGGCTCTCCCATATTGAAGCGGCCTCTCTGCCGGAAACCTGTTTTACGGTCTGGAGCAATGTTTTTGACAGGGCCAAAATCCAGCCCGGAGAGACACTGCTTGTTCAGGGAGGGACTTCCGGCATCGGCGTTACAGCCATCCAGCTGGCTGCGGCGCGTGGGCATCGTGTTTTTGCAACGGCGCGCAACGCGGAAAAATGCAGTTTCTGTGAGGCCCTGGGTGCGGTGCGCGGGATCAATTATACGACTGAAGACTTTGTTGAGGTTGTCAGGGCACAGACAGATGGGGAAGGTGTTGATGTTGTTCTGGACATCATGGGTGCTTCGTATATAGAGCGCACGCTTGACTGTCTGGCACCGGATGGCCGCGTTGTCATGATTGCCCATCTCGGCGGGCGAAAAGGTATGGTTGATCTTGGGCAGATACTGCACAGGCGTCTGACTGTGACGGGTTCGACCCTGCGTCCGCGTTCTGTTGAGTTCAAGGCTGAGATCGCACGGAACCTGCGTGAGCATGTCTGGCCGCTTCTGGAATCGGGCCGGATCAGGGCAGTGATCGACAGTGTTTTTCCGCTTGAACAGGCCATGCAGGCGCATGAGCTGATGGAATCGAGCAATCACATCGGCAAAATCGTGTTGCAGGTAATTGAAGAGCCTTCTGCATGAGGCGAAGGTTTTGTCTTTTTTTGTGCTTCGCCATAACGGGCAGGTTTGAGCAAAATCAGGCTTTGGGTCCGCCTGCTTCCAGATAGATCATTGCGATGAAGTTTCTGATGTTGCAAAAGCCCTTTGCTGTTTTGGTCAGGCAAGGCAAAATGATAATGAGTGATCCGGATACCGGATTTTGACCGGTAAATTCAAAACTGCGAGTTTGTTTTATTTAGATATGTAATAAAAACCGGAACCTTTGTGGGCAACATGTGACGAACCTGCGGGCAGACTCATGGACAACTTCACTGCCCATGAGTCTGCCCACAGGTTCATCTGATCCCGGTTTTATGTCTAACCACGAAGCAGCACAGCGCCAACCAGTGCAACAACAATGGCCATGGTGCCAAATGAAGTTGCTGCAAACCATTTTATCAAAGTTGTCTGCATTTTGCCCATCTCGATTCGCAGACTGCTCATGTCAGTCCGCATCTCGGTCCGCAGATCGGCCATGTCAGTCCGCATCTCGGTCCGCAGATCGGCTATCTCGTCTTGCATTTTGCTCATGTCAGCCTGGAAACTGGCCTGCATTTTGCCCATGTCAGCCTGGAAACTGGCCTTAAGACTGGCATACTGTCTGTTAACCTCAGTTTCAAGCTTGTGCAAATCTGCTTTTGTAGCAAGATGTGGCAGCATTGACTCAATGGTGGTCAAGCGCACATCAATGCTGCGAAATTCTTTTGCACTCGTGCTTTCAAGGTTAAAAACACGGCTTTCCAAACACAATGTCCCAGATGAAATGCTTTCACTGGACGATCCTGTCATATCTTTTTCAAATTCCTGTTCCAACATTTTATTGCCTTTTAAAACTCTCATCGTATGTTCTTTTGAACGCAAAACGATGACTGTACTGATATATTTCTTTTTTGACCAAATCATGGATGACCAAAAACATGGGGCCACGCTGAATTTTTCAATTTGCAGCCTTCATGATTATACTATACATCAGCCTGACTGGCTTTGCCCGTTGTTTTAGCATGAGTAACCTGCTTTTGCTCCCGGTTGGCTGGTATTTTATTTGGTCGGCGGTAATTGAAAAAAAGAGACCTGTCCTGCTTTTTACGGGAAGAAATCCAAATTTACGGATTTCTTCCAGCAAACTCTGCAGTTTCTGGATACATTGAAATCGTGGAAAAACAAAGGTTGGAGGCACCGTTTAAGCAATCTGGCGGTATCAGGCGAGAGTCAGCGGAATTTTTTCCCGTTCGTGCGTGGGGTGCCTCAGGTCCTGTTTTCCGGCGGCAGGTCGTCTGCTGAACTGTCATGGCTTTTCATGTAGAATGTGGCGAATTCATCAGCGGGCAGTGGTCTGCTGTACCAGAAGCCCTGGATGGTTGAGCATTCCATTTCCATCAGCATGTCAAACTGTTCCCTGCTTTCGACGCCTTCGGCGACGACCTGGTAATCCAGGTCTTTTGCCAGGCTGATGACAGCGTTGACGATGGAGCGGTTGTCCGCGTTGCTTTCAATGTCGCGGATGAATGCCCGGTCAATTTTTAAAACATCGGCATTGAATTTTTTGAGGTACGTCAGACTGGAATAGCCAGTTCCGAAGTCGTCAATGCTGATGTTGATGCCGAGTGACTTGATTTCCCGGAGAACATCAAGAGTCCTTTTGGTATCGGACATGATCATGGATTCCGTTACTTCCAGTTCTATTGCGCCAGGCTCTATGTTGTGGCGCTCAATGATGCGGCGGATGATATCCATCAGGTCAGAACTCTGTATCTGAATTGCCGAGAGATTGACGGATATGGGGATGATCTTGCCGAGCTTGTTCTTCCATTCGTTGGACTGCCGACAGGCTTCGTCAAGGACCCATTCACCCAGCTTGACAATAAAGCCGGACCGTTCCGCGTCCGGTATGAACTCGTTTGGCGGAATGAGTCTGCCAGAGCTGTGCCTCCAGCGGATAAGTGCCTCACAGCCGGAAATGCCTCCCGGGTCATGCGAGTATTGCGGCTGATATACCAGGAAAAACTCGTTTTCTTCCAGGGCGCGCTCCATGTCTGCTTCAAGCGCTTTGCGTGCAGCCATGTCAACTGACATGCTGGGCTGGTAGAAAGCGTAGTCTGCCCGCCCCTTGTTTTTGACATGGTTGAGTGAGTCTTCCGTATGTCTGAGCAAAGTGGGCGCAGTGTTGCCATTGTCCGGATAGAGGGCAATGCCGATGCTCGCTGTCATGGTTGCGGCGGACTCAAGAATCGGGTAGGGCCTTTTCAGTGTGGCCAAAAGACTCACAGCAAGACGGGTAACTTCGTCCTGACTTTTTACGTTCTGGAGCAGGATGAGGAATTCGTCGCCGCCCTGGCGAATAATAATATCGTTCTGCTTGACATGGGACCGGCATCGTGTTGCCATTTCGACAAGCAGTTCGTCACCGACATCGTGTCCGAAGCTGTCGTTCATGTCCTTGAAGTGGTCGGCATCAACGAGGAGGAGTGCGACCAGGGTGTTGTTTTTGGCGGCATCTGCGATGGCCTGCGTGATAAGCTGATCCGACAGTGAGCGACTGTAGAGCCCTGTCAGTGTATCGCGTGATGTTATCTGTTCGATCAGTTCCTGTTTTGCGCGGGCCTTGCGCGCAAACTGCAGTGCGATGAAGAGATAGGTCAGTATGCTGCTTAACAGGATGAAAATCGTACCTCCTGCTCCGAGAGCCTGGAAGAGCTGCTGCCGGTTGCTGTCAACCAGTGTGAGTTCGGGGCTTTCAATGGCGACCATCAGCTTGAGCTGATATTCATTGAGGTCGGCAGTAAGAATATAGCTTGGCGCGATGCTCTCACCCACTGTAAAGAGCATGGAACCCAGTTCACTTTTCCAGGGCTGGATTTTGAGGGTCTGGAATTCGGTCTGGTTATAGCGCAGGAGGGATTCCCTGTCTCTGAGATTGTGAACGGCGGCGTTTTTGAGTGCCATCATTTCGTGGTCGGAATTGGCTGCCAGGACAATGACGCCGAAGTTGTCAATGACATAGCCTTTTGTCATCGAAATCCAGTAGTAAAGGTAGTCAAGGTCGACTTTGGCGACCAGTGCGCCGACAATTCTTCCACCGGTGCGTACCGGTGTTGAAAAGAAGAGGCTTGGAGACTTTGTCTGGTGGTCAACTGCAAACTGGACTGCGGATTTTCCGATGATTGCCTGGTTGAAATAGCCGTGGTCGCCGACATGCACGGCCGACAGGCTTTGTGTCGTGCCGGCGTTGCTTGATGCAATCGTGTAGCCGTCGGTGTTGATGAGCCACAGGGCGTCAATGGCATCGATGTTGCTGATGATTCTGGCGAGTTCCTGGTTCGCGCTTTGCACGGTTGGATTCTGATAGAGATAGTTTCTGAGTTCTTCTTCGGGCATGCGCACAAAGTCGGCCCGGTTATTGAATTTTCTGACGGTGCGCTGGAAGATTTCCTCGCGGCTTGCGAGTTCGGGTACGGCATGCAGGAAGGTCAGGCTCTTCAGGAGTCCGTCATAGAGTTCGCCTATGGCGACGCGTGCCCTGTTTTCTGTGGTTATGTAGACCTGGCTGGTATTCCAGGAGGTATAGGCGCGTGCAGAAAACCAGGATATCGTCAGCCATATCACTACAAGCAGCGTAGACACCAGGATAAATGGTCTAGGCGATAATTGATCGTTTTGGCCCTCTCGCATACTTTTCTGTGTACTGTTGACAAATATGAAAGGAATCTCAGGTCCGTCCGGGTACCGTTGGGGTACTGGCGGACTTTTCCGGTTCTGGCTAAAAAGGCTTTGCTACGGACAGCGCATTCCTCTTGGTTAAAACTGTAAATATCACATAGCCGACAATCTTCAAAAGATACGGTTTGGGCATCAATCCGTTCAACTGTCAGTTCCAGATATCCCTGTACGGCTGAACTGGCGTTTTACCAGGCTTTGTTGTTCAGACTGACAGTGTATTTCAGTTCAGATTACCCTGGTAAAGGACAAGGTTAAGAGTGCAGCCTCATATTTTTCCATCAAATGGGAAAAAAGTAAAGAAATCACTGGTGAATTGTGTGGTTTTATCTTTGAGGTTCAAGTTTCATCAATGACCGGACAATCTGTTTCAGCTGTGCTTTAATGGACAAAATTATAACATTTTTATCCTGAAAAGTGTTCTTTTTGGGATTTAATTTTCGTTACAGGGTTCAGAAACAGAGTGTCTGTGTGAACTTTTTGCCGAAAAAACGAAAAAAGTGGTTCTTCGCACCTGTTTTTACGTTGTGTTCTGACAGGTGAATCAGGTAATGAATTCCCTGAGAGAAGTGGTCACGCGTTCGGTTACAGCCGGGTTGAGATCAAGTTCGGCGAGGATCAGCTGAAAGTCTTCGAGCATGTCACTCGCCATACCCGGATTGGTCCTGATGAAATACCGCAGCATAAGCGTCTGAATGACCGTATCGGTCATGATTTCATTGGAGATAATCCGAAACGGGTTGTTGACAAGGCTTGTTTTTGGCAGTCCGGACAGGGTTTTGGCTATGTCTTCTTCAACGTCTGGCTGGATGGCCAGAATTTTGGATATGACGGAGAATTCATCCTCCATTTCCTGGATGGATCCGGGAAATTTCTTGTTGAGGTAGCTCAAAATCAGTGTCTGTTTGAGACTGGTTGAGAGCAGTGTGCCCCATACTGCCTCAAGGATGCTGGTTTCCTGTTCGTTCATCATTTTTCCCTCCAAAAAAATCTCTTTTTCGAATATAGCACGAAGTAAGGTTTCTGCCTATTGTGAAGGCCAATAAAATCCGGATTTTGCGCGGGCGTGCCTTTTGAATGTCACAGGACTTCAAGCGTAAATCCGGCGTGTCCGGGGATGACTGTGTCACCGAGGGCTTTTTCCATTTTCAGGGTGGCATCGCCACCGGTGCAGTGGCAGGGGACCAGGAATTTTGCGTCCCAGCTTTTCATTGCATCAAATGTTTTTGTCAGTCGCTCTTCGTTTGCCTGGAGCAGGTGCATGCCGCCGATGACGCCGCAGACTTCACTGATACCGGAAAAGTTGCGGATATGTTCCATTGTGTTGGAAAGACCGGAGTGACAGCATCCGACGAGGACGACGAGTCCTTCGTTTGATTCAAACCACATGGACTGGTCGTCGCCAATCGGGTCAACTTCGTTCCGGGCGGGATCGAAATAAAAGGTCCCGCCTGTATTTTCAAATGAGGCGTTTCGTGTGACGGGTCCTGTCACGCCGATGCCGGGTGCGAGATAGACGGGTGCGTTGAGTGAGTGTATGCGATCAGCCGGGAGCGCTCTCAATGCCTGTCGGCTTGCCTGTGGCATGCCGTATTCGTTTGGGTCAGGCGTATACCAGTAGCGCTCGACATCAATGTTGCCTGAGAAGTACACGTGTGCCCTGTCATTGATTGCGAGGAACTGGTCGAGTGTGCCGGTATGATCCTTGTGTCCGTGGCTTATGACGAGAAAGTCGGCCTGGCTGAGGTCAATTTCCAGTCGTTTTGCGTTTTCCTGCAGTGCGCCTTCGTGACCGGTATCGAAGAGAATGCGTTTGTCACCGGCTTCAATCCAGGCGGCAAAGCCGTGTTCCTTTTCCAGCCCTTCAATAGCATTGTTATCGACCAGTATGGTGATTTTTAACGAATTTTTGGTCATGTCCTTTTTCTCCATCCGTATTGAAACCCTGTTCGACACTGCCTGTTGCATAATGCCAGGGTTGCCTGTTTACCGGTAATGCGTCTTTCAGCCTGCATCTGAATTATACCTACAATGGCTCCCTGATGCCAAAGGCTCTGAAGATGTCCCGCTGTTCGCGGGTCATTTCCAGGAGGACCGGTTTGTTTTCCACTGTCAGCAGTTTCAGTTCCGAGAGTGAGAGCATCAGTTTTTTCATTGTCATTTTTGCATACAGATTTTTCTTTGACATGATTTTGTGGATGCCCTGGAGGAGGGCGAGTGAGACAAATCCGATGAAGAGTCTGTTGTGTGTGTTTTCTTCGTTTTTGACCTGGCCTTTTCCGGGTTCGAGGCCGTTTTTGAGCTGGAAGAAGCCTTTTTCGACAATATTTTTTTCCTTGTAGATTTCAAATGCTTCTTTTGCACTGGTTATGCAGTTGCTGATGATGATCTCCCATCCGGTGTTTTCCAGTTCGGTCCTCAGTACATCTTCCCGGATGTTTACGGTGTGATTTCTGTTTTCCCTGTCCGGGCGCTGTATGATCAGGTATTTTGTATAGTCCGGGTCGTTGATGAATTTTTCCGGGTATTTGAGTGCCTGGTTGTGAAGTTTTGAGACAGTGGCATACAGTTCGTCGCGGGCCTTGTCGGCTTTTTTGTCGTTGTAGTAGACGTGGGCATAAATGGCGTGATCTGCAGTCCATTGAAGGACTCTGGTCACACTTTTCATGGATTCTTCGCCGTGGACGATCCTGTCAGTCAGTGCATCAGGGTCTCTGCTTTCGTTTTTTACCAGGTTTATGGCAAATTTGCCGGTGATGGGGACGCCAACAAGAAACCGGGTTTGTGGCTTTCGGGCGAGTAGTGCGTTGACATTTTTTGCACTGAAAAAACTGCTGTCCATCACTGCTGTGACCGGTTTGTCGTCGACCAGCGGTAAAAATGCGGCTATGGTGGCTGAGAGTGTTGCGACATCCCTCTGGCCTGTTTTATGCACGGACTGGCAGACCGGGTATCCGGACTCTTTTGCCATCAGCAGCCAAAAGTTGAACTGTGCGCGTTCTTCCCGGTTTGGGTTGTGTCGCTGTGCGACGCATTCGGTCGATTTCGGGCAGAATACGGATGAGGGGATGTCGAGAGCGACATGTTCCTCTTCGCTGACCAGGCTGCTCCACAGCTGATAGAATCTTTCCCGTTCTTCCTGGGTGATGGCATCGAGCATTTTGCTGATTCGCTGGGTTGTCATTGATCTGACGGGGTAGGCATGGGTATTTGCCTGCCAGTTTTCGTAGTAGTCAAAGGAATCGCCTGTTGAGATGAGATAGGCTGCGAGATTGAAAATCTGTCTCCAGTATCTGGGCATGGCTTTGCGCAGTACGTCGAGGAGTCCCATTTGCGTGGCCAGGTGCTCGAAGAGATAGAATGCGCCATAGTTCCGCACGGAGGAGCGTGCGAGGTCCTGAAGCGTCAGTGAAGGAGACATGTCTGCCTGTGGTATTTTAAGTGGTCGTCCTTCGGCTGCCATGCGTGCCAGATATTCCGGCTTGTAAATGGCGTGCCCTGAGACCGGATCGATTTTTCCGATGGGCCATCTTCTGTTTCTTGGCTTTCCTTCTTCGTTGCGAAAGCCAACCGATTCGTATAGATAGACGTGTTTGCCAACTTTCTGTCTGACGATCGAACTCATTTTTCCTCCGCACAGTTGGTATAATTGAATTATACCAACTGTGCGGGGCGAATGCAACTCCTGGGCGGGTAAAATGCCGCCTGCGGCTTTGCCTTCTGTCAGGCAGATGGAGGTCTTTGGTGTATGTGTGGCTGAAGATGTCATGACTGTCTTCATCTTTTGGCTTTTTCCGGCCTGTTTCGCCTTTTTCTTTTTTTGCGGGTTTTTACAGCAAACTGTTGTTTTCCGGATTATCCGGGTCATGTTCGTGTGGATTGTCCAGTGCTCTTTGTGTTTTGTCGGCGAAGATGGCGTAGGGTTTTGAGTCCGGATGGTCTTTGCGCAGTGATGTGACCAGTGTCTGTGCGCTCTCAAAGTCTTTGTTTTCGTATTTTTCCCATGCCTCATTCCATTTTGCGAGTTCTTCTTTGCGTCTTTCAGCTTCGCCTGTTCGCATGGGCAGATAGATGGTGACGGCCTGGTATTTTCCTCTGACCCGTATTCTGTCCAGGCGCTTGAATGCAAAGGCGTCCCTGCAGGCGTTGCGTACGTCCTCACTGACCACAATGCCCACATTGTATTTTGGGCACAGTCCTTCGAGGCGTGATGCCAGGTTGACATTGTCGCCGATCAGTGTGTAGTTGATATAGTCTTTCGTGCCCATGTTGCCCACGTATGCTTTTCCGGTATGGAGGCCGACGCCCATCCTGATTTCGAGATTCATGTTTTCGCGGAGTTTTCTGTTTACTGTCTGCATGGCTTCCTGCATTGCGATGGCGGTTTCCACGGCCTTGACCGGGTGGTCCGGTACGTCGAGCGGGGCATTCCAGTAGGCCATCAGTGCGTCGCCGATGAACTTGTCGAGTGTGCCGTTGTGTTGTCGCACGAGTTCGGTCATGGGTTCGAAATAGAGGTTGAGCAGGGTGACGGTTTCCTGTGGAGTGAGGTCTTCCGAGAGTGCTGCAAAGCCCCGGATGTCGGTGAACATGATTGAGACTTCGCGTTCTTCCCCAGCGAGCAGGTCTCCGGCTGTGCGGGTTACCATGTTGGCGACTTCCGGGGAGACATAGCGGGAGAAAATGGTGCGCAGTCTGCGTTTTTGCTGTTCTTCCTGCCAGAAGCGTGTGAGGAGCATAAAGGCACCCAGGATGCTGACTGTCAGGGATCCGTAGAGTGGTGAGAGAAAGAGTCCCTGGCCGAACAGATGTCTTGACAGGAGTATGAATGTCACCATGAGGATGGATGCAATGGGCAGGTAGATGCGTGGCCGGGCAAAGCCGAAGGCCAGGGTGGACAGGATGCCGCCGAGCAGAATGAGTCCTGCCTGTGCTGCGGGGGTCCAGCCGGGTGTACTGACTGAATTGCCGGTCAGTATGGCATCAACGGCTGCTGCGTGCAGTTCAACGCCTGGGCATTCGGCATCATATGGTGTGGCCCGGATATCGGACAGTCCAGGCAGTGAAGTGCCGACGAAGGCGACCCTGCCCATCAGGTGTTGCGGGTCAATGCGTCCTCCGAGCACATCGGCGGCGCTGTAGTAGGGGTAGGTTTTACAGGCTCCGATAAAGGGGATTCGCATCATTCCCTGTGTTGTGGCTGAAACGGAGAACCGGTTGCCGAGGCGGACGGATTCCAGACCGTATGGGCCGGACTGGAGCGTGAGATTTCTGATGCCGAGGCCCTGCATCAGGACGGCTGTGGACAGGGATGGATAGACGTTTTCGCCAACGCGTATGATCAGTGGCAGTTCACGCAGGATGCCGTCGGCGTCGTGGCCTGCGTTGATGAAGCCGAGGGGTGCGGCGTGGCGCAGCGTGGATATGGGAAGTATGGCACTTGAGGCCTGTGGCACGCCTTCCTGCCAGGGAGTGGCTCCGGCTGTTGCCCGTTCAATAATACCGGTGGAGGGGGGAGGGGGGAGTTCTCCCGTGTCTTTTGCAAAGGATGCAAAGGCGCCGATTACTGCCGGATTTCTTTGCAGTGCTTCAGCAAATATGTTGTCGTAATTGCGAAATTCCGGGGGGATGCCTGAGAAGTGAAATGAAAGATTTTTGTCTTTGCGCAGCATTTCGCGGATCATGTCGGGTGAGGACCGGTCGGCTTCGGCGAAGATGATATCGAGGCCTATGGCGGCCACATCGTAGGCTGAGAGCGTATCGAGCAGGTCCGCCATCAGGTATCGTGGCCAGGGCCATTGTCCGTATTCTGCAATGGAAGCTTCGTCGATGTCGATGATGACCGGGATGGGTGAGGGTTCCTGTGATGCCCGCTGGGGTAAAAGCAGGTCGTAGACCTTGAGATCGAGTCTGACCAGAAGGGCTGGCTGCATGACGTAGGCAAAAAACATGGCAAAGGTCACAAGGAGTCCGGTCAGGACAATGGGGAGAGTCCCTGTGGTTTTTTCGTTTTTCCGGAATATCCGCATAAGATATTGTGAAGAAGTCCAGGTTTTTCGGCTTGGGTGTTTTATATCAAATTCAAATGGTCAGGGCAGTGGATGATCGGACATTTTACGCCGTCCTTTGGCATTTTTGACAGATTGCCGGTTTTCAGAGCTTTTGTGTACAGGTTTTTTTGGGCCTTGTGTCTTCCTGGTGAGCGTCAGAAGATTTTCGTCAGAGGAGGGTACTCTGGTGTTGTCTGTGCCTGTGTCTGTGTTTTTGCTCTTTCCGTTCTCCATGTGTCCACATACAGCTGGTGGCTGGCATGCTTTCTTGAGAGTTCGGCCTTTGTGAGGGAGCAGCTCCAGCCATAGGTTGAACTGTATCTTCCAATATCCTCGCCATTGGCTGTAATGGCAAAGTGATCTATTTCGATTGTTCTGGTTGTTTCGTTGTACTGGATGCCCGGATTTTTTATGCCTGCCCTGAAGCTGCTCAACATCAGGTCCATGAGGGCGGTGTCGATTACGGGCTTTGCGCCCTCTATTTTGACGGCCTTTCCGATTTGCGCGAGTGCAGCAGAATAGATGGTGCGTCTGTCGGGTGAGACTGACTGTACGTATTCGCCTATCAGTTGCTGATATTGTGCTGAAGGTCCTGAATGTGTGGGTGTTACATCCGGATCTGCGCTGTAGATGCCATTTCGGGCGTCTTTTATCGCCAGTTCGATAATGGCATTTTTTATTTCCTCATCGCTTCTGTCTGTTGGGGTATATGTTGGCATCAGGTTTTTTCCCCAGCCAAATCCGGGAGAGTGAATGCGTCTTATCTGTCTTCCCGGAGCTGGTTTTGTGTGGGGTGTATAGGCCGATATGCCGTCAACTCTGTTAACCTGCATTTTTCTTTCTCCGTTTTCAATTTTTTGCCGATGTTATCAAAATTTGAGGGTGTACAGGCAATTTTTT
>Ga0099364_10006065_pt1 | contig 17701 bp, 5 predicted proteins | sample TergutTh196P3_FD_73070 | JGI IMG/M metagenome (GOLD analysis project Ga0099364, IMG submission 73070) | Microcerotermes parvus P3 segment gut microbial communities from Pointe-Noire, Republic of the Congo - Th196 P3 | ecosystem: Host-associated > Arthropoda: Insects > Digestive system > Gut ...
GTCTGTTCCATGTCCTTCGGGACTCTGCCAAACCTTGTCCGCAAGGCATTGATGACCATCTTTGCTTTGCCCTTCGCTTCGCCAATGTCTTGCTGTTCTTCAAAAATTGTCTTCATCATTTTTTGTCCCTTTCCTCTAAAAATAGGCTCCACGGCTATGCTTGCTGTCGCCGCATCGAGTTTGCGGCTGTTGGCGGCAAATGCCTTTGCGGCGAAGTCTATTAGTTCCTTTGTGATTTCGATGCGTTTCCCTTCCGGTAATTCCAATAACGGCAGTAACGCCTTCGGGAAGTCATCGAGATGACCGCCCGTTGCCGTGTGCAGCATCATTAACGCTGACCGTAATACCGCACCGCCCCTTAACTTGTCAAAGTCCCAAGAAGGCAAGTCTATCACATCATACTTTATCTCCGGGACGTGTCCCAATGGCTCGCCGTCCTGTCCCTTCGGCAGTGAATCCGCCAGTGTAGGATACCGCCTCCGGTGCGGCTTTTTTCCCGTCCGTAGTATGATAAAGTAGGGTGCCGAGAGCGGCTTGCCTTCTTTCGTCTCCGCATTCCAAATCGCACTGATGTACCGAATCAGTTTCTCCGGTATCTTTTTCAGGCTGCCGCTCTGATGCTCGAAAATGATGACCGCCGTGAAACTGCCGTTACCGTTTTTCAAAGGACATTGGAATACTAAATCCACAATCCGCTCGTCCCCCTTCTGTCCGATGTAGTGTGTCGGTGCCGGTTGAATCTGCTTTATGTCAACCTCGGCGACGAACTTCGGATCCGCGTAAGTTGTCAGGAAGTCCATGAATACCACCACCCGACCGAACATTTGTTTGACGAAAACATCAATGTAGTTGCCCTGCGGCTTGTTCTTGTTGAGGGATGATGACTTGGATTTCACGCCTGTATGATAATCGAAATGGAGGGAAAGGCAAGGGGCTGGAGTTAGGAGGCAGGCGGCAGGAGGCAGGAGTTAGGAAGCAGCAGAGTCTCACCCTTGCGCTTCTTTGCGTCCCTTGCGGCAAAATTCCTAACCGCAAAGACGCAGAGAAGTGCAAGGGACGCAAGGCTCAAACTCTGCTGCCTCCTGTCTCCTGCCTCCTGCCTCCTGCCTCCTGTCTCCTGCCTCCTGCCTCCTCCAAACCTCTAAAACAAAAACTGATACCCCAGCGTAGCGGTTTGGCTATTGGAATATCCGCCGTAGTCGCCGTGGTATTGGAGGAAGGCGACGCTGCTGTCTTTTTTGCCGAAGCGGACCTGTGTTCCCATTGAAAAATGGAAGAAGGAACGACCCGGATAGTTGCCGCGAACTTGGAAGTTCGGGGAGGTTACGGTCGGTTCCCCGAATTCATCCTGCATCCTGATATGGAAGAACTGATTCGTGGTCTCCGGGGCGACGTTGCCGATCAATTGGTGTGAGTACGCCACCGCTGTGTGGAAGTTGATACGCTTCCAGTCAAAGTGAGTCTTTAACCCCACACGCCCGAACACCTGTGTCCAGTCCGATTGATGATACCGGAGAATAATCTTGTCGTAGTTGCCCGACTCGATGGCACTGTTCTGCTTCACATAACTCAAATCCATCGCCGCGTAGGGACGGAAAACACAGGTGAAGATGCCCCGGAAACGGTCGTCCAGTTCGGTGCAGGCTTCGTCCCCTTTGCGGGTACGTATTTGAATGTTTTTCTGATATTTCAGCGGCATCGCAATTTCGGTGCTCCACGTGAAGGTGTTCCCCGTGAGTTTCGATTTTGCATAGACACCGTCGCCCTGCTTGATATAGTTCTGTCCATCCGGGTCATCCGGGTCAACGAGCCAGTGCTCTAAGCCGTTCGGGTGCATCCACGTTGTGGGACGGTCGAACGTGCGGTCGATCCGGTAGTTCTGGGCACCCACGCCTCCCCACATTTTGAACTCGTAGCGGTTGTAAAGCCGTGAAGAGAAATGTGCCCCGATAAGATAATCGTCCGCAATCACGCGACCCGGTCCCTGATTCAGCCTCGGCTGGGTGTAGCCGAAGACCACCCCCGCTGCCGATTGAGTGAACATCGGGAGAACCGTGTTCCGCCACAACGCACGGTCATAGCCGCTCATAAAGGAAACCCGGCGGCTAATCGCCTCGTAACCCGTGCCCCCCTTCTGCATGTGTGAGTAATCGTAGTAGGAGGTTGCCCACAGTGCGTTCTTGGACAGGATGGGATTCTTGCTATTCTGCGTACCAAAATAGAGATGATTGTGATCCTGACTCCAATTCACCCGGTCGAAACCAATCCGCCAGGGGGAACGCACCGGCATGTAGAGCGATGAGGCGCGGATTTCACCGCTGAGGACATGCATCGCTTCACGGAACTCGTCGTCATTCATATACCAGAGCCAGTCGAGCACATTCAGCCACTCATAGTCGCCATTGTTATTATAAATCTGCTCCAACGCACCGCCGACCCCTTGCAGGTTAAAAATCCCCTGTGTCGTGGCGGGGTCGGTAAAGGGATCCGCCTTTCTGTCCATTTGAAGGAAGAGTTGCTGTTCGCTTATGTCAATCACCCCCGGATGCGACCGGTCAATAACAAGACGCTCCTCTCCGGCGGCAGGACCGTCCCCCGCCAGTATCAAACGCTCATTCGTAAACCAACGGCGGCCGTCGCTGTTGAGACCATGCCCAAACGTCCTGCCGACAAAATCGTCCGTCGCGATGCCGCTGCCGATGACCACATGCACATCGTCTGGATTGATAGTGTCCCCCTCCTCGTAGGGGAGACCGGTAACGGAGTTCATAACCCTTCCCATCCCGGCACCTATTTCTGTGGAGTCTTCATAAAGCCGCAGCCAACTCACCCGGACTCCCCCCATCGGGTCATCCTCAATCAGGGTGTCATTATAATAACCCGTTTGCGGACGGAAAAGGACAGTCCCATAGAGATTGACCTCTCCATTGGAATAAAGCACATCCCGCCCCTTATCAAAACGATAGGCTCTGGGGTCGCGGTTCATAAATTCTGAACGGGCATTCTGGTCGCCCCGGACACTGAAGTCGATTTCCACCAACACCGTCCTGTCGTCGGGAGAGCCGATATTCAACTCCGCATTGTCAAACACAATCTGACCAAAGGTCTGGTCATTCTTTGCGGTGTAGGGATGATAGTAGTTGAAAAGACCGGGTGAAATCACCGTATGGTCTTCAAAGTTATTCTCCTCCATCCGAATCGTCAAGTCCCCGGACAAGTAGGAATGATTACGGAAGGTCAGGGAGTTTTCCAAAAAGACAAAGGCATCCCCCGCTTCATTCACCACACGCCCGTTAATAATACCGGTATTGGGCGGCAAATAGGTCGGGTCTTTGTCGGAAATGGGACCCCATACATACTCCTCTTCGGTCAGGTGGTAAAGGAAGGGATTATCAGGATAGTTGGGGTCAATACGCACACGATACTGCTGGCTGTGATCATTCTTCAGCCGAACAATCTCGTCGCTGCCCGGCACATACTCATACTCATCATCATTAAAGTGCATACGTCCGTAGGGTTTCAGCAAGAAGGGATAGTACACCCCGTCATCTCTGTCCCGCATCGCACCGGAAATCCATGAGTTATCGACGACGCTGGGTCCTATTCCGAGGGTCAACTTCGGGTCGAAGCCTGAGCGGTCGCCTGTTTCGGTCATCCGCACGTCAAAGTGCAAATGCCCCCCCTGGATGATATTGATGATCCCCTTTCCGTGTGATTCCATCGCACGGTTTTCAGGGTCGAGATAGCCGAGTACATTCTCCTTATCCCGTCCGAAAACAAAGACGGTGGTTGTGTTCGGGTCAAACTTCGCATCATAAGTCCGGTTGCCGGCATTGTCAAAATCATAATAGGCACCATTGACATAATCCTGCGTCCATCCGCGCCACGGGTTGTCCGTACGCTTCGGATTCTCCCCCACACGCCACGGATTCTCTAAACCCGCCACGCCGACGATGTTCAACACGCCGTCTCCTTCGGTGATGGCAGAATCGTTGGGGATGCTTGGGTGAGGTAGAGGATTGGTGGGCCACTGGTAGTTGGGGTTTGCTGCCGTCAGACCAATTCCAATGGAGCCGACATAGACTTGGGAATGGTCGTCGATGTTTACCGTACCTGTTCCGTGATAGCCGATGTAGAGGGTTCCGAGGTTAAGCCATTCAATCGGCTGAAACACGTCGGTGATGTAACCGCTGCTGTCTGTGCGGACCCGTTCAAAAATGGAGCGGACGAGACCGTCCGATTGGGTGTCGAGTTGATGGTCAAAAAAGACATCGTCGATGTGCATCCCTATCCGCGGGTCATAGAGCGAGCCGGGTCTGCCGGTGTGGTCATTGGTGATTCCGTCTTGCCGCCCCAGAATTTCCCAGCCGCGAAGCGGGGTGTTGTTATTGGCTTCATTCCACGTCTGAAATTCGGTGCCCGGCAATGCCCAGTGCCGCACGCTCCCATCAGCAAAGTAAACAGACCCTGAGCCAAAATCACCGTCGCTGCCGTTCCCCCGTTCCAGTATCCACGCACGGGCACTGCCGATGTTCAGAACACCGGTACTGCCGCCATGAGCCCCGACAATGGTCTCGGCGTTCCGTACCCAGTTGCCGCTCGATACATTGAGTTCCGCTTTCCCGGCACCCCCGACCACAATCACGCCGTTGCTGGCGTTCAGCGGGTAGCCGATTTCCGTGAACACCGTCTGCTGACGCTTTCCCTGGTGGGCAAGGTCTTGCAGGTCGGTCGGAAGCCGCGGGTCGCGGATGTAGTAAGGCGCCGCCGTGGTCGAGTTCCAGCCGTCCCCCCGTTGGATGAGGTGGAAGGCAACGTGGTCTTCCCTATCCGCCCCCAGGATGTCAATTGATGTTGACGTATAAACTCCCCCATAGTCCACCTCGATATTCCCTTCAAGAAGCAATCCTTCATTGAAGCCTACCGTGCTGCCATGAATAATAAGGTGCGTCCGGGTATCACCGCTGGGATTATCCCAGGGCTTGTTCACCACCTTAAAATGGAGTTGCCCCGTCCCGATGAGATTGAAGTTGTCCATATATATTTCCACCTTCTTTCCCTGAGCAATTTCAAACGTACGTTTATCCGAAGCCCCCACATCCTTTTCGAGATAGATGGCGATCCAGTTAACGTACCCCCCCTGCCCGTCATCTGCTTTAAGCCCATGCTCCAGCACGTCGAGCAGTTCCTTCTCGTTTCGGACGTTGTACGTTGCCTGCGGCTCTGCAAACACTCCTGCCGAAGTGCACAGGAAGACCAATACCGCCAAAGCAGTAACGATTGCCTTATGTAAGTTCATGGTTTTATTTGTTGTAAATCTCATTGTCTTGTTTATTCGATAGTGGGGGGTTGTGAGGAGTTAGGAGTTAGGAGTTAGGAGTTAGAATGAATTCGGATGGGCTGCGCCCATTCTCTTTTTTTTCTATTTCCTATTTCCTATTTTCCTATTCCTCCCTCCTGTTTTTTCTCTTCTAACTTCCTATTCTCCCTACGCCCCGCATCGCGGGGCGGTAACTCCTAACTCCTAACTCCTAACTCCTAACTCCTAACTCCTAACTCCTAACTCCTAACTCCTAACTCCTAACTCCTGCCTCCTGTCTCCTGCCTCCTGCCTCCTAATATCGCTTCTGGAACCCGACCTGTACTCCGTGGGTTACGGTTCTGAGGTCGGCTCTTCCCATGTAGTCGGCGAAGAGGGTTCCGCTGCGGTCTTTGAAGAGGAAGATGCTTCCTCCGGCATTCCATAGTCCGTAACTGTTCCCGCCGTTGGTGCTGCGGATGTTGAAACTGCTGGTTTCTTCTTTGCGGAATTGGAATTGGTTGTCCACGTCCGCGTAACCCCGCCCGCCGATGAGGAAGGCGTGTGCCAGTCCGCCCCGAAGAGCCAACCGGTTGTCGTTGTGCCATTCTGCCGAGAAGCCGTAGCGGGCGTAGGCTCGCACGTGGTTTGTCCGGCGGTAGTCTAATGCAATCAGGTCGCCCGTGCCTTCGAGTGCCGGACCCCACGATTCCGAAGCCGCACTTTGCCAGACTCCCTGCACATCAAGCGACCCATAAGGACGGAGCATATAGACATATTGCTTGTTTCTGCCTGTGGTGCCGCATTTTCCCTTTCCGGTGTGTTGGAAGAGGAAGGGATGCGCGATTTCGGTGTTGAGAGACATCGTGTAGCCGACAAATCTGCTCGTCAAGGGCGCCTCATCGGTCTCTACTGTGTAGCAGTAGAAGGTGTTGTGCTCCGGCACTGCTTCCATGTAGGCGAGACGCTTATCGAGTGTCCGCCACATCCGGTAGTCCTGTACCCCCATTCCGAGGTAGTTCTTCCATTCCCAGCGGTTATTGAGGATGGTGCCGTGATAGACCCCAAACTGAATATCGTCGCTCTTTGCTCCGGCACGGTACATATTCAAGTCGGCATTGATGTAGGCGGCTTGGAGACCGAGGTAACTGCCGGGTCTCAGGAAGGGCTTGTCGAAGCCGACCACCATCCCGTCCCGGATAATCCGCATCGGCTGTACGTGAACATTGCCGAATGATTCCGGTCCCGTGATCAGGGCGTTGCCGTCGGTGCGGGTGATGGAGGTGTCCCCGATGTAACTGACCCAGGGAACCGAGTCTTTCTTTACCGCATCGACTGTCCGCTTAATGCGGTTCCAGTGATTTTGCCAGGGCTGCGTCTTGTTGCCGTTGCTGTCGCAGCCGGTATTCCCGTCGCAGAAGGTTTCGTCCGAATAGAGGGCGTAGCAGGGATTCATCCACCGTGCCCGTTCGGGACAGGGGCGGAAATCATGCCGGTTATAGGCAAAACGCCACATATCTGTTACCGGCATAAACATCGTGTGTGCCCGCACTTCCCCGGAGAAGAGAGAGAGCGTCCTCTGGAAATCCTCATCATCCTCGACATACCAAAATGCCCGCAGTACCGGCAGCCACCGTTCATCACGGAGGGCGTAAATCTGGTCAAGTCCGATCCCCGTCTGACGCTGGTTGTAAGAGCGTCCGTTTTCTTCAAAGGGGTCTTCCTTCACCGTCATATTGGCGACCAGAAGTTGGTCATTGTACTGCTGCCGAATGGGATCGTATATTTCATTCACATCTCTGTCCAGTACAAACACCGGTCCGCCATACTCCTGATACAACTGTTCCCGTGTTACAATCCGCTGTCCGATGTCATTAAAGAACCGGTGCGGACGCACGGTGAGGGTATCATACTGCCGGACAATCGTCCCGGCGTGTCCGTTGCCCGGTGTCCCGTCGCCGCTCTGGTGGTCGCCGACTGTCTCAACCACGACAAAACTCACATTGTCGCTATAAGTGCGGAGCCCCGTTTCCGGGTCGAGCATCACTCCATAGTAATCGGTCAAACGGGCGTGAATCTGGAGTTCGCCGCTGAGCGAGGCATAGACCCTGCCGGTCGAGCCCGAATCGGCTCCCCGCCGGACAATGATGCTGTCCCGGAGAGGCTCCACCGAGAATCCCTCGTCGGTGCTGTAATCCCAGAAGCCGCCATTCACATCGAAGGAGGTGAGGGCATTTCCGGTCATGATAAACATATCGCCGAAGGTGAGCGTGCCGTAATAATTCGGGTTCTCACATTCCTCGTTCCACATATACATTTGCCCCGGTTCAATCTCCATCCGGTGCCGGACCATTTCATGGGTATCTCCAGACCTTGCGGCGTAGAGTCCTTCACGGGTCTGCGTTACAAAAACGCCGCTCTCCCCCGTTACAATCCCGTCCCCTTCAATGCGGGCATCGACGAAGGTGGCTTTGCCTTCCATCGCATCAAAAATCACCGGCGTATTCGTGTCCGAACGGAGGTCGGGGTTGAGCATACTGTCCAAATGGAGAATCGCTCCCTTACTCACCATCGCATTGCCGTTGAGCCGCAACTCTGCATTTCCGTGGAGCCAGACCAGCGAACTGTTCGAGGCGGAGAAAAGACTGCGCCCTTCGGGTTTGGGAGGACCGGCGGTGCCGTAATTAGTGGCATCTTCAAAAACATGAAGTTCCGAAGCCCGTCCCGACACACTCACCATCCCTTCGGTGCCCCGCTCCAGACCGATATAAAGTCCGTGCGTCTCCCCGTAACCGCCGTCATCAATGCGGATGGTTCCCTGAGAAGGATTGTAGTATTCGTGTTCCTGCCCTGCGGGTATCGGAGTCACTGCCCCTGTAACAGGATCAACATAACTGCCGCCTGCCTGAGGAGTGCCGTATCCCAAAATGGTCGCTCCATGACTAATCCACTCCGACCGCGCTCCATACGGGGCGGCTGCCACATAATAGCCGTGCGGCGAGATGTAGCCCAGCATATCCCGGTGATTGGTCAGCCGTGTCGGGTCGATCAGGTTTGCCACCCAGCCGTCGGGATGTCCGAAACTTCCCGGTCCCTCCGCAATATCGACCACCCGTATCGGCTGATGCCGGGCATAGCCGTGTACCACTTTACCGTCGATAATCTCCTCCACCTCTCTGTAATCCCGATAGACCGGCAAAATCAGCGAGCCGTCGGTCAGAAGAATCGGACGTTCCGCCCGGCGGTAGTAATGCCCGTCGTTGGGATTGTACCGGTATTGGTTCGCGATCACGGTATCCTGAGTATAGGTCATCGCCTCATTTCCAATCACATGAAGCGTTCCGCTCCCCTTCATAAAGTAGTCGCTGTGTTCAAGATTGGTAATATCATTCGGGAATGTCCACGTTCCATGTCCGATAATCGTCCTTCCGGGGACACCGTCGGTCGCGGGCACACTGCCGACTTCGAGCAGACCGCCGTTGAGAACCCGGACAAAGCCGGTTCCGTCCTGAGAAATGGTCAAGTCCCGCGAGACCTGCCATTCGGTGCGGAACCCGCGAAGATCCATCCGGTTGTTGAGATTTGTCGGATGATTGTAATTCTTATGGTCGATGAGCACATAGCCGTTCGACATGTAGCCGTCCTGTTCGAGATCGATGGACTCCGGGTCATAAGGCGGCAGAGAACCTTCTCCCACCATACCATACCCCGACCGCACGGATGCTCCGCGGGTGATTGCCAAACCGGGCATATTGCCGGTCAAGTTTCCCGTCCGGGCATTTTCGACGTTGTATAAATCTTCAAGGGTATTGCGGGAATCAAACCAGACCCGCGGGTCGGCATCGTAATAATGGTCAAACCGATCCGGCTCATCATCATCCCAGTTCCGGTGGTCATAACGGTTCTCCTGATACCACCCGGCGGCAGCCCCGTTCTTTCCGACTGTCAGTGTGCCGTACACCGATGTAGTAGTACCCGGTGCTGTATAACCCAGCCCCACGAGCAGTTCCGTTCCGGGACCATCCACATGCTGCCGTGCCAAACTCGTCTGTCCGTCCCCCAGCACATAATTCCGCCCGACCGTCATCAAGGCACCGTCATAAAGATACATATTCCCCCGGCTGCCCAGCCAGGGACTGTCTGCGGGAGCCGCACTGTCGCGGTACAAGCCGGTGCTCCGGGAAACAAACAAGTCCCGTGCCACCTCCAGCGTCGAACGGGTATTGGTGAAATGAACACCGGAAACACGCACTGTGCCTGTTACCCCTTCTAAAACGGCAACTTCCATATCGGCAGTCCGCGCTGTACCGGTGCCGGCATAAAAATTAGGATTGCCAATCGTCGTGTTGCTCGTTGTATTGGCATCATAGATCCCCACCCGAAGCAAACCGCCATCGAGGACGCGGACATAAGCATTTCCGTCCTTCGCCACCGTCAGGTACATGTCGCCGCCGGCATTACTCGATGCCGTCGTGCCGGATACTCCGACAACATCCCACGTGGAACGCCGCCAGACGAGATCCGCGCCGACTTGCTCCTGCGCCATACCGTCAATCACCACATACCCCACACTGAACACATCCGGGGTAGCACCGGCATTCACCGTCCGCTCACTGGCAACCACACCGCGCCCGGTGCGTAAATAAGCACCATCCGTTACCGCCAATCCGGGCATGTTTCTTTGTAAATAGTCAAAATCGGTTCCTGTCAGCGAAGCCAGCATATTGGAGGAATCATGCCATCCGCCCCACTGAGTGCGGTTGTCATAAGCATTCGGCGAATAGCCGGGATACGGAAGCGTAGGATTGGTATTAGTCCCCGGTGCCGCATAACTACGCTGGTCGGTCAGGCTGCTGCCGTCATAAGCATTATAAAGGTTGTAAGGGTTCACTCCGTGGACATTCGCCACATCCGGCACATTTCCGGCACGGTCGCCAGCCGCAGCGACCTGAGAGGGCTGATACTCATACAACTGCCCGGCATTCCCCGAAAATCCTACCGTCAACGTACCCGTTACACTTCCGGTCGTCCCGGCACCGTCCAAATGAGTGCGTCCATACGTGCCCACCTGTTGGGCAATCGTCATGTCGCTTCGACCGTCAGTGCCCATCGCCCAGGTTCCGACATTCAAATCCCCCCGGTTATAGACATAAAGATTTCCGCGCGCCCCGGTATTCTGCGCCACCGTCAAATTTCCGGTAACATCCAAGAGGGAATCTCCAAAATTACCGGAGCCGTTCACCCGGACAGTCCCTTCACTGGTTCCGTTCTGGGCAATCACCATATTTCCGCGATGGGTAACATTACCGAGCATCCCGGCGGCACCGCCGTCGGCAGTTGTTCTCGTTCCGACCAAGACCCGTCCGCCGTTAAGCACCCGCAGATAGGCATCACCGGACTGCCCCATCGTCATCATCAAGTTATCCCCCGTCGGACTGGACGCAGCCGTAACATGCCACGTCGCCCGTGTAGTCGCATCGCCGCGGTCATCGACGACGGCATAGGCATAACTGTTGGCATTCTGGGCAACAATTGCCCGGTTGTTCGAAATCAACTGCCCCCCGTCAGCAACGGCAAGGGTGGGAGCGTTGCCGCGCTGAGCCGCAGTGTTTGGATACGGCGTGGGTGCAGCCGTGCCCTCGATGAAGGCTCTTCCGGCATCTTGGGGAACGATCTGTCCCTCAATCGTTTGAGTCGCCCCTATCCCCCAGGGGTTGTACACAAAATTACCCAGCCAAAAGGTATCATACTCTTCCCGTCCCGGCGGGTGCTGATAACGGTTCCCTTCAAGACCGGCACCGCCGGCATTACTACTGACAGCAATCGTCGTCAGGTCGGCAACCGTCTGACGCGTGTCCTGTCCGGTGATAAGCACCCGCCCTTGCGAAGCAGTATCCACACCGACCCTCATCGTTCCGGCAATCGCCGAAGTCGCAGCGGTGGTCAAGACCAAATATCCGCGACCAGTGGCAGTATCTCCAACGGTCAGATTTCCGTTATCCACATGTGTGTCATTCACATTAAACTGGGCATTGCTATCAAACTTGACAAATCCATAATTGGCTTGACCAATAATCGCATTTCCATTCTGGACGTTCAGCAAACTGTACTGATTACCGTAAACACGTCCGATATTATTCAACCCGACAATAAATTCATTGTGTTGGTTTGGGGTTGCCACCGTATTCCCTGAAATCGTCCAGGAAGGACGGACTGTACTACTAGTACCTCGAAGACTCACAATACCCTCTCCAGTCACACCGACAATCGCGGTACTGTTTCTGCCGTCCGAATGGGTGCCATTCGCCCCGGCAGATCTCCATACCGCCGAATCAGAAAGCACATAAGTCCCCAGATGGGTCGCTCCGACACGCACCCAGTCATCGTCATGGGTACTCGTACCGGACTGATTCACCCTGCCCGTACTCCCGATACCAACATTGGTTACCCGGTTCGCCCAGGAAGAACTCCCCGACTGGTTCACCTCACCAACCCCGCCGACACCGATGTTGACGATTTGGTCGGTGGCGACTACCCGTGAGGCATCTCTTATATTGACGGTTCCCTGCGTTGTATCACCAACATTGATCGTCGCATCGGCAGTCCAGATGGATGTATTATTCACATTAATCGTTCCAGTCGAACCGCGTCCGACACGTACAACATCATCGGATGTCCATCTCGCCGCTTGGTTCATGTTAATCACACCAGTACCGCCGACACCCACATGGGTTTCACCGGTTGTGTTCAGATTGTTCACTTCGGTACCAGTACCGGCTACACCTACATTGAGGGTGCCCGTCGAAGAGGCACCTACCTGGAGCAATGTGGGAGTCGTTCCAGAATTCTGGGCGGCATTCCATGTTGTGCCGCCGCTGAGCGTGGTATTACCGTTGATATTAGTACCAACTGTATTGAATGTTCCACTGCCGTTAACGTGGACGATATCATTGGTTGTGGTGAGACCGGATGCAGTCCAGGATCGTCCACTATTGATTTGAGCATTGAAGTTAGTGAAATTTGTTGTTCCGGTTTGGAAAGTGGCACCCGTACCCACTTCCAACGTGGCTCTGCTGTCTCCGCTGGTACCCGTGCCGTCGAATGTGGACGCATTATACGTTGCCGTTGTATTACTCGACGTAAAAATTGCCCTGCCGGATCCCCTTTGGTCGATGCCGGCATCCATGTAGTAAAAAGGATTACTCGGTCTGTTGCTATTAACAGTGAAAGTCGCATTGCCTCCACCTGTCGCATGTGATCCGATATTGACTACTTGGCTGGTACGATTCCAAGGTGCGAGGCTACCAAGGTTTGGGCTAGCAGTCGCCCAGCCCGCATTACCGGTTCCCCAGCTACTGCTCCAGTAAACAGCGGTTCCGCCGTAAGTGCCGACGTATTGTCCGTGCATGGGAGCATTGCCTGTGTAATAGTAGAAGACATCATTCGTAAGTTGGACAGTCCATCCATCGCCGGAGGATTGACCAACATAGCCCGCAAACTGAGTGTCAAATCGTCCGGCGTAACCGGACGTGCCGGAGGAGCTGCCCGAAGTGGTATGGTAGTTTATGTATGGAGAGACTCCTGTTTGCCATGAGTGACTGTACGCCGAAGACCAGTTCCTCCATTCGTAGTTGATGTAACGGGTTTGTGCCTGTGCAATTTCCCCGAATAGCAGATAGAACAGGAGTGCAGTGAGGATGAGAGACAGCAGACGGCATTTGGAGACGGCAGACAGCAGACGGCAGACGGCAGCAGAGGACTGCGCGGGGGCGTGCTTTTGTGTTTTTTCACATTGGTTTAACATGCTATCGTATTGGCGGCTACCGTATTGGGGGAGTTCAGCAGTCTTTTTGGGGGCAGTGAGTGTTGTCATTGTTCTATTTAATGGTTCAAAGTCGGATGTGTAAAAGTTTGTCATTAGTTTTTTTGTCATTTTTTTACACACCCCTCACTTTTTGCGCACTGGGGAGTGCATCTAGGTCTGTTTTCGGCAGTTTTGCTTGGGAAACTCCCCTTATTTTTTGGAAAATGGGAAAAAGGGCGGGATTTTCTAAAGGTGAGGTGTAGATGTAACGGTTAGGGGGGGGTGGGGAGGAGGCAGGAGGCAGGAGGCAGGGGAGGGGGAAGGCGGCAGGCGGCAGGCGGCAGGAGGCAGCAGAGGGAGCGGGGAGATTGGTAAAGAGTCAGGGTTGAAATCTGCTGCCTCCGCCTCCTGCCTCCAGTCCGTCGACACGTTTTTTCCCATCCGAGTTTCCTTGCCGTTGGTATTGGATCATAGCAGACTTGTGTGGATTATTGCTTACAGTGTGCTGCAAGGAAAGAACGTGGTCAATGGCATCTTTCTTTTCTTCCTTACAGGACGAAAAACACCCGCGAAACGGGGACACACCCACTGGATTCGCCACAGGGACATTTTCGGCGCGCCATCTTGCCTTTCTAACTGCAATCTGTCAAAATGGACTCTATGAGAACAACCATCCTCCCGCTCATCGTTTCGCTTCTCTTCGGAGCAACGCTCCTCGGTCAATATCCGAAGGACGAAAAAATCCAACCCTATCCGGCACCGGTCATCGACCGTACGCTCCACCAACGCTTCGACGGCGACCTGGAAGGAGCAACAAAATGGAGAGCATTGCACCAAGCCACCCTCCTCCCCCTCGGCGCATCGTTCCAAGTTGAGTCCAACGGACATGATCCCTACATTCTGTTGCCGCCAATTGAAACGCCCAAAGCGGGAACCTTCGAGTTCCGTATTCGGATGAAGAACAATATGAACCCCTCCGCTGAAATCTTTTGGGCAACAGCACGAGAGCCGCATTTCCGGGCGGGCAATGCGGTGCGGTTCGACTTTCTCCCCGACGGAGAATGGTACACCTACACGGCGGAATTCACCACCGATGCTCCGTTGACGCAACTCCGTTTCGATCCCGGAACCTCCGCTGGCATTGCCGAAATCGCCTGGGTCGAACTCTATGAAGCCATACGCGGCGACGTACCAGAAAATCCGACTCCGTGGTACGGCGCGAAGTGGATAGAAAAAGTGGAAAAGGATTTTCCAGAGTGGAGAGGAGACCCATGGTTAACAATGGGAACGGGAAAAATTAGGATTGACTTCGCTCACGACGGAACCGGTGCTGTTATTTTTCTGGACGATAAAGCAGTCGGTGAAATTTATCCGCTGGTGTACCGCAATCCTGATCTTCCATTGGGCGGTGTTAAACATATTCCGTTTCATCGGGAAGAGGCTCCCGCAACCGACAAAACCGGGATTATCAAAACGGTGGGTTATAGTTTCTCCAGCATAGATGTTCACGATGGCTTCAGAAGATGGATCGCATGGCTATTTCAGGTTCAGTCCGGCGGACGGATTAGGTACAATCTTCCCTCAGGCGGATCATTAAGTTTTGAACTGCGAAACGACGAACTCCGCTTTGAGTTGGAAACGGACGAGCCCCTCTTCGGTCCCGTCTTCCGTCCTCACGGTGAAATGCAGCAAGCGGTCTTAAACGGAGTCGAATATCTGGAAAAGGGGGAACACTCCTCCTCGACGGCGGATATTGAAACGAAGGAACATCTTCGTTTTGCTCCTTCGCCGATGGACATTACTTGGCAGTTTATGTCGGTTGTTACTGACCATGCCGCCTTCGGGCTGGTTTGGGATGATCCGTATGTCCAGCCGATTTTCGCCGTGCCGGATATTATCCTCGGCGATCCCGCGAAACATCATATGGGACTGCACGGCAAGAAACTTTCAGGCACACTAAAAATTCTCCCTCCAAAGAACACAGAGCCCGTAACGTTAGTTAGGGACACCCTGGCTAACGCGGGAGTTGGAGATTCCCTGGCTAACGCCACGGGCTCTGTAAACACGCTGCTTGATGATCTCATCCTTTGGGCGTTCCAAAAGCGCGGCGGTGCGCCGGACGTTCCGAAACGTCTCCGCAACGACGAAGAGCAGCGTCTCTTGAACCTGGCGGCGTTTGAAAAGTCTGTCATTGCGGCTTCCGACGGCAGCGGTTGGCGGCACGCCGCTCTGCCCGGTGCTCAGCGTCAGAATTTCGGCATTATGTACGGCAGCGATTTCGCCACCGCCGTTTGGCAACTCACAGGGAACATTTCACGAGACTGGGCTTTGGTCAACGGCGGGGCGCATCTGCCGAATCCGGCTTCGTTCTTTCTGACGGAGAAGGCGGAAGATTTCCGCATTTGGAAACGCAATGAGTCGGCAAAGATTCGCAGCGAGCAGCGACCAGACGGTTCTTTTCCATACAGCGGCAAGTATCTCAAAGGACATTGGGAAGACACCGCCTCGGGACACTGCGGCTATAAACTGTTCCAACTTTTACACACTTATCAAATTCTCGGCGAACCAGAAGCGTTGGCAGCGGCGTTAAAAGGATTGGAATTTGCAAACAAATACACCGTGCCGCGCGGGGCACAGACTTGGGAGTTGTCGCTGCACACGCCGGACATTATGGGTTCCTCCCGCATGTGTATGGCAAACGTCTGGGCTTATGAAGCGACGGGAGACAAACAATATCTTGCTCATGCCCGGCGTTGGGCGATCACGGGCTTGCCCTTCGTCTATCTTTGGGAGAACAAACCGATGGGGGGCAAAGAGGATCCGGTTATGTTGTATGCTACGACTCCGGTTTTCGGCGCGACGGATTGGGTCGCCCCGAACTGGATCGGCTTGCCGGTGCAGTGGTGCGGACTCGACTATGCCGAAGCCTGTTTTATGCTCTCCCAACATGACGACACGGTCGATTGGAAAAAGATTGCCGAAGGGATTCTCACGACGGCGGAGCGGATGCAATATACCGAGGGGGAATCGATGGGACTTTTACCCGATGCGTACAAGTTAGAGACGCAAGTGCCGTTGCCGTATGACATTAACCCATCGGTCTTGGTTCAACAGCGACGCAGATTGCAGGGAAAAGTTCCTGCGCTCGACATCGCATTGAGTGCCGATGGCAAATACCGGGTTGTTTCCCCTTACAAGACGGTGATAGAAGGGGATACTGCTATCATTGAGGGTGTTGCAGGAACAAGGTATCAGATTATTGTCAACGGCAGAGAGGTAAAGACTATCGAGTCGCAGGGGGTGGATCGTGTGGAACTACAACGAAGGTGATTCGTGATCTGCTGTAATACTCAGCGCAATGGAGAGCGGATATACTGTAAACGGCACGAAATTGGTCAATCAGAGCCGAGACCGGAAGGTCGCAACGAAGCGCAAGGTTTGCGAAGTACAATTTGCGAAGTACAATTCCATGCCGCTACGGCACATGGGCAGGACACAGCCTATCCTTGAGAAGCCAATGCGGCAGCACCGGCGAGTCCGGCATCAAGACCGAGTCCTGTTTTTTCGAGGACGACGCTCCGATTGGCATCCCGAAAGATTTTTGCCCGAAATGTTGATTCCATCGGCGAAAAGAGCAGATCGAATGAATTCGAGACTCCGCCGCCGATGACTACCTTCTCCAAGTTCAAAAGATTGACCGCATAACTTGCCGCTCTGCCGATGAGCCGTCCGGTGGTTTCGAATACGGACTTGGCACCCTCGTCGCCGCTCCTTGCCCGTTCGGCAATTTCCCTGGCGGAGAGTTCCGGCAGTTCCCTTCCCAGTAATGCCGCGTACCGCCGGGCGATCCCCGGACCGGCAGCCTCGGCTTCTAAACAGCCGAGATTTCCGCAGCCGCAACGGAAGCCCTCCTCTACGGCGTTGAAGTGTCCGATTTCTCCGGCATTGCCGAAGTGTCCGCGGTAAATGTTGCCGTCCAGAATGAGTCCGCCGCCGATTCCGTTGCTCACCGTGATCCAAAGGAAATCTTTTGTTTCGGTGCAGACACCGAACTTCCGCTCCGCCAACGCACAGGCGTTCACGTCGTTGTCGATGAATACCGGCTTGCCGCCATATTTTTCCGACAAGATTCCGGCAATCGGCACATTACGGATACCGGAAAAACAAGCATAAACCCAAATGCCGGCGGCGGGATCTGCCAAGCCCGGTATGGTAATGCCGATACGTTCGTAACTGCCGCAGAGTGCAGATGTTGCAATGCTTTCATCCAGCATCGCGAAGAGTTTTTCCGCCGTGCAATCCGGTGCTAACAGCCGTTGCGAAGCGGGGGCAAAGTGTACGCCGGAGCCGGAAATGGTTGCGAGGGCAGTCCGAAACTGTGAACCGCCGATGTCGATGGCTAAAATTTTCATCGGTTGTGGGGGGGGGTTGTTAGGTTTTTGCAGTTAAATGTTATACCCTAATTTATGTCCCCTCCCCCTTTGGGCAATAGTATCTACACAATTTTTTTTGTTTTTTGCAGTAGTTTACTGAAGGTGGCGTTGAGTTTGGCGATTTTGGACAGGTCGAAGTCGATGGAAACAAGAAAATCAAACATT
>Ga0099364_10006066_pt1 | contig 17700 bp, 10 predicted proteins | sample TergutTh196P3_FD_73070 | JGI IMG/M metagenome (GOLD analysis project Ga0099364, IMG submission 73070) | Microcerotermes parvus P3 segment gut microbial communities from Pointe-Noire, Republic of the Congo - Th196 P3 | ecosystem: Host-associated > Arthropoda: Insects > Digestive system > Gut ...
TCAGCTTTCGCCTTTCGGTTAGGCAGGTTGTTTCACGCGCTGTCTTGCGTGGCAATACCATTGACGCCAATTGCTGTCCTCCTTTCGGTAGCGTCATTGCTTCTCATCATGCCCTATCTGGGCGCACTTTTTGCTTATTTTCAATAGTTTGGTATAAGTATGCGTCAAATGTCCCCTCTGTGACATACCGGGTGATGCCGACTTCGGGATTCATGTTGCCTTGCCGGACGATGCGCCCGGAGCGTTGCTCAAGGTCAGCAGGCCGCCACGGGCAATCCAAATCATGCAAGTGGATTAGGCGGTCTTGTACATTTGTGCCGCTTCCCATTTTGAACGTGCTACCGAACAATACGCGAACCTTACCTTGCCGGACTTTTTGAAAAAGTTCTTTCTTTTTGACTTCGGTATTGGCGTCGTGGATAAAGGCGATTTCTTCAATCGGTATGCCTTTCATAATTAGTTTCGCCTTAATATCGTCATACACGTTGAATTTTCCGGGATATATGCCTTGTGTATACGCCTTTGCTGTGTCCAGCACATGCGTATCAAGAAACTGCTTTTTTTCGGCGGCAGATAAGTCTTTAATTTCTTGCTGTTGTTCTTTGTCTAGCGCCCATATATTATCTTTTGGCGTCGAGAAGTCACAAAACACAAGCTGGGTCAACCGGTCAGCTTTTGTGTCGTTCCAAATCCCATAGACATTGTTCATACAGGCGTTTACCTTGCTGCCATCCTCATCGGGAAGCATGGGGTTAATAAGCCGTTGGTCAAGCCCAATCTTTCGTCCGTCGCTTGTAATTTTCAGCATGTTATCGTCTTTTGGGTCAACTGATCCACGATGGACGGCGGCGGCACGGGTGGAAAGTTCCTTTACCATGCTCTGCTGAAGTTCTGAGGGCTTGACTACGGTGGTGTTGTAATTGGCTTTAGGCCGGGGCAAGTCCATCATGTCGGCAGTCTTGATGTCTGCAACCTCTTTAAACATGCACATGAGTTCCGGCAGATTGTGGAATTTTGCAAAGCGCGTCCGTGCGCGGTATCCGGTTCCCTCCGGTGCAAGCTCGATTGCTGTGGTCGTTTCACCAAATGTTGAGGCCCAGCAATCAAAATGGGTCAGCCCCTTTTGCACCAGAGAATCATATTGCAAATAACGCTGCATCGTATACATTTCCGTCATGGAGTTTGAAACTGGTGTACCCGTGGCGAAAATGACGCCTTTGCCATCTGTTTCATCGTCAAGATAACGGCATTTCATAAATAAATCGCTTGATTTCTGTGCTTCGGTCTGACTGATACCGGCCACGTTACGCATTTTTGTGTACAGGAACAAGTTTTTGAAGCTATGCGCTTCGTCTACATACAGGCGGTCAACACCAAGCTGCTCAAAGGTGACAATATCATCCTTGCGGCTATCGTCGTTCAGGCGTTCCAGCCGCGCTTCCAATGATTTCTTTGTTTTTTCAAGTTGCTTTATGGAAAACCGTTCACCATCGTTACGCTTTAACTGGTCAATGCCCTTAGTGATTTCCCATATTTGCTCATCAATAAGCCGTATTTGCCGCTCTTTTGACATTGGGATTTTTTCAAGCTGGCTATGACCGATGATAACGGCATCATAGTCGCCGGTGGCAATCTTGCCGCAAAACTTCTTCCGATTCTTTGTTTCAAAGTCTTTTGCTGTCGCCACAAGAATATTTGCTGATGGATACAGCCGCAAGAACTCCGACGCCATTTGCTCTGTCAGGTGGTTGGGTACGGCGAACAGGCTTTTTTGACATAAGCCAAGCCGCTTTGATTCCATTGCCGCGGCAACCATTTCAAAGGTTTTCCCAGCACCTACTTCATGTGCCAGCAGGGTATTTCCACCATACAGGATATGAGCTATGGCGTTTTGCTGGTGTGACCGCAGCGTGATGTCGGGATTGATACCGGAGAAAGTGATATGGCTGCCATTATATTCGCGTGGGCGGGTTGAGTTAAACCGCTCGTTATATACTTTTACAAGGTCACGGCGTCGGTCAGGGTCTTTAAACGCCCATTCTTTGAAAGCCTGCTTGATGGCGTCCTGTTTTTGCTGTGCAAGGGTTGTTTCTTTTTTGTTAAGCTCCCGGACTTCCTTGCCATCTTTATATTCTGTGTCATACACACGCACATCACGGAGGTTCAAGGTATCCTCAATGATACGGTATGCGTTCATCCTGCCGGTTCCGTATGTAACATTGGAAAGCACGTCGCTATTAGGTATGCGCCGGTGTGACGCTACTCCCCATTCGCCGGTGTAGTCGAAATAGTTGACTTTGATACTGCTTTCAAGATGTGACGGGGGCTGTAAAAGTTCATGGACAAACTGTTCAATATATGATTTGTCTATCCATGTAGAGCCTAACCGCACAGATATTTCAGAAGCGTCAAGGTCTTTTGGCTGCGCCTGCTCAAGCGCCGTGATGTTCGGGGCAATCTGCTCCGCAAGATCAGGCCGCAATTCTGCTAAATCGTTTGCGAACCTCAGTTTTTGACGAACATTGCCGGATAGGTATGCGTCAGCAGTGGTAAACCGCCTTTTTTCAAGGTCGAATGATTCTATCGCCATATTGCCGGGTTGCTGTTCCCCTAAGTCGCGGAATATGACGCCTTTTAGGTCGGAAATGAGCTTTTCCTCTGTGAATCCTGTCAGCCATTGCATGTACTCCATATCCACACCGGCGCGTTCCGAGATTGATAACGCAAGGGCTTCGCTGGCCGTGTCAACGGAAGTAACAACGGATTTTTGCTTGATTGTCCGTTTTGTGAACATATCAGCCTTGCGGTCAAGCTCCCCATTCTCGTTGAGGATTTCAAGTGAGCATAACAAATAATAGGCCGAATCTTCGGCAAAGGCCCTGCTGTTGGCGGTAGCGTTTATCAGTCCGTATTTCTTGGTAAAGGTATCATATAGATGATTCAACTCAGCTTGATACAGGCGAATATCCCCCTCACCATAATCGTCAAGCTGGCTATCAATCAATTTATGAACGCAGTCGCGCAGTTCCACCATGCCCTTTATACGCTCCAGCGTGGTGTCCGGCTTATTTACCGGGTGCATACGTGAGTTCGTGCGAAAATAAACCTTATCGTCCACAATGGTATAGCTGTAGTTACGGACATCGGGATCTGCTTCGATGGAAGCGTCGGATTGTTCGCCAACACTATCCAAGTCAGCCTCTGTAATCTGGCCGCGAATGTTGGTTATGGCCTTTTCAAGCTGCTCTGTAAGGTCGGCTCCGGGCGTGGGGTGGCAAGCTGTATCTTTGGTGTCGCCGTACATACTTTCATCAAAAACCATTTTGCCAAGAATCATTTTCGGGTTGTCGGCAAAATAACTGTTTACGGGTACATCGTCCTCAGTAAAACCTAAGTCCACCCAATCGGGTTGAATGTCGAGTATCCGGTCGCGTTTTTGCAGAAAAATAATGTCTGTGGTAACTTCTGTTCCTGCATTTTTGTAAAAAGCATCATTCGGCAATCGAACCGCGCCCAAAAGCTCGGCCCTCTGCGCCATATACTTCCGCACTTCGTTATTGCGCTTGTCAAGGGTTCCATTGGTTGTGACAAAAGCGATGATTCCGCCCGGACGTACTTGGTCGAGTGTTTTTGCAAAAAAATAGTCATGGATAGCGAATTTGTTTTTGTCGTACCGTTTGTCCGGTACTTGGTAATTGCCAAACGGTACGTTTCCGATTGCAATGTCAAACATTGCATCAGGGGTTCCCGTCTTTTCAAAACCCATGATTCGGATGTCAGCTTTTTGATAGAGCTGTTTTGCCATCCGGCCTGTGATGCTGTCCAACTCCACGCCGTACAGCTTGCTGTCTGCCATACTGTCGGGCAAGAGGCCAAAAAAGTTGCCGACACCGCAAGCCGGTTCCAAGATGTTGCCGCCTTTAAACCCCATTCGTTCAACTGCATCATAGATTGCTTTAATAACCGTGGGGGAAGTATAATATGCGTTCAAGGTGGATGCCCGTGCCATGTCGTACTCATCGGGTGTTAATAATTCTTTTAGCTCGGCATATTCTTTCGTCCATTTGCTGTTTTCGCCGTCAAATGCTTGGGATATGCCGCCCCAGCCGACATACCGGGATAGTATTTCTTGTTCATTAGGGGTAGCAATACGGTTTTCAGCTTCAATCTGTTTGAGTGTGCGAATGGCAGCTACGTTATAGCCATACTTAGTTTTTGGGCCGCCTTCGCCAAGCTGATTGTCTGTGATACGGAAATTGGCGCGAGTATGCGGTACCGGCGTCGGTTCGACTTGTATATCGGCTTCTAATTCGTCTTTTTGTGTGGAATTTTCCTGTGCTTCGCTTTCTTGTGCAACGGAAAGCGCATGGTCAAGCATTTGCTGTACTCTAGCTTCTGCTTCAGCCTTGTACTTGTCAAAATCGGTTTCCGCGACGCGCTGAATTTCAAGGCGTTCCTGCTCAGGCAGATTTTCGTCAAGGATAACAATTTTGCTGCCCGGCTCCACACGGGCTACGATAGGCGGAAATTCGTCAGGGTCATAGTTCGCATAGTTGCTTACAATCAAACGGTCATTGACATATCTGTAATTCAGAATATATTCGGAGGGGACGGGTTCGGTGGTAGCCGCTTCGTCCTGGTCTTGTTCAGGACTTTGCGCCTTAACGGTAGGTTGCGGTTTTGGCTGCTCCATTATGGGAGTTTCCTGTACCGGCGCGATTACTGGCGGTAAAAACTCGCTCCAATCCATAAGCTGCGCGATACGCCGTTGCACTTTCGCCCACGGTATAGTCATTGGTTCCGCGTTTTCTTTGCTGACAATCAGGCCGGGCAAGTCGCCGCCGTATGCAGAACGCAGGAAATTGGCGGTGCTTCGGTCGCGCGCATGAAGGCACATATGATTATAAACACGCTGCTTACTTTCAGGGTCGCCGTTCCACGCAACAATGGCATCGTCTATATCCATGTCAGTTATGGAAACAGCCGGAGCTTCCGGTGCCTGCGCTTCCTCAATTATCGCCTGTTGTTCTTCAACGCTCCGCAAATCGGGTTGCGGCCTTGTGTCGAACAGGGTTTGCTGTACTTGTGATTCCACTTGCCGCGCTGTATCAAGGCTGGAAACGGCTGGCTCCAGTAGTCCGGGGAACAGCGTATAAGTGCCATTACTCCATGCCGTCAGGTCGTCAAAAGTGGATTTTCGAGAGGCATAATATCTGTCCTCGGTTGTCATTACTTCCATGATGTTTTGCATTTCGCCAAGCAGGAAATCAATCTTTACACGGTTAAAAAGCAAATTAGAGATTGCCGCGCTTTCTGCTGCGCGAGGATAGTAAAAATCAAGTTCCTCCGGGAATGGCCGCGTATACTCATCTGGCAGTTCAGCGTAGAAACTGGATATATCCCGCGCCAAAATGGTGCGTTCATAACTGGTGGCACGGTTCATCTCAGATTCCGTCAAATATTGGCCATCGGTTATAAGTTTATCAATCCGCTTTGCAGCCGCACTCCATGAAATATTCACCTTGTCATAAGGATTAGTCAGATTCCCGCGAGTGAGCGTGATTCCTTTGCCCGGCTCTGCATTTGACCAACTGTTATCCGCGCCGCACAACGCATGGCTGCCGCCGCCGTGTCCATATTCCCGCTTTAAATAACCGACGCGTTCCTTTTGACTGCTATTTTGAAGGAAGAATGATAATATTCGGTATTTACTTTCCGAAACATTGCTTCCCTGCGTAAAAAATGCGTTTATCTCGTCCTCGGTGATAAAGGGTGAGAAAACCGGTGGCGGTAAATATGTTGCGGGGTAGGAAATAGGCTTAATACCTAAATCCCGCAAATCGCTCAATATTCTATGGGGGTCGTACCAAAAGTGTTTAGGCGCGTCTGGTTTTGTATCAAGGGCAGCTACATCTTCCTCCAGCCCTCTCAAAATCAAGCTGTACTCACTATGTTCGCCTTTGTCTTTTAGCAGTTCCGAAACATGCTTTACATCTTCTGCCCGACTGCGTTTTGCAGACCACCAATCATCTGGAACTTCTCTGTAGTCCCGGAAATCGTCAAGGTATAAATTCAAAAGGCGATCGGCAAGCTCGGTATATTCGTTTTCCTTTGCTTCATCCAACAAATCACCGGAAATGTATTGCCCCGCGTCCAAGAGTTCACGTACACGGGCGGCGGCCTGTGGCCATGTGATGTGCTCCTGTTCTACGGCTTCCCTTGCCGATGTTCCGGTTGCTATAGTAATGCCGGTTTCGTCAAACCACATTGAGGTCTGTTCAGAAAGAATTTGAAACCCTTTGCCCCCCGGCTCTGATAGCTTGCCGGTTACGTATTCGTGGCACAGAAAATCCGCATTTTCTTCTAAAGATTTATCTTTCATAAAGAATGCCGCGATACGCAAAATGCTGTTTTTGCGATTGCCACCGTCGCGTAGCATCACATCAACAAGGTCAGCAGGGATTGATGTTCCGGCCAGAGCGGAAGAAATTTCGTCCCGTCCGGGTATGGAAATACCGCCCGGCAACCCGGACGGTATTTCCTCTGTTTCTTCTAGCTGTAAATCAACTCTGTCAGTATCATTTCCTCCGCTTGGTGACGCAGGCTGTTCATATGCTGTACCCACGCCATCTGCTCGGTCGTTTTGTCCGGAGGCGGGTGTTTCATTGTCAATTCCGTTATAAGCTGCTCCAGCCGGGCCGCCGCCGTCCTGTCTATCTCCAACAGGTGCGGGTGTAGTTTCGCTTTGAGCGTCAGGGAATTGAACAGTATTGGCCGGTGTTCTTTCAGATATGTCCGTCGCATCAGTCCGTATTTCCCGATTTCCCCGCTCTGCTGTTCCTGCAATTTCAGGTCGGGAATCATATAATCCCCGCGCTGGTGATATGTCAAGTTGTTCATTTGAAATGCTCCTTTCTGCGGCTTTTTGCCGCTCATGGTTCTTTATTGTGACTTCCATTTCCCGCAACACTTGCTCTGATAGCTGGCTTACGCCGGTTCCCAACGCATTTACGGCGTCGGGGGTATTGAAGTCAAAGACAGGCATAAATTCCTCGTCCGTAAAATAATCGGCGGGGTTTATACCACAACGGGTCATAAGGGTATATGTGAGGCTAACGGTGAGGGCGTCGGTGTAGGTGACACCGACGTTGAACTCGTCTAAATCCTCTAAATAGCTGCCCTCGACGCTGCTTAGAATATCCTGCGTATATTCGTCGTAGTATTCTGATGCAAGATTACTGGCGATTTCAATAAGGATGCTGCCTAAATCGCCCTGCGCATCGCTTTCATATGCTTTCGCAAGAGCCTCCATTACGCTGGCTTCATGTTCAGGCGTCAGTTCCCAAAGAAAAGGACTGCGGGGTCGCGGATTTACCTCGTTGCCGCGCCCTTCTTCTGTGTCCGACACATCAAAAACGTATTTAAGGCGGGGTTTATGGCCGGTATTGTCAATCAAAGCAATGCCTTTTGAACCGCGCCGCACCCATCTGTGCATGGATTCATTCCACAGTTCAAGAGGCGCACAGGCTTGTGCATCGGGTCGCTGGGCGAAAATCATAAGTTGTTCCGGGAACGGGTATTTATAAAGCCGGGCTGCTGTATCCAAAAAGGACGTCCAGCGTTCCCGGCTTTGTGTTATCCATGTTGCCGAATGGTCGGCCATTTCTGTAAATAACTGTACTTTAGTAGGCAAAGGCTATACAACCTCCTGTTCATCATCATAATCGGGAACAAAAACAATCTGCGAAAATTCATCATCGGTGAGCTTATCCAATTTCGCAGCGACGGTTTCAATGATCTCACGAAGCTCCGGGTCGTACACATCAGACAAGCTGTTGCGTAATTCGGCAACGAGTGCGTCGCGTCTGCCGGTATTAAAAATGCACATCAGATTCATTTCCTCCACGTTAAACATACATTACAACTCCGTTTCTTTATTTTTTTGAGGTGCTTGTTTCGTTTGACTAGCATCTGCTTCTTTTTTTGCGTCAGCAAGCTGCCCTAGAATTGATGGCTTGTGAGTATTGGGCTTTGGTGCGGGTGCGTCAACAATCTCCTTACCGTCAGGGGAATCATCCGATTCATCATGTGTCAATTCAAGGTTAGGGCAATAATCCATATATAGAATGGCATCTATAGAACCGTCGTCGCCTACTTCGACATCTGCCACAGCCTCGTTATTACGCATAATTTCAGCAATAGCGTGAATATTTTCTTTGTACTCGTCAGACGATAAAATATCAGCGGGAACATCACCGGGGTCTGTGATGTAGTTTCCCGATTGTGTTTCCCGTGCGCTGGTTTCAATGATATGTATGGCGGCCTTTTCTAATCTTGCCAATAAGCTATTTTGCTCCTGTTCCAACCGTAACAGCAACACTTCATCACGGGGAACAACGACGCACATCCTGTTCTGACCTTTTTGAATGGTGAATGTTACGGTTTTATACGGCATCAATTCCATAAGCTGGCTGAATTGCTCCGGCCCGAAATTGTCTGCTATATATGAATTGAGTGGCACGGCGAAATTCTGCTTGTCCGGGGTATTCGCGTTGGGCTGCATATTGATTACACGCATGATTTCGTTTGTGTAAAATTCGCGGCGTTCATCATATAGCTTGCTGGTATGCGAATACTGGCTGCACGGCTGGGTAGACGCCATGCGTTCTTTATGTGCGCTGAAAAGCAGGGTATCCAGCGCGGCGGGGTCGCGGGGTTCTGGCCTGTAATAAGTCATTTTAGGCAGTTCATTTGGATAATCCCTATTAAAATCGGCTTTTGACATTACTATCTGCTCAAAGCCATCACGAGATTCGGCAAGGTACAGGCGCATGGTATCGGAAACAACAGCGTTTTGTTTGACATGGGCAGCATATTCGTTTATGTCAATTTGGTACAGGGTTCCATACAGTTTGCCGTCTATGAGAGCTGCCACATCGACGGCATAAGCCAGTTTGCGGTCGCTTTGCATGTCGAAACCATGAAACATAACGCCGTTATGCGCCCGTGTGTCTTTTTGGAATACTTCACGCTCGGAGTAACAGTCTATACCGCCCGGATAAGATACCCATACCAATGTCGTTTCTGTCGGATCGTCCAGCTTGGCGGCGCGTTCCATTTGACCGAAACTGATATTTATATCATTATCAAGATGATAAAAGGTATTATTTCGCGCTATTTCTTTAAGAGATTCGCGCAAGTCAACATTTTCAATCCTATCCACGATTACACCTCTTGTTCATTGTTTCGTTTTGGTGCGGTTTTTTCCTGTTCTTTGCCTTTTTCAGCCTCGCTTTGCGCTTCCTGTAGCTTGGCAAGGATTGAGGGCTTATCGGACTTGCTACGGACATTTCGCTTTATTTTTCCTTTGCTGGTCGCAGGGCCGGATCGTTCATTCTTGACAGCATTTGCAAGGTCTGTCAAAGAAATCTGCTGGCCTGCTTTTACCTGCGCTTCCAATTCGGCAACGGTGGGGCCGGTGGATGCTGGCGGCATTGATACATCTGTCGCAAGCTCCGGTTTCTTCTCATACCCTAAAAACGATGACAGTTCTTTGAACTCAAAGCTATCAACATAGTGGGATGTAATCTCACCGCCTTGCTGCAAAACAATAACATCGCTCATTGAAAGGCTGCGGCCTTGATAATCAAACGGATGGTTGATATTGAACTTTTCATAAATGCTATCAAGCGTCTCGCCCTCGTTTAAAGGCGCGGTATACACAAGCTCGTAATTACCGCGATTGACAGAAAGTCCTTTATCTTGTAGCCGCGAATGAGCTTCAAATATATAGTCCCGCATTTCTTCGCCGCCTTTTATCTGATAGATGCCGTATGTATCGTTCTTACCGAAAATCAGCATGGCTTGTTTTGTCGCCTCGCTGTTTTCCACCTGCTCTTTCATTGCTTCGTATTCCAGCGACGCTTGCCATTCCTCAGATTCAATACCGAAGATACCGTCATGGGTTGCAATTTCTTCGGCATTAAATAACATGCTCTCGGTATTATCTGGGTGTAGCATATAAATTGTGTGGTCGAGTTCAAATAGTTGCATTGCCTTGTATGCAAGCAAAGGCAACATAGTTGTATCTGTGTAGCCGTACAAATCACGCTCGGAAAATCCGATACCGGGGTCAGGCAGGACAACATCGGCGTCCTGTCCGGCTGCCTGTATCTGATCCAGCCGTTTCATAAGTGCCAACGGCTGCTCCGGGGCTTTGGAGTTATGGGCCATACGCGCAATGTTCTCGCGGAGCGCGTCATAGCTCCCATCCCGCACAGTTTGTGCAATTCCGGCTATATCCTGATTAACCGTTTTGGGGTTATCTCGTGGCTTCCCATTTCTGTATGTATCAAGGCTGCATTGATAATAGTCTTTTGCAAATTGGTCTATGGGGTCAAGCTCTTTTATGTCATACTCCGATGGGGTAATAAATACCGGCGCGTCCTGCGTGGCCGAAACTGTATGGTCGTTAGAAAAAGATAAATCTGCAATCCATGTTTTAATGCTTTCCGGCAAAAACGGGTCAAGGAATTTTACGTTGCGCTCGGCGTCGATATGGGCCACGGTGATATAATCGCCGTTCTTTTCCTCCAGCTTGTTCCAAAATGTAAGGCCGTTTCCCAAGTGACCGTAGCCAATATCATACTGCTTTGAAGATTTGGCTGGCTGATTATCTGTCACATCCGTATAACTGCTCCCCATTTGCTTTTCAATTTCAAACATTTTTTCCCAATTACCTTGCGCTATTTTTTCAATGTCTGATTTTAAGCTATCAGGCAGGTTTTGCGACACGTATGTAATTTCCCTGTCATGACTTATGTGTGCAAGGTATTTGGCATTGCCATTTCCGTCGTTTGGCTCATGCCAATTCCAAACACTAACGCCATTTTCGTCCGGGCCAAAACCCAATTTGTATTTGTTCTCAGGTGTGTCATGGTTCTTTTCGTCTTTCATTACAGCAATTTGTGCATCGAGTTCATCGCGGCTTGATACGGCATCCCGGATTACCTGAACATCATCCCATGTACCGTTACCGCTCAAAAGGATATTGATGGCGTCCCGGATTTTTTCTGCGTGATTCTTAGCCCCGTCCGCTTCCTCCGGCGTCTTGCAGTAATCGGCGGTGTCAAGGCCCCAGCCGTCGCCGCCTGTATAAAAAGCCTCGCCCCTCGCTTCCCATTTCTCTGCCATTCGTTCAGCCTGCTCCTGTTGCCGGGGGGTTATATAATATTTGCGTTTAGGTTTTGCGTTGGCTTCCGGCTCTGATTTTTCCGGGGCCGGTTTTTCCGGCTGAATAATATCGCTGTGATAAATATTTCGTATATCACTTATTAAATCCGTCACACGTTGATAATGGGGGCTATCTTCTTTATGCTCATATCTTGGTGTATCAGAAATGACATAAGGAGAATTTAAAAGCTGGTTGGCAATTATGCCATCCGAAACGTCTTGTAAAAACTCCTCAACACTGGTTGTATATCCAGTAATTTCATTATAATTTCTCAAGACGTCAGCATATTTGGAGTGTTCATCATTACGCTGATGCTTCGGCGCGGGTGGCTCGATGGGCGCGGCCAGTTCAAGTTTGCCATCGCGGTATTCATAGCCCTGCTTTGCAATAATTTCTAAAGTCATGGGCCTTAATTCACCGTGATTTTTCATGTCCTCGTCAATGAACCATTGAACGGTAGCCCTTACTTCTTGCTCTAAGCCCTGCAATGCTTCACGGTTCAGTTTGTCAGCCGCTTCAATGGCGGCGGCTTCGTCGGTGTATTGGATCACAATCCCATTTTCGGCATGAAATATATCTTTTGCTGTGTCACGGACAAAAGATTTACCATCTTCATGCACAGCAACAAAGCGTGTTGGCTGCTCAGGCGCAGTCTGTTCCGGGGTTAAGTCAATACCGCGCTCTTTACAAATCTCTGCAAATTTTCCGTCAATGCGTTCAATCATTGACGCCGCTGATCTGCGGATTAGTTCAAGGGATTCTTTCAATTCAGTAAGTTCTTTGCCCTTGCTCCATTCAGCGATATATCCGAAGCTATTTGCAGATGTTTCTATCCCGTAATGCTGGCATACAACATATGAAACACTTTCGGCTTCCACTTCTTCGGCACGGCGTTTGCGGGGCTTTGGCGCTGATTCTTCGCCGTCCTGTTCAGGCAAATCCTCCGCTTCCGCTTCCTGTTCCTGCCGGTCAAGCTCTACGTTGTAATCGTGCAGTTCGGCATGGGCCATTTCGTGAATGGCAGCCGAAACAGTTTGCACTTCGCTCATACCCTCGCGGATTGCGATTTCACGGGAATTAAAACGGCACTCGCCATCCGTATCCGGGTCAAGGGCCTCAAAGCCTATGGGCATGACAGACACGGCTTTCAGCGCGTCCATGAACGCATCATACTGTTGCACATCGCCGGTCAAATCTTCGGCCAGCGACGGTAAGGGTTTGCCGTCTGTTTGTGATACATCAAAAACTGAAACCGGCCTGAACGCTGGGATAGTAATGTCTACTTCTTCGACAACAGGCTTGCCGTTATTATCGAGCAAAGGAACTCCCGTGTCGGGGTCAAGTTTTTCCATTTCCTTTTTCATTACATATGGTGAGGGTGCGAAAATGCGGATACCTTTTTCGTCTTTCATAACATGGCGCTTAAGTTCTCTTTTCCATTTTTGGAACCCTGCTACTTGTGTCGCACCGGGTCTTTGTAAATGGATTAAGACAGTATTGCGAAAACTGTAGTTGTGAAAATTGGACATCGTATCAAGGTATGCCCGGTACTTTTCACTGCTAAATAAGTCTTGGATACCTGTCTCCAACCGTTCAGTCAGGGTTTTTATTTCTTCGCGGAGGTTATTATAATCGGCCATATGGTTCTCCTTTCGATTTTGTTTTGTTGGCATATGAATAAGAATTTAGTATAATGGATTTACAGATTATCAAGTCATTGACAATATATCAAAAAAGGAATATAATATAGGTGGTTAGAAAATGTTCGACGTGATATATTACGAGCTTCCCAATGGGGATAAGCCTGCCAAACAGTTCATAAACAGCCTCGATAAAAAAATGCGAGTGAAGGCATTGGGCAGCATTGATATACTCGCGGAGTTTGGCAATGCACTTCGGGAGCCGTATTCAAAAGCAATGGGCAAGGGCTTGTTTGAATTACGCATCAAGTTCGCCGGTGATATTACCCGAATATTTTACTTTTTTGTAGTGGACAATAAAATTATCCTTACAAATGGGTTTGTGAAAAAATCGCGGAAAACGCCGCCTAGCGAAATTGAACTTGCTATGAAATACAAAACCGATTACGAGGGGAGAGAGAGAAAATGAACGATTTTAAGATACATTTAGAAGAACAGCTTAAAGACCCGGCGTTTGCTGCTGAATGGGAACAACATCGTCCTGAGCGCGAATACATCAAAGCAATTATTGCAGCTCGTATGGAACAAAATCTGACACAGAAAGAATTAGCTGAAAAGACGGGTATCAGGCAGTCGAATATCAGCCGGATAGAAAACGGGAATTGTAGCCCCACAATCGCCACTTTACAGCAGATTGCGAGTGGGGTCGGAAAGACGCTTCATATTGAATTTAAGTAAAAATTGATGAGCGCCGTTGCGATTAAATTCGCAAACGGCGCTTTTTTGTTATGTATTACAGGTCGATATTCTGCGGCTTTTTTTCTGCCGTCGCTTTGGTTTTGGTGGCCTCCTGAATCGCAGCTTTCAGTTCACCTAAAATGGAGGGCTTCTTTTGTTTGCGCGGCGCTTCTCTTACACTCTTTTCAGCAGTAGCCATGTAATTTTCAATCCGGTATTCTTGGGGAACGACGCCGTTTTTTTCAAACACCTCGTTCCACTCATCGCCGGAGGGAGATAAGAAACCTTTTGTGGTGTATACGCCAACACTTAGTTCTTCAAGATTCGTGCCAAAGGCGTAAAGGTCAATACCGTTTTTCCATTTGTCGGGCATGTTCACTAAACCGGAATCAAAGATATAGCTTTGAGCCAAATCAACCGTAGTGTGAACTTCAGGCATCAGGTTATGAAACTCCGTGTTATATGTAAAGTCAATCATAACTGCGATTGAGGGAATGGCATCCGGTGTTTCCATCACCGCCGCCAACGTATCAATATCTGACTGCGGCAGCTCTGCAAGTCGGGCGGCTAAGTAGTTCAATTCGTTTATGTCGCCGCCGATGATAATTTTTCGCATTTCCTCATGGGGTACGTTCATACTTGTCTGATAATCCCCGATGGTATATGGCTTATCTAATGCGTTGATGTCAAGCAAAGCCTTGTTCAGTTCGGCAGTGGTCGCTGGCAGCGTCAACCATGTTTTATTTTGACCGCAATCAAGCGCGACGCTTAAAATACTCATGCTGCAAACTCCTTTCGTTTTTTCGCTTTCGCCGGGGTTTGGGGTTTCCCCAACAAGCAAATTTTGTACATTCTCCCGGCAGGGTAAGGTGTAAAAAATACGGGAGTGTGTACACACTCCCTATGCTTGTTAGGTGTCTGATTCCCCAAATTCAAGTTTGTAATTAACGTATTTCCCTCCGGTATCGGCAAGGGCAACCACCGCGTTATAGTTTTTGCCGGATTTCTTGGAATACAGCCCTTTTACAAAGGCTTTCCCGTTTACCAGCAAGGCCGTAGCAATGTCTTTTGTCAGCGTTTTTTTCTTTGTGGTAAAGAAATAATCCGATTTCCACATGACAAAGCCGCACACTTTGTTTGTGCAATAAAAGTTCTTGCTTCCCTCAACGACGCCCCCATTGCATCGTGGGCATGTGCCGATGGCTTCGTTGTGTTCTTGGAACAGATTCACCTTATCCTGCAAAGGTGTGGAATGTTTGCGAACCAATAAGGTGACAAGGCATCCGATACCGCTTAAAAATTCTTCAGGGGAAAGGTTGCCCTTTGAGATTCGTGTCAGGTCGTTTTCCCACTCGGCGGTCAACTTTTGCGATTTGATGTTTTCAGGCAGGACGGAAATCAAGTTAATGCCTTTAACTGTGGGAATAAGCTGTTTACCTTTGCGCTGGGCAACACCGGAAGCTACCAGTTTTTCTATAACGGCAGCCCGTGTCGCGGGTGTACCTAATCCTTTCTTTTCGGTGTCGGCTTCTTTATCCAAATCCTCATTACCCGCCGTTTCCATTGCTGCCAACAATGTGTCCTCTGTATAAGGTTTTGGCGGTGTCGTGGTGTGGCTTGAAACTGATGCGGCTACGTTGTCAAAGCTCTGCCCCTCAACAAGCGGTGGCAGGGCGGTATCCTGCCCGGCATCTTTGTCCGCTTTGATTTTCATGCTGGCCTTAAAGCTCTGCTCAATCCCTTTCCAGCCGGATTGCGTGACGGTCTTACCTTTTGCTGCAAAATGATTCCCAGCGCAATCTAAAATCGCTGTAACTGTCTCAAAGACATGTCTTTCTGCGGTGGCACAGAGAAGCCGTACAGCGATTAGAGCAAGGATATTCTTTTCCGATTCGGGAACGATAGAAATATCGGCGTTTTCAAGTTGCGCCGTTGGGATAATTGCGTGATGGTCGGTTACTTTTGCATTATTGATAACGCGGCTCAAATCAGGAGTGGACGTCTGACCGGGGGCAAAGGACAGCGATTTGTTCAAATATGCAGCAATCTTCGCGGTTGAATCCCGCATATCCTCGGTCAAAAATTGGCTGTCCGTTCTCGGATATGTCACCAGCTTTTTTTCATAAAGCGATTGCAAAAGGTCAAGGGTTTGTTGCGCGGTATATCCATAGAGCCGGTTTGCTTCACGCTGTAATGTTGTGAGGTCATAAAGACGCGGCGGGGGTACAGATTTTTGTTCTTGCTTCACAGAAGCAATCACAGCATTTTTGCCATTGCAGGCTGTCTGTATTTTATCCGCTTCGCTTTTATCATTTATCCTGTCGCTGGCAGCTTCAAATCCGCCACATGCAATACGGGCATGATAGTAGTTTTCTTTCTTGAATCCCATAATACTCTCGTCACGATTTACCAGCATGGCGAGTGTCGGGGATTGTACGCGGCCAACATTCAGTTTGCCGCCGTATATGACAGAGAATAAGCGCGTTGCATTTATTCCTACAATCCAATCGGCCTTTGCCCGGCAAAGCGCGGATGCGTAGAGCATATCGTACTCCTTGCCGTTTTTGAGATTGGCGAATCCCTCTCTGATTGCCGCATCCTCCATGCTGGAGATCCACAGGCGTTCAAAAGGTTTCTTGCAACCGGATTTTTCGTAGACGAACCTGAAAATCAATTCGCCCTCTCGCCCGGCGTCGGTGGCGCAGACAAGACTTGACACTTGCTTATCCCGCATTAAGCCGGTCAAAATCTTATATTGCTTTGCCTTGTCAGCACCTTTGGCCAACATCCAGTTTTCCGGCAAAATGGGTAAATCCTCGTAGTGCCATTTGCTATATTTTTCACCGTAAGCAGAAGCGTCAGCAAGACCTACAAGATGCCCGATGCACCAACTGATGATGTACCCTTTTCCTTGTATGTATCCGTCTTTTTTTTCGGTGACGCCCAGCGCCTTTGCAATGGCTTGAGCCACGCTCGGTTTTTCTGCGATAACTAATTTATATGTAGACAAAAAATAGTTCCTCCTGTTTTTAATATTTTGAAATAAAATAGGAGCGCGGGTCTATAAAAGATTCGCGCTCCCTGATTTTGTTGTGTTTTAGCGTTTAGTAGGGTATAATGGGGAAAATAATGCGGATTGGCGGCGGTTCATATGGCGCATCCTTTTAAGGATAAGATTATTGTATTCATTGGTACGCCTGAGAGGTTTACCCGGAAAGAAGCCCGTAACGAATTGCTTGTTATTGGCGGCGTCCCTGACGAAAGGATAACCGCGTACACGAATTTTGTAATTGCGTTTAGCGGCGCTGAGAAAACAAAACTCTATCAAAGAGCTTTGGATTACAGCCGCCTTTTAACAATCCTCACGGAAGAACAGTTTGTTGATATACTGGAGGGCAAGGCCCAACCGCCAGAAAAACCGCAAAGTGATGTTATCTGCATACCGTCCAAAAATGCTGAAGCGCATGATAAGGCGTCAGAAAAGTTTTTAGAAGAAAATTTAACCCGCAAGCGCATTAACAGCATGGCGCGTCACGGTGTTCCGACGCCGGGTGGACAAGTCAAGGTGGATATGCGGATGCTTGAAAAAATGGGCCGCGTAGCTAAAGCAATAAAGGGCGAATGATGCGGGTGTTCTTATGAATGAAACAATTATTAGAAGAATCTGCGTGTTGTTGATTGGCGCATTGCTTTACATAATAGCGGTTAATCTTTTTAGATTGTTATCGTGATGCCCCGCGATTGTAAGGTTGTTTTTTAGCTGTGGTGCGTGTATAATAGGGTTAGCAAAAAACTGAGGAAGGTATTGTATGGCTGTATACATATGTACACAATGCAAGTTCTGCTTTGAGAGGAAAAGTGTTGTCGAGAATTGCCCCGATTGTGGGCGCACACAAATCCGACACGCGACGAAAGATGAAAATGCAGAATACAAGCGTATCAAAGCAGAATTGAAAGATGGTAATCAAAACCACCAGTTAAACTGGTGGTATGCACCAGCCCTAAAAGGGCATATTACAGGCAAGCCTCTCAAGAGGCATTGAAGGTTCTGCCAACCGCATTGCTATCACAGGCCGCCGCTAAAGCGGC
>Ga0099364_10006067_pt1 | contig 17698 bp, 21 predicted proteins | sample TergutTh196P3_FD_73070 | JGI IMG/M metagenome (GOLD analysis project Ga0099364, IMG submission 73070) | Microcerotermes parvus P3 segment gut microbial communities from Pointe-Noire, Republic of the Congo - Th196 P3 | ecosystem: Host-associated > Arthropoda: Insects > Digestive system > Gut ...
ATCGGCAAATGCATTCCGTGCCTGCCAGTTTCGTGAAAAATCATTACACGCTATACTTGTTTGTGTTCCAGTAAAATACTTCCATTCTCCATCGTTCCCGTTTCTGTAAAACATATCTACCTACCCGCTCATAACGCCCTCTATGCGTATATCGGCAACACTAATTGTTTGCCAAGGAGCAATTGAACTATTCTCAATCTTTTCTTCTTCGGCATCATTTATACCCAAGACTTTACCCTTCCAATTAGGATTCGCATCCTCAAAAGCCCTAAGTTCTAATCAACTAACGCCAGACCATTACCTTCTAATTATAACAAAAATAAGCACAATCTGCTTCATCAAAAGCGACTATGCTTAAATTATACCAAATCAATTACAATGTTCAAGGAAAAGAGAGAAAGGCTCTCGTAAACATCATCGCAGAGGCGATTAAACTAAGGACGTTTTTGTTACCCTCGCACTTCCTCAAGAAAAAGCATAAAAATATGCACGGCACTCTGACCGTAAAGCCCAGACTCATCATCTGAAAAACACTCGCCGATGTGCGACTCGTAGAACATTTTGATTGCCACATTCTCATCTACCGAAAAATGCTCCATAATGCTCTTCAGTACAGTTTTCAACGTAGCCGCTCGAATCGTGCCATGAGTTTTTGGTTTCATTTATATCACCCTTTCCGACTTGACAAATTTCAAGAATTCTAACGCTTTTTCGGTGCAGAAACATATTTGATTATTCGCCTTCATAAACACCAATTTCGACAACGCAAACTCTTTTGATGACAAACCATCAACAACGGCTTGAACCGTTTCTCCTACATCGTCATTAACGATTTTGCCGATAACTATGTCGTAATCGTGGGAATACGAGCCGTCTTGTCGGCACGAAATGACTAAATCGAGCCAGTCCATAGAGTAATCATCGAAAGTCTTTATTTTCAGAGTTTCGATGCCTAACCCTTCGTATTCATACGTGTTTAATATTGCGTGTTCTGCACGTCTACTGCGTTTTTGCCGTCTCGCCCATTTCTCGGCTTGCGATTTTATATCGGTCGTGTAAAATCCGACACTGAAATCCCTGCCTTTGTTGACTTGCAGGATTCGTGGGCATTCTACGACATCTGTGCCTCCGTGGTAAACAATCATCGTGATTCCCTTTTCATAAATTGTTCAATATCATTGACAATATACTCAAAACCAAAGCCGTGAAGAATGTCGTAATCACGGTCGAGCATCGAAAGGACGTTTTTCTTCTCGAAAAGTTTGTACACCTCGTTACTGGGCATTGATTTGTAATCTGCGTATTTTTCAATGCAAAATGCTTTGAATGATAGTCTGCTCATGAATTTTCACCACCTTTATTTGTGAATAGTATTGACCCTTTGTGTTTGTTTATCGACTTTAAACCCAAACGCCACTAACCCGTATTTAACACGGACACCTTACTTACCTCTTCGTCTTTTTTGATTTACCCACTCAATAAACCATACTCTTTATCAGATTTAAGCCCCTCAATCTGCATTTCTTTGCAAGGTAGCTTTATTTCTAAAGGAACAGGGTCTTTATTGATGAGTTTGAAGTCATCGTCAATATTCAAAAAATACATTTTTTCATTATCAACAACAATAACCAATGTTCTACTATCGGCAAATGACAAGTGTGTTATAGTCTTGTCGAACTTATTATTAATAAACAAAATAAATAATCCCCCAATAACCACGCTAAATGAAATAAACCGTATAAATAAAACCCCAAAATCAACATCTCATCATCTACATTTGCGTGAGAAATAACACTCTTTTTTTCTTTCGATATTTAGGAGTATATTTTACCACTTTATTTAATGTTTGTAACTTCATCTTTTTCGTTGACACTTATTTATCGCACGGTTTTTGTTGTATTCTTGTCTGATTTTTCGAGGTTTTTAACAGAATGCCAACTGATGCAGTTTTTCACACACCTGTTGCTGTCAACTCTTACACTATTATAAGGAGTATAAACGCTTATGGGTATATTAGACGGAATTGTGGATTGGCTTGCCAAACAAGTCATGCACGTTTTGGACATGATTACGACATCGGTTTTGGGAGCGTTGGGCGTTGACATGGGTTCATTCCTGCGATTTTTCCCCGCAGCCGAAACCATGTACCACATTTTTGTTGCGTTAGCTATCGGAATTATCCTGCTTAACTGGGTCTGGCAGCTTTTCAAAAACTTCGGGCTGGCGGTCGGAGTTGAGGCGGAAGACCCGATAAAACTGAGTATACGGTCGGTCTTGTTTATACTGATTGTTTGGTTCAGCAACGACATTGTCAACATAATCCTAAAAATCGGCGGAACACCATATAACTGGATTCTCACTGAAGATTTACCGCCAATCAGCTTTGCGAGTTTTAATTCGGTAATAACTGTTATTATCGGGGCAACCGCAAGCGGAGCCGTGGCGATTATCGCACTTATACTCGTGCTTATATTAGCGTGGAACTATGTGAAATTGCTGTTTGAAGCGGCTGAGAGGTACGTTCTCCTCGGTGTACTTGTGTTTACCGCACCGGTTGCTTTCGCGATGGGAGCTTCACAGTCTACAGGAAACATTTTCAAAAGCTGGTGTCGAATGTTGGGCGGGCAGGTGTTCCTGCTCATTATGAACGCATGGTGTCTGCGATTATTCACAAGCATGGTCGGGAATTTTATCTCGAATCCCCTATTTTTATGAGGAGGCAGAAAACTTGAAAAAGACTACAAAATTTATAACAATCTGCGTGTTTATCCTTGTTGCGTTGATGTTTTTCAGTTCACCGTCATTTGCCGTAACCGAACACGAGGTTAAAGCAAAGGTGGCTGAAAGCAGTAAAGAAGCGGTGTCGGGCAACGTGTTTGTTTGGTTTTTATGTGCCATCGCCTTTCTGAAGGTGTCGCAGAAAATCGACAACTTTATGTCTTCGCTCGGCATAAACGTCGGAAACACCGGCGGCAATATGCTCGCCGAAGCTCTGATTGCTGCCAGAGGTGTCAGCATGGGTAAACAGGTCATGAGCGGCGGAGGAATCGACGGCGGCGGATTCAGAAGCGGAGGTGGTTTCGGTTCAGGGGGCGGATTCCTTGCGGGCGGTCTTGCCGGAGCGGTCAGCCGTCGATTCAACAACAGTGCCGTTTCAAGTGCGACAAATCAAGGCGGCAACGCTATAACCCGCAACGCTTTCCAAAACTCCATGTCAAAGGGCGGCGATTTTGCCAACAATATCATAGGGAATGTCGCCAAAGGCGATATACGTCAAATGGGCAGTATCACAGGCGAAACGGCTGATAAGGCATTGACCTCATATATGGGCGAAACAGGAAGACCCGATGTCCCCACTTACTCTAACGTGGAAATCGGCGGTGGTCGGATTATGGGGACTGAAACTACTGCGGATAATCCCGGTGGAATGCAGTTCGGTATGTACAATGCCGAGCAATATATGCCTCCCGAAAAAGGTAGTTTTGAGACGGTTTCAACTGCCGACGGTGCGAAATGGTATAAGCAGTGTGCGACTAATTCGATTGAAAACGCCCCAACCGTAAGCGGTAGCGATTCAACCGCAACCAATAAGCTTCCTCCCGTACTACGAAGAAAGGATAAAATATAATCATGGCTGATAACAAACAGAGCGGCGGTGCTTCCGAACTCATATCGAAAGGTGCAAGTGCCACGAATGCCGTTCAAGGTGCTGTGAAGACCGGGAAAGCGATTGCCGGAATCTCTAAAGGTGCGGCAGCCGGAGGCCCATACGGAGCTATCGCAATGGCTCTTTGGCAGAACCGTGGATTGGTGCTGAAAATAGTATTGGCGACGACATTTTTGATATTGTTGCCGATTTTATTTATCCTCATGCTCCCGTCGCTCATATTCGGCGGTTTGGAGTCAGAGGAGTTTCCTGAATTTTCGATTATGAACGACAATGCGGCGATTTATGCTAATATCGAAAACGTCGGAGCCAAGGTTTATGAAGTGTTAGCCGAACAACACACCGCAGTATTGGCAGAGATTCAAGAGAAAATTGATGCTCTCCCCGATGATGACGAGCATGAAATCGTTGACAACTTCAGCAAGACTTCTTCGTTAGATACCAATATTCTTATCTCCCAATACTGTGCTTACAAAGACAATTATGCGGAAATCTCAATAGACGATTTGGTTTCTATCATAAAAAAACATAAAGATGAATTGTTCTCGTGGAGTGAAACAGTCGAAACGGCGGAAGTCACGCGGCAAAAAGACGATGAAGATAGTGGTGCAGAAACTGTTACTATTGAGAAATACATCTACACAATCTCGTTTGTCGGTACAAAGTATTTCGCTAACGAGATGTTTCAGTTAGACGAAGGGAAATCCGATTTAGCACGAAACTACGCTGAAAATCTCGTGCTTTTCCTTGAAGAACGGGATAACCAATCACTCCCTCGAAACGACAGGCACAGGAACATCAACGACTTAATCAAGGATGATACTTCCGAATATCCCGGAGGCGACTTTGCTGCTGTAATCGAAAATTGGAGAGCGTATGTTTCTTCGGAGTTCGGCACACGAGCAGACCCATTCACAGGGGAGAGCAGTTTCCACTCCGGCATCGACATTGCAATTCCGTTGGGTACGTCAATCTATACGGCGGCGGACGGTGTTGTGTTGTATACCTCACGCTCAACCGTCGGATACGGACACCATATTGTCATCAACCACGGTGGCAGACTGACCACGTTATACTCCCATTTAAGCGAGATTTTAGTGACAGACGGTCAAACCGTGGAAAAAGGCGATGAAATCGGAAAAGTCGGCTCTACCGGACGTTCAACCGGACCGCATTTGCATTTTGAGGTGCAGTTAGACGGTGTATTGAAAAATCCACGCGAATATTTACCGTGAAAAATTAATCCGTAACGGAAGTCTTGACACTATTTCCCGCAGGATTTTTGTCGACAGACAAGGCGATTTTTGCGAGAATATACGCTTATATTTGAGTAAAAATCAACGCAGTATGGCGGCAAAAAGACAAGGCAAAGTGTTAAGAGTTTCGTTGTGGATTAACATTATAATCCATGTTTTTTGCGACGAATTTCTGCGGTATCATAAACTTCGTTGTCGGCTCTTAAAGCGGCGACAACAATCGTCATTACCGAGTTTATCTCCTCCAATGAGTAAACAACACGAATGCCGATGCCGCGAAATTTGAGCTTGTAAAGTCCGGTGAGGTTGTTGCCGCCTTTGTTGCCTAAAGGCTCGCCATAACTACCCTTTGCTTTTGGCAAGGGATTTTTCCGAACTTTATTTATACCTTTGAAGACTTGAGGGCGTACAGAGCCGTCGAGCTTCCCAATGTCATCTAAAGCTTCCGGCAGATATTTCAAATCCCATTTCATTCGATTTCCACGTCCTCCGCATTTTCTATATCATCCGAAGTAATACCGAATCGACGCATAGCTTCATTTTCGTCAATGGCTCGCGACAGCCCATCGTTTTTCAAACGAGATTCCGCAATCGAAAGCAGATAATAGTTTTCTTCTATTTCCGTTAATCTTTCATATTCTTCGGTGGATAAAATCACGGCGGACGGTGCGTTGTTTTTGAGTACGACAAGTTGACGCTCGGTTTTTACCCGGTCGAATATTTTCGCGGCTTGCCCTTTATTGAATTGAGTGACCGGAACCAAACTGTTTAATAAACCGGTTGCATTAGTCATAATGTTTCCCCCTTTAGTTTTTACTATCATCTATTATACACCATTAAAACAAAAAATGCAACTGTTTTGTTGGAAAATTTATCGTCAAATTATAATTATTTTTGATACAAATATCAATCAAGGAGGTTACCGCATGAATCCCGAAAAAGAAGAAAGGCACGACATATACATCATTCCGCCGAATTTTATCGACACAGGCTCGATTTTCGGCGGAATGTTCAAGTTAAGAAATGCGATTGAATCCGGCATCGCAGTAACGCTGACCGGATTTCCGATTCTAAACCTGCCTTTGTCGCTGACGACAAAAATCATTGTGCTTTGTTTGACTGCACTACCATTAGGTTTGTTGGCTTTAATCGGCATAAACGGCGAAAGTCTTTCATCGTTCATTATAAACTTTTTTAAGTTCATGACGAACCGCAGAATAATTCGGCAACCCCATATTCAGCCTGAACCTCAATCGGAAAGTGAGAAATCAAATAATCCAATAATGTCGATTTTCCAGTGCAAATTTAAGAATCAAAGCAAAGAAGCATCTGAAAAGTCTCCTAAAAAGAAGCAGACTGAACCCAAAGATGAAATTGCCGCATTAAAACAGCAACTCCGTAAAGCTAAACGTATACAGAAAGTTAAAACGCCGTCTGTTAAAGCAAAGAAAACCAAACAGGGAGCGGATTCTGACACTGAACAGCAAAAGTCGGTTACTGCTACGAAAAAGAAAAAGGCTCTGACCGTTTCGGAATATCTGCCGATTGAGAAAATCGAAAACGGGATTATTTTCACCAAGGATAGCCGATATGTAAAGATTATTGAGGTGACACCCTTAAACTTTTTGCTTCGTTCTGCTCGTGAGCAACGAAATATAATCTACTCTTTTATTTCGTTTCTCAAAATCAGCCCTGTGCGAATGCAGTTCAAGGTGTTGACAAAACGCGCTGACATCAACAAACATCTGCGATATATCCGTGAGGAAGCTGAAAAAGAGACTGACGAACGCTGTCAAGAATTGCAGGAGGATTATGAACAGCTTATTCGCAAAATCGGTTCTAAAGAGGCTGTTACCCGCCGATTTTTCATCATCTTTGAGTATGAATCTTTCTCACGCAGGGGTCACAACGAGATTGAAGCCATATCCGCACTAAAGACCGTTACGCAGACGGCTAAAACCTTTCTGCTGCAGTGCGGTAACGAGGTCGTTGATGTTGATAATGAAGATGAATTCACAACCGATGTATTATACAACATTCTGAACCGTAAAACCAGTGCCGATAAACCGTTATCCGAGCGAGTTTCGGAAGTAATGACACGGTATATGTCGGAAAGTAAGGAAGGTCTGCTTGACAATATTCCCGTTACTGATTTTATCGCTCCCGACAGCATTGACTTGTCGCACGGGAAATATGCGGTGATGGACGGTGTTTACCACGCATATATGCTCGTCCCCTCCACGGGAGTGGCGGCGGGATGGCTGTCGGTATTAGTCAATGCCGGCGACGGAATTGACGTGGATATGTTCTGCTTTCGTCAGCCGAAAGACAGAATCGCCCAAAAGTTAGGTCAGCAACTTCGGATTAATCGCTCAAAGCTCAAGGATGCTTCGGATACCAACACCGATTTTGACGACATCGAGGGTGCGATACGTTCGGGGTATTTTCTCAAAGAAGGATTGGCTAATAACGAAGATTCCTATTACATTTCCTTGCTTGTCACCGTAACGTCGGAATCGCTTGACGAGTTGGAGTGGCGGGTGGCGGAAATGAAAAAACTGATGATTTCACAGGATTTGGATTTTAGAGCGCCGCTGAATCAATACGGTTTCGAGCGAATGATGGAGTTGATGAAACAGGTGTATCCGAAATTTAAGTTTTAAGAAATTATTAACAATTTGCAAAGGAGCCGCATGATGAAGGCTAAAGAAAAACCGGATGTGTATCCGATTAACTTCGGTTGTGATGACTGTGCCGGGGATGGGTATTGTATGGCATATGATCACCCTTGCTCAAGCATAGATTGCACCGAAAAAATAAGAAAAGAGGAAAAAATCATGTCAGAAAACAAAACAGATTCAAAGGAATTGATTAAACTGTGGGCGAATGTTGCTAAAAGAAAGGCTTTTTTAGAGGCGTACAAAGATTGGGGTGTGTGGCTTGAAACTCCTGAGTTGGAGTTGAAATACTATCGTTACCGAATGCCCGACAAAACCTTGATTATCGCAATGGAACACAGACATAGGTCGTATAACCCTAAAACTCATAAGTATGAGATTGGCGAAGAGAACGGTGTTTTCTACTATGTTCAAAAACTCGATGAACCTATATTCTCTCCCGAATTCAGAAAAAGCATTTCCGAGGTAGCCGATATATTAAAGTGGGCTAAAATGGCGATGCAAAAGAAAGGTGAGGCAAAGGAGGAATTGCAGAATGTGTTGTGATACTTGTAAACACTGCTTATACATCTGTGAAGGCGATTATGTCTGCGAAGCAGAAATGGAGCAAAGAAGTTCAAAACCGAAACCTGTATTAAAGCCTATCAAAGAAGACCATGTTCCGACCGACCATTATTTTTGGTGTGGCGGGAAACATTGGCGTAAGAATTAAAAGGAGAACACTTGATTATGAAACAAATCACGCGATTTACAGACAAATATTATTTTCTGAGCAACTTTTACCCCCGGCTCATCAAACACGATGGTCTTACATTTCAAAGTGTCGAATCGGCTTTTCAATCATTGAAATGCCAAGACAAAAAAGACCGCAATGACTTTCAGTTTCTTACTGCAGCCGATGCCAAACGAAAAGGGCGTGCAATCAAGCTTCGACCGGACTGGGAGGAAAACAAACTCAGATATATGTACTCCTTGGTGCTTTTGAAATTTCGGGTGCATCCGGATTTGAGAAAGCAACTCATCGCCACCGGCGATGCCGTGTTAATTGAGGGCAATATATGGCACGACAATTATTGGGGAGATTGCGAATGTCAGCAGTGTCAGAACATTAAAGGGCAAAATCATCTTGGTGAAATCCTGATGAAAGTTCGCGGTCATCTGCGTGCGGAATCGGCTCAAGAACTTCGCGTTCTGCTTCCCGACGGGACTACGTTGTCTGCCTGTGCTGACAGAACTGATGAGTACCCGTCTATCAGCATATCGCTTATCCACCGGAACGGAACTGAAGACCGAATTTGTTTCGCCGAGTATAACCACACTAAGCCGGAAGGCAAAGAGGTTCATATTGGTGTCTACGCAAGGAAGTTTGATGAACCTGTCTATTACGATAGTTTCAACTGATTGAAAAAGCCGACTGTACCTCTCGTTAAGGGTATAGTCGGCTTTTCTTTAGGTCTTGACTTTTAAGTTTATTTATGTTATAATTAAGGTTATAGAAATGAAGTAAACGACAAAATTACATAATAATTGATTGTAGGAGCTGCAAATGAAAATCGTATTACAAAGAGTAAGCCGTGCGTCGGTCACCGTTGACGGCAATATTGTCGGAAGTATCGGCAAAGGCTACGTTATCCTGCTTGGAATCGCAGAGGGTGACGATAAAGCCAAAGTCGAAAAGGCAGTCGATAAAATACAGAAGCTGCGGATTTTCCCTGACGATAATGGCATGACGAATCTACCCATAAATGTTGTCAACGGAGGTATTCTTGTTATATCGCAGTTCACGTTACTTGCAGATTGCCGTAAGGGTAATCGCCCGAGTTTCGTAAATGCTGCCAATTCCGCTCTTGCCGAGGAGCTGTACGAGTATTTTATTGAGTATTCGCAAGGGCGGTTTGATAAGGTGCAGCATGGGGTTTTCAGGGCGGATATGCAGGTTGAGCTTGTGAATAACGGGCCGTTTTCGGTTGTGTTGGAGGAGTTTTGAGTTAAATTGTTGGTAAATGATGTGGTTTGTTATATGAAATGAAGAACCCCGACCCAATGTCAGGATTCTTCATTCCCTTCTTTTTATAACCATGCCTTTCTGTTTCAAACAAGAACCTGTCAAGCTCATCTGCCTTACGGCAAAGCCGCCAACTCGTGAATTCTTCTTCAGACTTAGAAACGGGACAAAAATGTGTTGAATGCCAATTTCGTTTGGGAGTTTTCAAATTGCTGAAAATTAGGCAACGTATCACGTTCATCTCTAATAACATCACGAAGTCCGGGTATTGCACCATTTACAGCATCGATGCACAAATGAATCAGTCCGTAAACATCGTTTGTATATAGTCCGTTTTGTCTTGCGAACTTCGTGTTGGGAATCCTTAATATACATTGATGTTCATGATAATCCGCCGAAATGCTCCTTACAGAATATGACTCTAACCATATTATGCCAACATTGGCAACGTGAGAGGGTTCCCAATTAACTCCCAGTACCGTACTACCATTTAGAACATAAAAATCATATCCGTGATTATTTGCATATCCATCTTGAATATAAGCATCGGGTTCGCCAAACGCTTCCCAAGTAAGAGTAGGATTGAAAATTAATTTATTTTGCGATTCTTGGCTTAACTCATTTGTTAGAGTTTGCACTGGATTATCTCCTACCATCGTTCCGCCGAAAAAATTCGGTAAATCTGCACAAAATGCCGGTCCTCGGGTATGCGGATTTAATGTAGCTTTGATAGGAACGAATATGGTTGGAATTGCCGCCCCTTGTTCTCGCAATATTGTATATACTTTTGCCATTGTTTTCACCTCACTATTAATTTAGATACTATATTACAATAGTAAAATTCATTTTATACCATTGAGCGGAATATCGGATTAAAGAAGATGCTTGATACATTTGCATATGTGTAAGTATCCGAAGCCCATACAGGTTTATTATTTATGTCATAATTAACTAAATTGCCGTCATTTTGCATTATCATTGCAACTGCACCAATTCTTTTTGTGTCCCAAATGCGTTGTATTCCGCTGTAAACAGCTAAACCTCTGGTATTCAATAGGATAGAACCTTTACCTTGCGTGCCTTGAGTTTGCGATGACCATATTGCTCCCTCAGAATTATACACAACAAAATTGTTATCAGCTTGCATAACCGCAACGAACCGCTTGTTTTCGCTCATTAAATATTCATTTTGATTAAGCGTTTGCCCGACGAGAAGCCTATCCCCTTTACACACTTTACCGGCAATAAATTTATTTGTCATCGGAACAATAAGCAATTCTTCGACCTTTAATAATTCTTCAAAACATTCAATTACGAGTTCAATTTTCGTGTCAGCGTTTAGAAGTTTAGCTTCAATTTCTTGACAAGCAAATAAAATCGTCTGCCATAACCCCGCCTCTCGCTTTAAATCATTAACTAAATTTGTTACGCTTGCGATTTCGCCTTCGATACTTGTAATTTGATTTGCGAGTTTACTCGATGATTCTTTGTTACGTTTTTGTTCCCTATTGGCTTCGGCAAGGTCAGAATTAAGTTTTTTAATTCTGTTTTCCTTGTATTGAATGTCATCACCTAACGTTTTTACTTTTGCGTAAAGCTCATTGTCTACTGTGATTTTTTTTACACCGACTCCGATGTTCGCAAAAGGTATCCAACAAGTTGCCCAAAAAGCCGTTTCCCAATCACGCGCCGCCTTTTCTTGGCGTGCTATTTCTTCTTGGTGAGCACGTATTTTCTCTTCATCATTTTGAATTTCTCTTGAAAGCCTACTTATGTTTTCGGTTATTCCAATTCGTCTTGTATCTAAGGAAGACAATTGGTTTCTTTGAGAGTCACGCTCACGGTATAAAGCCGAACGTTTATCTAATGTATCCTCCTGCTTTTTATTGTTCGTTTCTATTTCTTTGTCACAAAGTTTAATCCTTGATTCTGCCTGCATCATTAACGGGAGAATAATCGGACGTAACAATTCTCGGCTTTTTATAATGTTGTTATAATCAAATTTATTTCCGGTTATAACTAAATCATATTGTTTTCGTACTTCACGTATTGCAGCTGCAATAATTTCAAAATTTGAGTTCATGGTATTTTTCTTCCTTTCTTTCTCTATACTTCTGATAGTTCTAAGTTTAATTTATCTTTTAATTCGCCGGCAAGTTTTGTAGCAAGCTGCCACTGCTTTTTACGGTCAGGGTCAAGACCTTGCTCAAGTGCTTGCGACATTCTTTTTGAAACTTTTGCAAGGGCGGAAAGATATTCAGAAAAAATCAAATGCAATGCCTGCCACTTTGCAATTACACCGATAAACCCTTTCACAAAAAGAATGGTTTTAAAGTAAGCGGCACGTTGCTCTGGTGTTTTATTCCCCTGCATTGCAATGAGTTTAGCAATGTTGTCGTTATTCGCTATGTTGTCACAGAATGTTTCAACATTCATCCAGAACAGTTTTATCTCTTGCAAGTAAGCGAGAACTTTTCTGAGGCAACCTATTGCTATTACAAGGCATTGGATTGCACTTTCAAGAGAGTTTGCGTCTATGACCATGTTTTGCATTTTTGCTGTGTTTTCCGCAAGCTTAACGATATTCAAACGTTCTTGGTCTTTAAGCTCATCTCGTTTTTTGCGGATATTTTCACTTCGCGCCGCTAATGATTCAACAGATTTTTGAATTTGCTGTGCAGTGTTTCGTGTATCCTCTGAGAGCTTATCAAGTGCAACACCTAATCCTTTTAATGTGTTGCCGATAGTAGCCTCTTTCCCTTTAAGAGTGCTTAATTCTGTATTCAATTTTTCTTTTTCTGTTACTTTAGCGCTCTTTTCACTACGTAACTGTTCATCTGTTTTTTGGCTATCCGGGTTTGTTTGGTCTGCTGAAGCGTTGTTTGCACCGCCTTTATACAACTGACCGTCAAGGAACGTATCAATTTCTGCAATCCTTTCATCTGCTTTTTTTATTGCCGCTTTCTTTTGTTCTTGTTGATTAATATTATCTTTGTAATCCCTTTTTGCTTTAGTTTCTGAAGAGGGCTCATCCTCCGCTTGCAATTCGGATTGATTGAGTTCTTCTTTGCTGCCGGAATTGGAATCTGTTGCGACCCCAAAGATTGCACCAACCACATTAAGCACTAAAGCGGCCGTCTGCATATTATGAGCACGCTCCTCTTCCTTCATTTCTCGTTCTTGCAGTGATTTGTAATCCGCCTCAAACTGTTCTATATCTTTTCTTAAGTTTTCCTTAATATCATTCATTGCTTTAATAGAACCTTCAAGCTCTACAATAAGTGCTTTGGTTTCGGTAAGTTTTTTCTCGTCGGCAGCACGTTCGTCCATAACTTCTGTCAGAACAATATTGCAATACGAAGTAAGACCATCATAAACTTTTACAAGCTCGTCAGCCTTTTTTACCATCTTTGTTGCTACGCTTTTGGTGTCGGCTAAAAACATTATAGCGCCCTCTATTTCGCCGTAAAAAAGGTTGCCATACGCATATATATAAGTCTCCACCGCACCGGCGGCGGCGAGCTTAAAGTCAAGCGCAGCAGCATTGCTTTTGTTCATAGCATCAATGAATTGATTGCTCAATCTCTGGACTTTTGACTGCACACTGAATCCATCAACCGCATTAAAAGTAATTTGCAATAAGTCAACGCAATTGTCAAGATTCGTAAGCATCTTTTCAAGGTTGATTTCACCGAGCACCTCCTTTTTCCCCTGCAACACCAGCATACTGCTGTCGCGGGGTGCATCAAGCATATTTAGCGTTTCAGTAATGCCATCCTGATTGATTTTAACCATTACGGTTTCATCTTGTGTAATAATTTGATAAGTCATGTTTTTTTCCTCTTTTCATTATTTATTTGCAAGCCGATTCCAACGTCTAATCGTGCTGTCATCGGCCATACATACTTGAAAAAATTTACTTTCAATCGCCTCTCTAATAACTTCTGAGCTATATTGCTTTTTGGGCAAAATAAATCTCGGAATAATTGCGTGAACCTTTCTGCATTTCTTGCATCTGACTTGAATTATGTTCACAGTTTGAATTTCAAATTCTGAAATAATAACTTTACGTTTGTATGTACCGTGCATACCTGTGTTATTATTACAATCAGGACATTTTATCGCACCACTCTTTGTCTGATTACGAATATAGTTGTAAAGTTCATGTTCATTTTCTTTGTACTCAGAACAACAAATATCAAGCAACCCTATAATCACAATATTCACATTCTTTCCGTTTTTTGTCGAACCTGATACAATGAATTATAAGGTATATTAAATAGAAATAACAGGCAAGTTATATGGAATATTATTACTTTCAATGAAAATAAGCCGCAATCCCTATAGAAGCAGGGATTGCGACTTATTCGCATCTATACTACAGTAGGTCATAAATTGAACCTCAATTTATGATTGAAAGTAAGGGCATCACCTTACTTTCTAAGTTTTACCATTTCAATTATACCACATTATCTCCCAATTTACAAGCCCTTTCGACAAAAAAATTCACATTACAAAAAACAACAAACAAACGAGCAGGCAAAATATTAAAATCCCCTTGACAATCCTCCAAACATCATATATAATAACAATATAATTGATTTTTGTGCCTTTTCCCGACTTGCCAACATCAAGCGAGCAAAGCTCGCTCTTGTTTAGCTTTCGGGGACGCGAATATCATTCGCGGGGATAAACGAACGTTGTTAGTCAACACGGACGAGCAAAGCCCGTCCTTTATTGCACCCGTTCAACCGCCCATTGCATACGTTGTTGAGGATTGCACTTTAACCAACAGTATAGCCACGCCCTTTTGAGGCAGGCACTTGTTGGCTTTTCTTTTTGTGGGAGTAACCACGCTTAACAAGCCGTTGTTGATGTATTAACAACGCACTGCGGGAATGAATTTGAAGCCTTTCTATGTAAGAAGGCGGCAATGATTCATTCCCGCTTTTTGTTTGCCTAATTGGTGTGAACAAAATTGCACGAGATACAGTTCATGCAATACAGTCGAATGGGCTAACAAAGATTTGAAAATTCGTGAAAGAAAAAAGAAGGAGGAATGATTTTATGTCAACATTAAACTACACACCGATTGTGGTGGTTGACACCGCAAACATCGAGGAAAAAAACTGGCTTGCACACCGCAGAACAGGAATCGGAGGCAGCGACGTTGCGGCTCTTATGGGCGTTTCGCCGTTCGCCACAACCCGTGACTTGTACTACGACAAACGCGGGATTCACCCTATGCTTGCGGACAACAAAAACTGGGGGGCAAAAAAAGTAGGAAAACTTTTGGAAGACTTAGTAGCCGAGATTTTCACTTTCAAAACCGGATACAAGGTTTTCAGCATCAAAAAGATGTTTCGCCATCCAACTCACGAATTTATGTTAGCGGACGTTGACTATTTCGTGGAACTACCCGGCGGTAAAAGGGCTATCTTGGAGTGTAAAACAGGCAACTACCACACTCAAGACAAATGGGCGAACAACTCTGTTCCCGTCAATTATGAGTATCAAGGACGGCACTATATGTCGGTGATGAACTTAGATACCGTTTTCTTCGCTTGCTTGTTCGGGAATAACGAAAACGAATTTGTTTACCGTAAAATCGAACGGGATATAGACCAAGAAACGTCAATGATTGAACAGGAGCAGTATTTCTGGGAGGAAAACGTCAAAAAAGGCATAGAGCCTCCCTACACCGAGGCAGGTGATGTATATGGCAAGGGATTTTCCTTTCGATATTGCAGATATAGCGGGAATGTTGCCAATTCAAAACCTACGCATGAAAACGCAGAGTATTGATGCTGATTGTCCGTTTTGTTTCAAAAAACGAAAGTTCAATATGAATATCGTTAAAAATGCTTATCGTTGTAATTACTGTGGTGCTGTCGGTGGAATGTTAGACTTGTATATGCAGTTTCACCCTGAAGTGAGCGACCGTTCTGAAGCCTACCACGCTGTTAAAAAAGCGTTGTGTATTGGTACGGACAACGATTGGATTCAGCCGAAACAACGATTCCGAACGGAGCAGACGGTAATTCCGCAAGCAAAGACGGCAATGCCTTGGGAAATTCATAAAACGCATTCGTTTTTGTTCTCCCAACTAAGCCTGTCGTCGAAGCACAAACAGGATTTATTACGACGCGGGCTTTCGGAAGAGCAAATTGAACGGCACGGATATAAAAGCACTCCGCCGTTTGGGTTTACCACGCTTGCTCAATCAGTAATCGACAATGGTTTCGCCGTGGAAGGTGTCCCCGGCTTTTATGTCGGCGACGACGGTCGTTGGACTGTGCGTTTTCACGCTAAATCTTCGGGAATCATCATTCCGATTTTGAGTACGTCGGGTCAAATCCAAGGTGCTCAAATTCGGCTTGGGCGAATGTGGGCGGGGGACTCGGAGCAGGTATCGCAGGGATGTTGTCAATAACAGGAATTTTGTTTATTCCGTTAATAATGGTATTAAACGAACTTGTCAACCAACTTACCAAACGGCTTACATCGCCCGAAACCTGATTCGCCATGGTTTTTGCCCCTTGAGGAATTTCAGACCATAATTTCTTAAAGTCATCTCTTATTTTTGTTACTAATTTTTCAGCTTTTTCACCTGTGTCCGTCCAAAGTTTAGTGTTTTCGTTACCAATGACTGTTCTCATATTTGAAAAAATAGAGCTTACTTTGTCGGTAGTAGTCGAAGAATCGCTCTCTGTAGCTTTCCACAATGCAGAATTCGCACTGGTTATGGTGCTTCTCATATTGGAAAAACTGGTGTTTATGCTACCTATTAAACCATTGGATTCGCTTTCAGTAGCAGTCCAAAATTCTGTGTTTGTTTGACCCACTCCTGTTCTCATGTTTGAAAAATTAGTGTTCAATGTGGTAATCAATGTATTGGATTCGGTTTTAGTATTCGACCACAGTGTGCTATTCGCTTGATTTACTGCATCTCTCATGTTTGAAAAATCGGAGATTAGATTATCTATTAGGGTAGTCGATTCAATCTCTGTGGTGTTCCATAGATTTTCATTACCGGATTGTATGCTATTCCACAAACACTTGAAATGAGTGTCCATCAGATTCCAAATGCCAGTATATCCCTCTGTCATCCAGTTCCATAGAGTTTGGGTGTTTTCACGTAGCGAACTAATTAAACTGTCAGTGCCGTTGTTAACGTTAGACCAAAAATTGGAGAATCCTTGGCTCAACCCTGTCCACAATGCGGTATAACCAGTATTTTGATCGTTCCATAATTCATTTGTTCTTTCGTTTATAGCGTTCCACGTTGAATTAAAACCATCGTTTAATCCAGCCCACAATTCGCCAAATCCTGCATTCATCCAGTTCCAGAATTGAGTAGTATTTTCGCTTATATTGTTCCATGCTGTTTCAAATCCTTGTTCTAACGAATCCCACAGTTCCGCAAAACCTGCATTAAGCCAATTCCATAACTCGGTTGTGCTTTCGTTAATGCTGTTCCACGTTTTTTCAAAGCCGAAACTCAATTCTGCCCATAGCAGTGAATAGCCTTCATTTTGAGCGTTTCGTAACACATCGATATTTTCATTTACACTGTTCCAAAGTTCATTAAACCCTTTGCCAAGACTTATCCATAACACTTCAAAGCTTGTATTCATCCAGCTCAGCAATTCGTCGGTGCTTGTGCTTATACTGCTCCAAGTTTCGGCGAAACCCTCATTCAATATTGCCCAGAGTTCATCAAAACCCACATTGAGATTGTTCCATAACTCCCATTGCCACAGTAATTACGAAATCTTTGATAGTTATAATGACATCTATTATTGCGGTTTCAATTGTGTTCTGAAAAACCCAATAAGCGAACTTTAGTGGTACTGGCAAAACAACAAGTGGAGCTAACCGTAGTATAAGTTTTACTGATTCGAAAGCAATGTTTGCCTTCATATGTGCATAATCATCGTCATCCATATTGCTTTTGCCAAATATATGTTTATTGTAAAATAGAAATATAGCGAATTTAAAGATAAAAGTGTAGCACTTTGGAAGGAAACGCTTGCAAGTTTCCCAAAAAATATTAAGATAGACTGTATGAGAGAAAATCCGTACAGGAGGT
>Ga0099364_10006068_pt1 | contig 17695 bp, 13 predicted proteins | sample TergutTh196P3_FD_73070 | JGI IMG/M metagenome (GOLD analysis project Ga0099364, IMG submission 73070) | Microcerotermes parvus P3 segment gut microbial communities from Pointe-Noire, Republic of the Congo - Th196 P3 | ecosystem: Host-associated > Arthropoda: Insects > Digestive system > Gut ...
CGATGTTCCTCGACGAAGTCGGCGATATGCCGATGCAGACGCAGATCAAACTCTTGCGAGTCCTCGAAAACGGCGAAGTAACCCGTGTCGGCTCCAACGAAACCCGCAAAGTCAATGTCCGGCTCCTCTCAGCGACGAACCGTAATTTGGAGGATGCCGTCGAATCGGGAACCTTCCGTCGAGACCTGTATCATCGGCTCAAAGTCGTTACGATTCGGATTCCGCCGCTCCGGGAACGCACGGTGGACATTCCGGTGCTGTTGGACCATTTCATCAAACTGTTTGCAAAGCGTTACGGCAAGACGATCAAGGGCGTTGTGCCGGAAGCTCGTCGAGTCCTGCTTGGCTTCGATTGGCCCGGCAACGTCCGGCAACTACGTAACGTCGTCGAGAGCATGGTGGTCGTTGATATGGACGACCTGATCAACTTGGACGATTTGCCGGAAGAGGTCGGCGGTCTGCCGCCAAGCATTGCCGCTGTGCCGACGGGAGATTCCTTGGCCGAATTGATCGGCAGACCGCTCGCAGAGGTTGAACGCCTGTTCATTACGGAAACGCTCCGTTCGACCGGCGGCAATCGGGAGGAAAGCGCTCGGATACTCGGCATCGGCGAACGAACGCTGTATCGGAAAATTAAGGAATTTGAACAGGAATGCCAGTAAAAACGATCTGTTTAGGTTCGTTCGCACACTGTTTGAAATTGTAGATTCCGGCTCTCCTGTCGGTCATAAAGCGTCATAAAGGCGTCGCGGAAGTTGCCGCGAGCTGTCTCGAAAAGGTTGCGGAGTTCGTTGCCTTCGCCGCCCAAAAGTCGAACAAGTTCGACGAATACGTCAAATCGTGGAACCGTGCGGTACAAGATCGGCAAACGTGCAACTGGTCGATGCGTAACGATGAGAAACCGGCCCGGAAACTTCAAACGGAGTCGCCAACGTTGCCATAGGGCAAGCTGTTCGTATCCATCGACGATTCGCACGCCGGGGTCTCGGAGCGGTTCCAGCGAAAACTCTTGTGCCAACCGCCGATTCCGATCATTGAGCATCGCGTGCCGGACATCGTATTCGTTTCGTAAAAAGACCTTTTTGAGTGATTCGATCAGCGTTGACTTTCCAGAACCGTGCGGTCCGACGATTTGACCGCCACCGTGCCGTTCGAACGCTGCAATGAGGCTTTCGCAGGATTCGGTCTCATCGGCAAAGCGAAAGGGAATCGCTCCCGGTGTCCAAAATTTCGTGGAAAATACGTTGTGCTCAAAAGTCATCGCAAATCAATTTAGCCGGTACTCCGGCTCAAAGATCAACCCAGCGACGTTCGGCGGCGGAGCGGAACACCGAATCTATCAAACGATCAACGGCGATTCCCTGCCGCAAATCCGGCGTCGTTTGGCGATTTTCCGTTACGGCGTGCAGGAAGTTCGACAAACACGCAACGTGCGCTCGCGGCCAACCGATGGTCGATTTCGGAGACGGAAAGTCGTTATCCGGCGATTCATAACGACCGCCGCAGGGAATCCGCTTCCAACCGGATTCGCCGCCGAGAGGACGATCTGAAACCGTTGCATCAAAAAATTCCAAATAATGCGGTTGCATCAATCGGAATCGGATCGCGCCCTTTTCACCGTGAATTTCAAGGATCAGTTCGTCTTCGTTGCCCGTTGCGATTTTCGTCGCTTCAATCACGCCGCTTACCCCGGATTGTAAACGAACGAGCATCGACACGGCGTCCTCGGATTCAACGTTACGCAATTCCCCCGTCGAAACGGGCCGTTGCGGAAACGCCAACGTCGTCTCAGCGAGAAGCGACGCAAACGGACCAAGAAGATGCAACGTCAAGTCGAGAAGATGCGAACCGATGTCCCGCACGGCGCCGCCGGATTTCGTGTGCTTCCATTTGAACGGTCCCAAAGCGGATGCACTACTCGAATGAAAGAATCCAACACGGAACTGAAGAATCCGGCCTAATGTTCCGGCGTCGAGCAGTTTCTTTGCGTGGATCAACGCCGGAAAGAAACGCAGATGGAACGTCATCTGGTTCGTTTCCGCATAATGGGATTCATCCAGAACCGCCTGAATCCGCTCCGCTTCGTCGAGTGATGCCGTCAGCGGCTTGTCGCAGTAAATCTTTTTCCGATGGACAATGGCGGAAAGCAGCGAATCGACGTGCAAGTCGTTTGGCGTACAAATATGCACGATGTCGATGTTCGGATTTTCCGTAATGTCGCGGTAATCGGTCGTTGCGACCGCTGCGCCGCACATTGCCTTGGCTCGTTCGGCGGTTTCCCGATGCGCCGTTGCAACGTGCGTGATGTGGAACGTTGCGTCCATCGGTTCGCTGTAGAACGGCATGGCGGCGTAAGCATAGGCGTGAACCTTGCCGATCATTCCGAAGCCGAGGATTCCAACGTTGTAGATTGGTCTTGACATTCACTCATTGTACCTTATGCTTTTCATTTGATAAGATAGGCTATTTTCCAACCTTGTGACTTCACCGTATATGTTCCTTTTGTCATTTCTGGTTGCCTGCTGGTTTGGCATGGTTGCAATTCACGAACTCGGTCACGTTCTCGCGGCGTGGTTCAGCGGCGCGACGGTCGAGCGGGTTGTCCTGTTGCCGCTTTCGCGGACAGACACTCGCGACGTGACGCATCCGCTGTTTGTTCATGGTGCTGGCGCCGCCTTTGGAGGGACATTTCCCGTGCTGCTGTGGTTGATCGTCCATCAACTGCGATGGAAAACGGCGGTGTGGCTCCGATTTTTCGCCGGTTTTTGTCTGATTGCCAACGGAGCCTACATCGGTTGTGATTTTTCCGTTACCGGTCCAACCGACGCGGGTCTGCTCATCGAACACGGTGCGTGCCGTTGGAGCCTTGTTTTATTCGGCGTTCTGAGCGTGTCCGGCGGCCTGCTTCTCTGGCACGGACAGTCACGGAACTTCATTCCCGAACTAGTCTAAGAGTGTGTCTTCAAGCTCTGTCACCCCCCGCGAAAGCGGGGGTGACGGGCGTTCGGAAAGTCCAAACCCATTTTTAATACGATCTAATAGAGACCCGGGTACGTCGTATTGCCCATGTACAAGTTGTGGTACCCGCCGTAATTTGCGGTTTCCTGTGGTCCGACTTGGGCACCAAAGTATCCATAAGGATACGCATTACGGGCCGGCATCCGCATCGCGGCGTCCATCGGCATGTACGGCGTACACCACGCTTGCATCATCTGTTGGAACATGTCGTTTTGACCGGCGTTTTGCCGCTCGGCACGCCGAGCCGCAATACGAGCGAAGAGACCCTGTCGACGCGGCTGGTTGTCCTTCATCAGCATCATCAACATCAGCATGTCGCTCGTCGACATGCCGCCTTGGTTGAATCCGCCGCCGTTCCCATTCATTCCGCACATCATATAGGGATTTCCACCGTACATCATCGGATTCATTCCCATCATCATTGGATTGTACATCATGGGATTTATTCCCATCATCTGATGTCCCATCATGGGGTTTTGTCCCATCATCATCGGATTGTACATCATCGGTGGACACATCATGGGATTTATTCCCATCATCATCGGATTACCCATCATCGGGTCCATCATCATTGGATTGACGGCGGCGGCATTGGGATCGGCAGGATTGGCCGCAACGTTTGCGTCGGCAGCGTACAATTGACCATAAGGAGCGTAAGCGAGCATCGGCATCTGCTGTAACATTTGCTGCTGCATAGCGACTTGCGGATTGATCGACAGCGGAACCGACGGTTCGCCGGAAGCATGGACATCCTTGTTTTCGCCTTCACCAACTTGTTTCGACATCAGTTGGGCATTCTGTTGCTGGAGCAGTTGAATCTGCAACTGGAGCTGCTGAACCTGCATGGCATACGCAGCTTGGTATTGATTGACCATGGGATTCATTCCGGCGTTCATCATCGGATTCATTCCGTAAGGAGTGGCCATCGGAGCCGGTCGATGACCGACGACAACTATTCCGTAAGGCGTCATCGCGGTGATGGGCTGCGGCTGCATGGCCTGCATCTGTTGCATCATCATGAACGCAGCGGGATCGGCGGGAAGCGGCGGGGCCATTTGCGGAGCAGGCGCGTTCATGGGGGCTCCCATCAGTCCCGGCGGCAGGAGCATCCACTGCTGACCGGTCTGACGGCAACGGATCGGCCCACAATTGGCGTGAGACGACGGTAACGACATCATTGCAAAACCGTTCGGCAATGTAAAATACTGCGGTCCGCCTTGCCCGTGTCCCATCATCATCGGAGGGTCCATCATGCCGGGCATTCCGTAGCCGCCCACCGGACTAAAACCGACCTGCGCCGCACTGCCACGCAATCCCGTCTGGTTGATGAATCCGCCGTTCCCCATGGGAACCGAGGCGGCTTTGAACAACGGCGAAGAGAACGACCACGCCGCTGGTGCCTTCGGCTGTGATGAGCAGAATATACCGGTCTGTGTGATGGCCGCCGACATATCCGCAGTCGGCACAGCCGGGATGATTTCCTCATAGTTCGCCGCCAACAGGATCGGCGACGTTTCCTCGGTGTTCTCAAGCGTCTGGGGTTCCGTCAACGTCAACTCGTCGGACACGGAGTCTTCGGCGTCGGTTGTGGACTCCGGTAACGGCTGCGGAAGACGTTGCGGCGACACCGGATAAACCGATTGGCCGACGGTCTTCATCGGCGTTCCATGCGGAAGCTGGTACGACGGAAAAGCCGTATAGGTGGCGACGAACGGTGACGTAACACCGCCCGGTGAAGAGTTCAAACTCCGCGAGGCCAAATGGGCCAAGTTCTTGGCACTCGGCGTGTATTGAATGGACTCCGGCAACACAACGTGGGGAACCATTTCGTAGTGGGCGTTCGGAACGGCTCGGTTTGTTTTCGAGGCCCCCTGCCCTCCGAAGGCGGGTAGGCCGAGCCCCAATCCAAGGACAAGAATTCCCACGGTCAACGGTTTTCCAATCGACTTGTTTCGTTTCGTTTTCATCTGATCCCTCAGTGTAAGATTCTGTACGGACACCCAAGTTCGCAAACGCGGACGGTTCTTTTCCTAAGATCGAACCGATGTGTTAGAAACCGATTGTCAAAGATAACGGTCTCGCCGGTTTTTCCTTTGGTGCGGTTGCGGTCGTACCGGTTTGTCCGGTCGGTTCGGTAAATCCGATCGTTCCGTAGATGCCGGACATTCCGGTCCGGTAGACTTTGAGGGCGAGAGACCGGGACCATAGGTCCCGGCTCTGTGATTGTCCCGGTTCGTTATTTCACACCGGGGAAGGTGAAGCCGATTTGTAGGGCGAGGGCCCCCCATGCACACTTAAAGGGGATCGAGATCGGATGTGAATTCTGTGGAAAGTGCAACCGACATTCCTTTCCACTAAGGACGTTCGGCAGACTCATGCTAAGACTATATTGGGCAAGTTTCGCCTTGGCCGCCCCACACACCATGTTGGTGATTTCGCCGACGGCGTCCATCACATCGTCGTCGATCTCCTTCATCTCCGTCATCAGCATGGTCGAGGCCACGTTGATCGCAACGCTTTCCGACATAGAAAGAACGACCGTTCCGACGCCTTTGCCGCTGATTCCGATAATGCCACTGACCGGATGCAGCGCCAAATTGTTTTCCATTAGGCCGAGTCCTGTCCGTTCGATTTTGCAGTTAAGCATCGTCGAAAAGGCGTCTTCCAGTCCGGCAATCACGGGATTGATATAGTCGACATCGGGAGCACTCATAGCGGAATCCTGGGTTCGGGGTGTCAAAGACAAGAGAACATATTCTAACATTGGGCGTCGAAGAAGTAAAGGTTCGCCCAAAGGTCAAATCGCCAAATTATCGAAAAGGAAGAAATTTTAAAAATTTTGTCGCAAATCCACCCCATTTAACCATAAACCTAATGGCGGGACACAAAACGTTTCACGCCGAGCCACGTTTTTTCCTATCAGCCACGTTTTTTCCATGAAAGAAGAGGTGTACCATGACGACGTTTCAATCGACCCGTTTTTCGTCCGTTTTCTGTGGGCTTTTCCTTGTAGCCCTGTTTGTTTTCGCCCTGAGCGACGAGGTCCAGGCGCAACAAAAGCGGGTGCCGAACAAACCGGCACCGCGAGCGCCGCACTATAATCCGCTGGCCTTCGATTATCAAGCGGCGATGCAACAGGTCAATAACCTGCCGTCGGCGATCTACGCCCCACGTTATTACCCGCCGTACCCCTATCCCTATCCTTATCCTTATCCCCATCCCTATCCGTACCCCAAACCGTATCCGATGCCGTACCCGATGCCGGGACCAGGAATGGGGGTCAGTCGATAGAAAGACACGGAGCCCGACGCACAAGCTAGGAAACCAACAAACTCTGTTCGTTCCTAGTACCCGACCAGAACTAAAATTGTGGATTCAATATCCGTCATTCCCGCGTAGGCGGGAATCTAGAGGAAGAGGTATAACACCTTCCTCTAGGTCCCAGCCTACGCGGGGTGACGGGAATTCACAATTTTAGACTTGGTGGGTACTCGCTTACGCGTCGGGCTCTGTTCGTTTGTTCATCGGGCTCCGTGTTCGGCTCCGTTCATTTCGGCGTAATCGGCGACGGATTCCTGCTCGGATCGAGCGGAACGACGGAAATCATGTTATTGACCTGCCGCACGGCGGGATCTGAAAGCAGGATATTCCCCACGGCGACTTTGTGCGTCTGGTTCGGAACGACGCCGCGAACGGTCGCAATGCCACCGTTGAACGAAACCTGAACCGGCGACAAAAGATGAACTCGCGGATCGGAGAGGAGCATTCCTTCCAGTTTTTCTTCGAACCTTCGGCGGACCTGTTCAGGATTCGACGGCGGATTTGGTGTGCGAAGCAGTTCCGTTTGTGGTGTTGCGCGGTGTGTTTCGTCACCGCCGACGGCAACGGCACCGCGTCCGACACCGGTGGACGGAGTTCCAACCGGTTCGCGGAACCAGCGTTGTTCCCGTGGCGCCGCCGGTTCATCGAACACGCCGCTCGATTCCCACACGCCGGAACGCTGAAAGAATCCGGTGGGACGACGAACAGTCCGGGGATCGGCAACATCGACCTGACGGGGAATATTCGCCGATGGTACGGACGCGACGCTCGGCTTGCGATTTTGGTCGGTGAGCGGCGGCGAAGCGTCGACGGCACTACCGAGACGGGGCCGTCCGAAGAATCGAATGCTCTCGGAATCGAGCTTTTCCAAGGCACCGTCGCCGAAAACCGGCGAGGCGAATCGGGAACGCGAACGGAGATCGAAATGGTCCCAGTCCAATGTTCTATCCAATTCCCGGAACGGATTGTCGTCTTGCCCGAAAACGGCACCGCAAATGAACAAACAAACGGTAAAGGAAAGCAATCGGAACATTGTCCACTGAAAGTTAGCCGCGACGGCCCCCGCCGCGATGTCAGTACGGTTGACGAATATATAATTTATTTCAATGCGTCCACAAATTCGCTGATCGAGTCGCACAGGGCGGCGAGTTCGAAGAGGAATTGTTACTTTGCCCCTTAACTCCTTGCTGTGCCTAGAGTTCTGTCGATGGGTGTGTTGTGGTTTCCGTAAAAAGTTCCGACAAAGCGGGCTTTTTTGATGATTTTGAGGGGATTTTCCTACCTTCGGTGAAGTCTTGCAAGAGGGGTTTGAGTGGCTGGGAATGTCTCCGTCTGATCGCCAGCAAGCCTACGAGACGATGGCGAGTAACGACGAATTGGCGGCTACCTGCGGTCGCGCAAGTGCTTTTATGAAAACAGTTTACGACAAAGACTTTTGGCTGAAACCTCAAGTGGACTAGATGCATCAGGTGTCGGATTTTGTGACGAAAACACTGGACGATTACAAGAAAATGGCGGATAGAATAGAGGGTCCTACTCTACCCACCAAAGGCAGTACAGTGGAGCGAAGGGGAGTCGAACCCCCGACCTCAGCATTGCGAACGCTGCGCTCTCCCAATTGAGCTATCGCCCCAAACGTTCTCGTCCATTGTAGTTCTTTTTTCCGCCCTGTCAAAGAGGGGGAAATTCAACCGCCATCTCCAAGCCGCCAATGAACAGAAAATTGCTCTTGGCGAACTTCGTAAAAATCGCTAACCTTCAGCGAAACGGTCATTTTCCCTTCCGATGATGGAACGATTTCTTTTTTTCACGGTCGTCGTTACTGTGGCAACGTGCCTCGGTTGCACGGCGTCAAACAATAACACCGAAGGCGTCAAGTATTTCGGCCAGGCACGGTACGATTTGGCCGTCCTGTCGTTTCAAGCGGCCCAAAAAGCCGATCCGAACGGTCCCGACGCCTATTACAATATCGCCGCAACGTATCACCAATTTGGACGCACGACCTTGCAAACCGGCAATGCGGCATCCGCTCAACAATATTTCGATCTCGCCGACCAGAACTATCGGCTCTGTCTTGCACGGAATCCAAACGACACCGATGCTTATCGCGGTCTCGCCGTCCTCTATATGGAACGCCAGGACAGCGAGGCGGCCTTCAAACTGCTCCAAGACTGGGTCGAGGCCAATCCGAACTCGGCGGAACCGAAGATCGAGCTTGCCAGACTGCATCAGGAATTTGCCTCCATTGCACTGGCAAAAGGCGATACGCAAACCGCCAAGAATTGTCAGGAGACGGCAATCAACTTATTACTTCACGCTCAACAAAGCGACCCGGCCAATGCCCGCGTCTACCGGGCGTTGGGATTCCTCCGTGAACAAACCGGCGACTTGATGCAAGCCATGAACAATTATCGCCAATCACTGCAAGTTAATCCGAACCAACCAGATTTAGCCGACCGGGTCGCCCAACTCGAAAAAACACCCGGCATCGGTGCAACCGCTTTTTTTTGAGGTAGGTCAGTTTCTCCGAAAACTGACTCCGACTTTCGGAGAAAGTCGGCTACCTCCATCCTCCCATGTCTTACGGCTTATACATTTCTTCCGAAGGGGCGACGTCCCAGGAGTATCGTTTGCAGACGATTGCGAACAACATTGCGAACCTCGAAACGCCGGGATTCAAGCGGGAGCTCGCTCTCCAAATGGCCCGGCACACGGAGTCCGTTGCCATCGGCGAAATCGGATTCGGCACCGGCCTGATGACGGACATCGGCGGCGGCGTCCACACTATTGGGACGCACACGGAGTTCAAACAAGGTCCGATCACGCCGACGAATAACCTTTCCGACATTGCCATCGAAGGCGACGGCTGGTTCCGGGTCCGCGATATGAGCAATAACGAGGAGTTCCTGACCCGTGCGGGCAACTTTCACGTCGACCGGAACGGCAATTTTGTAACGGAATGGGGCCGCAGTCGATTCCTGCTCCTCGATTCCGGCGGCGAAGCGGTGACGGTTCCGAATCCGGCGAGCAAAACCTGGCACATCACGGACGACGGTGTCCTCCATGAACACGGCATCGGACGTGTTGCGGAAATTGATCTTGTGCAGCCGAACGATCTGAAACAGATGGTCAAGGTCGGTGAAAACGTGTACCGTCTCGAAGGCGAATATCAGGTGTTGCCGCAGGAAGAACGGCCTCGCATCCGATCCAGCCATCTCGAAATGTCCGCCGTGAATCCCGCGACGGAGATGATCGAAATGATTGTCGCATCCCGTGCGATTGAAACGAACATCAAGATGATGCACACGCAGGACGAAGCGACCGGCGGGTTGCTCAGTCGAGTGCTGCGCGTCAGTTAGGCACCTCGGCCCCCGACGCGATGAAGCACCAAACGGCCCGTCTCCAACGCTTGCGGCTTAACCGCCCGGCGGTCGGTTGCCGACCTTTTGCGCAATTTGCCGATTGCGGCTCTGTGGACTTTTAACGAAATAAGCCGAATGGCGGCAACAAGAATGCGTTCAAGATGGGAGCGGCACGCCTACAAGAAACGGAAACAATCCCACATGTCAAAGTGGTGCATTGCTAGCCTAATGGACAATGCTGATTCTGTCCGCAAGTTCACACGCAGCACTCCCCTAGCGGGAACCACGCAACTTTGCGAACAACCGACATTATTTCTACCCGGTTTCCCGGTTGACACGTAGAAAACTGCCGTCTGCCGAAGCGATTCTTGTAGTTCGTTGTCGTACTCGAAATTCAATTCGTCCGGTGTGTAACCGTACGAATTTCCAAATTATCGACGTAGTGTAACACACTTTTTTGCCGATTGCAATACCCCCGGCATTTTTCCTGGCTTACGCCACAGGCTCTGTGCGCGACTACTGGGTGAAGAGCGAAACGTCGGCGTAATCAATGGGGTTGACACCGAGGTGTCGGAATCCCTTTTCGGTCAGACACCTTCCGCGCGATGTGCGGATAACGAGTTCGCTGCGTAACAAGAACGGTTCGACTTCATCGACCAGCGTGTCCGGCGCAACGTTCATCGTATGGGCAACGGATTCGACGCCGACCGGTCCGCCTTTGAAAACCCGTAAGATCGTTTCGAGAAACTTCCGGTCCTGAGCGTCAAGACCGAGATTATCAATTCCGGCCATTTCGAGGGCGGCGGCGGCAACCGGCAAGGTAATCTCGCCATTCGCCTTGGCGTCGGCAAAATCACGCACCCAACGCAAACGGTTATTGGCCAAACGGGGCGTTCCCCGACTCCGAAAGGCGATTTCGTGCGCCGCTTTATCGTCGATCTTGACGTTCAGTTTCCCGGCACTGCGGCGAACAATTGTCGCCAATTCGTCGAGCGAGTAAAAATCCAGATGTTCCCGAATCTGAAAGCGGTCCCGAAGCGGCGCGGAGATCAAGCCGGTCCGTGTCGTCGCTCCGATCAGCGTGAACGGCTTGAGCGGAATGTTCATCGTTTTCGCTCCGACGCCTTCGCCGATAACCAAGTCGATACGGAAATCCTCCATAGCGGGATACAAAAATTCCTCGACGGCCTTCTGCATCCGGTGAATTTCGTCGATGAACAGTACGGAACCTTCTTCGGCGTTCGTCAGGTAGGGAATCAGGTCTTTCGGTGCCTTGAGCGTTGCCCCGTTGCCGATTTGCATCGACACGCCGAGTTCACGTGGAATACAGGTCGCAAAGGTCGTTTTGCCGAGTCCCGGCGGGCCGTCAAAGAGAATATGTCCGAGCGGCTCCCGACGCTTTCGGGCGGCATTGATCGAAATATCGAGGCGTTCGAACACCTCGCGCTGTCCGATCATTTCGGACATTCGCTGTGGACGCAGGGCGCGGTCTTCTTCCTGACTCAGTTCACTGCGAAAGGAGCCGATTTCCGGTTTTTTCTCCCGGTCGTCCGGATCGCCCGGTCCGAGGATGGGCTTGCGTGGCATAACACAAAAGGTAAAGTGTCGAAGGCGGGTTACGGAGTTGCCTCCTTGAGTTTGCGGACTTGTTCCTCCAATTGGGCAATTTCCGTTTCCAATAGCGGAATCGACGCTGGATCGTCGTGGTTGCGTTTTTCACCGGCCAAACGCTGTTTGAGCAGTTGCAGCTTTTTGTTCAGCGATTCCAATTTCTTCTTGTCTTTTTTGTCCATAATTTTTGCTCCGTTGAAAATGTCAACGATTCCGTGATTTTTCGATACTTTGCATCCACGCTGCTTCGACCAGCGGCGAAATGCGGCTCCAATCGTACAGATCGTCGACGAGCTTGCGGCCTTCCGCCGCCAGGGAATTTCGTAACGTCTCACCGTCGAGAAGTTGTACGCAACGACCGGCAAAATTACTCGGCGTATCGGCCAGTATAACGTTTTTTTCGTGTTTGACAGCCAGCCCCTCGGCACCGATGGTCGTCGACAGCACGGGGACCTTCGCCGCAAACGCTTCGAGAATTTTAAGCCGGGAACCTCCGGCGATTCGTAAGGGAACGATTTCGACGGCACCCTCCTTGAGCGGCAGCCGAACATCGGCAATCGCACCGGTGAAGCGAATCCGCTCGTTTTGCAATGCCAAAAGCCACGACGGCGGATGACGCCCGATGACCGTGAACGTCGTATCCGGTTTCCGTTTCAAAATCAACGGGAAAATTTCCTTGATAAAATATGTAACGGCATCCTGATTGACAAACACGTCCATCGAACCGCAATAGACGAGGTGATTCGGTTTCGGCTTGTTCGGTATCTCGTCGTAAGCTGTTATGTCGACGCCGTTGGGAATCACGCAAACGTCATCGATGCCGAATTCGTTGCGGACGATTCTTGCATCGTCTTCCGACACGGTGGAAAGGCCGTCGGCACGGCGATACGTTTCCCTCTCAAATCGGTACAGTTTTGTCGCTTCGTGAATGCCGAGCAGCTTTTTGACAGGATTGCGAGTCGCTTTGACGAAACGCCTCCACGACAGAAATTCGACGTTATGCGTACAAATAAACGACGGCAAAGGGTCGATGAACGGCAGATAGACGCCGTAATGGGTCCATTCGACGTGAACGAGATCGAAGTCTCTTTCCGTAACGAGTTTCCGCACGGCGGCGGCGTAATCGGGCGAAAAGTGACGGCGCACGGAAATCGGCAATCGGTCGAAAAGTGCCGGCACCGTTCCGAATAGAATCGCCGGAATCGAACCGTAGACCTTGCGACGTGGAACGCAGACGACCTCGAAACCGGCTTCCTCCATTTTTCGCACGTTATCCGGCTGCGCGGAACCGTCGACGTGCGCAAGGTATGTAATCCGGTGTTTCTTTGCAAGCGGAGCGAGCAACTCGAAACTCCGGATCGCCTTTCCGGAATCACGCATCGATGGCAGCCATTCGTCGAGGATGAGGATGTTCATCACCACTTATTCCAGTGTCGGCCAAGCGAGTTCGCCGCGAAGTTGCGCCTCGCCGCCCTCTTTTTCGTACACGCCGTAAAAGTTCGAGAGACAGTCCAACCACAACACAATACGACGCATCTCCTCGGCGGAAAGTTGGACATCGTAATGCCCCTCCTTGAGAAGTTTGTACAACGGTGAAGCATAAGCACCAAACTTGCCCGGCGTCGTCCGTAACGGTTCGCCGTAAGACGTAAAACCATATTTTCGTGCAAGATTATTGTACGAAGTGTAAAACCGGTTGTCGCCGATGGGGTCTTTCGCCAGTGAGAAAGTCTTGGACTCTGGATAGGCGTGGCAATCGACGCAGTGTTTGTCGAGCACCGGTTGAACGAGCAGTGGATACGAGAACGGATACGTTCCCGGCACGGTCTCCGGCTTGATCTTCGACGCGGTACGCAACATCGCCTTCGGCTGGATTGTCGGCGGTGCGCTGGTCTTTGGTTCGTGGCAGCCGATGCACGCAAGCGATTCGCCCGGTTGGACATACGACGAACTTCGCATCGATTGCACCGCGAGGCCGTTTTCGTCGATGGCCTGAAACTGGAACTCAATCTGAGCGGGCATTTCGAAATGGGCGCTGCCGTCGTCTTCGACCGGTACGGTGCCGAGAACCCATCGGGCGAGGTTCACGGAATCGAAACTGGAACCTTCGCGGATACCGATTTCGTGCGGCGGAGCACCGGACGGTATGGACATCGGTAACAGTTGAATGATTCGCAACTCCTTGATCTTCGTTCCTTCCGGGAACGGACGGAGCGAGTCATAAACATTGGCCAGCGAAAGCGTACCGATCGACTGCGTGTTTTGTGAAACAGAAACGTTTCCATCTGCTTCTCGATGGTCAATGCGACCGCCTTTGCGGATTCCCAGATACGGTTCGTGCATAATCGACGACGGATCGTAAGTCGTCGGAATGAAATGCGGCATCGGACGCGGTGCCAGCGGCATCGGCGAAAGGCACGCAATGTCCGGATCACGGTAGATCAACTCCCGATTACCGTGAATATCGCACAGATAAATACCGTAGTTTCCACGATCACCGCCCCACTCCGACCCGCCCGCATTGCGGTTGCCAAGACCGTCTCGTGAGATCGCGTCGCTCTTGACACCGGGAATTCCCGCACCGGGTTGGTACGAAAAGTCTGCAACACAGAGAAAATACTTTTCGGACAACGGCCACGGCGTTCCATAGACCTGAGCACTTGTCTCCGCCTGCGATTCGGGCAAACCGACATCCGGCGTCAACCGCTTGACCGGTCCCATTGCGTCGTCGTCTTCGGCTCGCGGATCAATCAAAATGATCGAACCGTAGGATTGTCCATGATGCGGCGCGGCGGTCGCAATGAATTTGTGCGAACCGGGAATCGCCCGACAGTCGAATTCCGCATCCGGACGGCGATGTCGATGCGAATAATTACCGTGAACCTGACGAGGATCGCGGCCATCCAGCGTTGTGACCCACGGCTGATGCGCCGTGCAACCGTAACGGTCCACGTAATCCCAACGAGTGTACAGAATCTTTCCATCGTTGGTAACGCTCGGATTCCATTCGTGCGTTTCGTGGAAACTCAAGGGTCGCATCTGCGAACCGTCCGGATTCATATCGAAGAGCGTAAAGGTTGGACATTCGCGTCCGCAACGTAAAAAACCGTTGCGCCGTTCCGTGATGAACGCAATGCGACCGTTCGGCAACCAGCAGGGATCGAAGTCGTTCCACGTTCCGTCTGTGATTTGCCGCAGTTCGCTGCCATCGGCGTTGCAGGTAAAAATATGGTACGAACGCCCAATGTCCCAATGTCCCCGGTCAACGTCAAGCGTGTGAACAATATCGACCGAACCTTCGCACTCAACGTAAGCGAAAGCGATCTTCTTGCCGTCAAAGGAAACGTCCGGCGAAAGGAAGGAACCCTTGTCGAGTTTTTGGCCCTTGAGTCGTCCGGATTCGACGATGCTGTTTTCGAGGAGATTGCGTACTTCGCCGGTTTCGATATTCAAGACGAACAGTCCGCCGCCGGGACGTTGATTCACACCGTAGAACTGGTCGCACATGTGCTGAAAAAAAGAACGGTGCCGCTTGACAAACAAGTATTCCTTGGGAGTATTGGTCGTAACCAACGGGCCTGGTGGGAGACGGATGCCCGTGCGATTAAGGTACTGCGGATCACGAGGATCGATAGTCGACAACATGAAATGCCGACGCATATTGCCAATGATACAAAACGCCTTAAAACGTTCGTCAACGTTTTCGACCGGAAAGTTTTCCGCCGCAGTGATATTATGGCTGTCGTCGTCTAAGGCAGCCTTGAAACGTCGCACCATCACGTCGAGTGGATCGCGGTCTTCCGGTAGGATCAGCGAGGCGGAAGAAGCGACTTCGTCTTTGATAGCGTCCCAGTAGAGCGGTGTCTTGAAACGTTCGGCGAGCAGGTTCCATTCGTCGATGCGTTCCTGAAGTTCGGGATCGTTCGGAGCGTCGGGGATTCGCGGAATCAACTTTGCTCCGGTCTGCAACCATCTGCCGGGATTTGCGACGAAACGGTACCCGGCGGCAATCGGTTGGCACTCCGCAATGGCGGCGAAGGGAGCACCGTTAAGCGACGTAACCTGGACGAATTTTATGTACCGAGCCTCAATGGTTTTGCCGAAATCGATGGTGTAAATTCGTTCCCATCGGGAAAACTCGTCGCTGACAATCGGTTCGCCGAATTGGGCTTTGCCGCCTTCGGTGTCCGTTGCGAGGTACAGTTCGTATTTGCCGTAGTTTCCGTTTGTGCCATCGAGGCGTGTCGTGTAAGTGAAGCCAGTGAGCGGATAGACACCGCCAAGATCGATTCCAAGAGCGTGCGGCGGGGGAATGTTGTTACCGGGGTTTCTGGCGATGCCGAATAGTTCGGCTTGTGCGGCGGCCAGTTCGTCGCCATGATCCTGTATGCCGATCCATGGGAGTTGCGGTGTTCCTTCCGGTAACGGCATCGAGCCGGAAGCGGGCGGAATCGTTGCATCAGAATGATCGTATCCGCAGGAATAGCCGTATCCGCAAAGAAGCGGATGCGGACATCGTTGAGCGACCGGTTCGTTGCCCCACTGCGTGTGCCACATGGAGTGAATATCGCCGTCCATCGCCCGGTACGCTTCGTATCCGGCATTCTCGTTGTCGGCGAAAACATCGACGTAGACGGTGGTTACGTCAGTTGCTTTAGCGAACACCGCCAACGTGAAAATCAGGGCGGCGGCAAGGAAGGCTTTTTTGGACACGGATCGGGTCTCCTTTTGTGTAATGGTAACACAAGAGCCGAGGGGCGACTTGCGCCTCCGGCTCTTTTTTGTTGCGCAATCTTACGATTGCGGCTCCGATGTCTATTCCAACGTCGGCCAGGCGAGTTCGCCGCGAAGTTGCGCTTCGCCGCCTTCCTTTTCGTACACACCGTAAAAGTTCGAAAGGCAGTCTAACCACAGGACAATACGGTGCATCTCGTCGTCGGAAAGTTTCACGTCATAATGTCCCTCCTTGAGAAGTTTGTACAACGGCGAAGCGTAAGCACCAAACTTGCCCGGCGTCGTCCGTAACGGTTCGCCGTAAGACGTAAAACCATATTTCCGTGCAAGATTATTGTACGAAGTGTAAAACTTGTTGCCGCCGATTGGGTCCTTTGCCAACGAGAATGTCTTGGATTCAGGATCGGCGTGGCAATCGACGCAGTGTTTGTCGAGAACCGGTTGCACCAACAACGGATACGAGAACGGATACGCTCCCGGCACCGTCTCCGGCTTGATCTTTGAAGCGGTACGCAGCATCGCCTTCGGTTGGATTGCCGGAGGTGCACTGGTCTTCGGTTCGTGACAACCGATGCATGCAAGTGATTCGCCCGGCTGGACATACGACGAACTGCGCATCGATTGGATCGCGAGACCGTTTTCGTCGATGGCTTGGAACTGGAATTCGATCTGGGCGGGCATTTCGAAATGGGCACTGCCGTCGTCTTCAACCGGCACTGTACCGAGCACCCACCGGGCAAGGTTCACGGAATCGCCGCTGGAACCTTCACGGAAACCGGTTTCATGCGGCGGATAGCCGGACGGTACGGACATCGGCAACAGTTGGATGATCCGCAACTCCTTGATCTTCGTGCCTTCCGGGAACGGACGCAACGAGTCATAAACATTGGCCAGCGAAAGTGTACCAGTCAACTGCGATTGTTCCGAGGCGGAAACATTGCCGTCGGCTTCCCGATGGTAAATGCGTCCGCCTTTGCGGAGTCCCAAGTACGGCTGGTGTTCGATGGATGCAATGTCATAGGTCGTCGGAATGAAATGCGGCATCGGACGCGGGGCCAGCGGCATCGGCGAAATGCACGCGATGTCCGGATCACGGTAGATCAATTCCCGATTGCCGTGAATATCGCACAGATAAATGCCGTCGTTCCCGCGTCCGGACGGACCGCCCTTCGCACCGGGAATTCCGGCACTGGGCTGGTACGCAAAGTCCGCCACGCAAAGGAAATAGGTTTCGGACAACGCCCACGGCGTTCCATAAACTTGGGAGCTTGTCTCCGCTTGCGATTCGGGAAAACCGACATCCGGCGTAAGACGTTTGACCGGTCCCATTGCATCGTCGTCCTCGGCTCGCGGATCAATCAAGAGGATCGAACCGTAAGACTGTCCGTGATGTGCCGCAGCGGTCGCAATGAATTGATGCGAATCGGGAATCGCCCGGCAGTCGACTTCCATATCGGAACGGCGATGCCGATGCGAGTAATTGCCGTGAACCTGACGGGGATCGCGTCCGTCCAACGTCGTTACCCACGGGTGATGGGCGATGCAAGCGTGCCGGTCCACGTAATCCCAGCGGGTGTACAGAATTTTTCCGTCATTGGTAACGCTCGGATTCCATTCGTTCGTCTCGTGGAAACTCAAAGGTCGCATCT
>Ga0099364_10006069_pt1 | contig 17694 bp, 14 predicted proteins | sample TergutTh196P3_FD_73070 | JGI IMG/M metagenome (GOLD analysis project Ga0099364, IMG submission 73070) | Microcerotermes parvus P3 segment gut microbial communities from Pointe-Noire, Republic of the Congo - Th196 P3 | ecosystem: Host-associated > Arthropoda: Insects > Digestive system > Gut ...
CCAATAGCAACGTATACCGACAATTTCGCCTATCAACCCTGAATGAATCATCTCGATGCCTCTGAGAAATTTAGGGTCGAACAGCCTTTGCTGACCAATATACAAGACTTTACCCGATTCCTTATAAGCGTTGTACATCGCCAGACAGTCTTCAATTGTGTTTGAATATGACTTTTCGCAAAACACATGTTTACCGGCATTTAATGCGTCTATTGTGATATGCGCATGTTGATTAAGCGGGGTGGCAACAACTACGCCGTCTACTTCCGGCAACGCTATCAAATCGCGGTGGTCAGCGAAAGTTTTTGCATTTGGGCGCAATTTAACTGCGTTATCCAAATGCGGCGTGAAAACGTCGCATAATGCAACAATTTCCACTAACGGATTCATCATCAGAAGGTTCATAAGAAATATTCCTCGCGAACCGGTACCAACAATGCCTATACGAGCACGCTCGCCTATAATTTCTTTTTTCGCCTCTCCTGAACATGAATAAAGCCAAGGGAAAGCAGAAATCATTCCGGCTGCTATTCCTACATCTTTAATAAATTCTCTACGTTTCATATATATTAAGTTTTGTTTTTGAATGAAATTTTTTAAGCTACAAAGATATTAATTTTTACATTTCCAAACAAATTTTTTATTTTTTTTTTTATTTTTTCATTGGCGACCATTAACGCAGTCGATAAAACTTCGGCTTCAACTGCGTCGTTTGATACTACTGATACGATTTTCCGCTCGGCAGAATATTTTCCGTCGAGCGGATTAAAAATATGTTGCGCGTGTTGTGGCGTATTTCCCGAAACGGAGAGCGATTGATTGTAGAGTTGGCAAGTTTGCAGTTGTTGTCCGGGCTGAAACGGATTTTCTATTCCGATGCTCCAATATTCCCCATGCGGATGCGCGCCAACAGCCAGAACCGAACTGTTGCCGAAATTGACTAATGCTTGCGTGACGCCATTTTGCAAGAGTATTTTTTGAACTTGCGCCATGGCATATCCCTTGCCGTATCCGCCCAAGTCTAATGAAATATTGCCTTCTGCAAATGCCGCCGTTCTGCGCTCGCAGTCTAAAATTACTTTGCTGAAATCGCGTAAACTGACGTCAAAAAAACCGCAAGTTTGCTTATGATATTTTTGGATATCAGTCAAGATGCTCCATAGCTCGTCGTTCAATTCCACCGGATGTTTTGCCGCTTGGCTGTTGATAAGCGAAATATCGCTCGTCGGGTCAAATCGGTTGAGCATACGGTGGAGGCGTTCCGTTTCGGCAATAATATGCTCCCAAACTTCCGTCAATTGGGATTCATCGCCTATCATTACCGCATCTAAACGTGTTCCCATGATGTTCAGCATAGAGCCGTGAAAAAGATTCGATTTTTTATAATAATTTGAATAGGGCATGTTTTATATATTTCGCTGCAACTCCCAATATCAACAATATTATGCCAATTGACGAAATAAGCGCAATTGTTTCGCCTCTTGCGTAACTCAATGGCTCGAACTTGAAAACTATCTCGTGTTTACCGGCAGGTACGGTCATTGCGCGCAATATGTAGTTTGCGCGTACGTGCGGCGCGGGAGCACCGTTGATATATGCGTTCCAGCCTTTACTGTAGAATATTTCGGAAAAAACAACGAATTGAGGCAGTTCCGAAGAGTAATCGTACACCAGATGATTAGGCTCGTAATAGGTTAATTCAATGGTCGCTGTGGAATCATGCTGGGCGACAAATCTTTCGAGAACGGGCTGATAGCGCTTGTCTACTACTGCTTCTGTTGCAGGCGCGAAGTCGTTGAGCGCTTCTATCTCTTGGTCAGCGTTGTCTACCCATCTAATTTCTGACACCGCCCAGGCATTGCCCAATGCTTCGTGATTGACTTGGGTAAACGGTTGGCGCGTTTCACGGTCGGCAACAATGAAATACTTTGTGTTCAACATGTTCATTACATCTATGTTAAATCTGCCGATGTGGCGCTCAATCATTTCCTGATAGCGTTTCATCTTTGCGCCATGGTATCCGCCTATTGACTTGTGGAAAAAAGAAGTTACGGCGTCGCTGAATGTGTCGCCGGTAATATTCATCACGCGATAATGCAGGCTTTCGTCCTGAAGGATATCAAGGTCGGCTTGTGTGGGGCGTGGCGTGCTATTAACGCCTTTTGGACCGAAATGACTGTCGTTGAGGTAACGTCTGTCTACCGTCCAGAGGTCTACAACAATCAATACTGTCAATATGGCAACTGCGGGCGCGAATTTTAGCCTGCCGCGCACGGCGAACCACAAAACTGCTGCTGCGCCTATCACAAAAAAGAGGCTGCGAAACGCATCGCTACGCAACAATTGATGGCGCGTGTCGGGCAAGGCAGCCATGAGCCAGTCGGGATAATACTGGGTTAAACGCTCATCGCCCGGCGCTGAAAAACTGAACAGCAGCCCCGAAAAGAGCGCAAAAAACAGCGCTGTGCCTCCCGCGATATATAAACTATTTTTTAAGATTTGCTGTTTTTTGTCAATAGAAAGCTCGTTGCAAAATATTTCTTTCAATGCCAATATTCCCATCAAGGGTATAATTAACTGGGCAATTACAAGTATCATTGATACGGTTCGAAATTTGTTGTATCCGGGAAAAAAATCAATAAACAGGTCTGACAGAATTTTGAAATTGCTGCCCCACGCCAACATGATAGATAATATCAAACCCGTTAACAGCCACCATTTCAGGCGTCCTTTCAACAGAAACAAGCTTATTACAAACAAAAAAATCATTACGGCTCCGATGTACACCGGTCCTGACGTAAATCGTTGTCCGCCCCAGTATGTGGGCGCCGATTTTGAAATTTCAGCGGCTTCCCTTCTACCGAAGCCATTTTGTATCAATGCTTCATAGAAAGGGCTGTTTGCTCCTACCTCCGTTCCCGATGCGCCGCCCATGAAATTGGGAATAAATAAATTCATCGTTTCAGCGATACCATAGCAGTAATCGTAGATATAACTTCGGTCAAGTCCTCTGGTTTGGTCGCCGCTTTCGTCAGTCAGTTCCGATTGTCCGCGCGTGGAGTAGGGCGTATATTCTGCGGCAAGCAACATATTGGTAATATTGCAGCCTACTGCCAAAGCAACAGCAATCATCATTGCTGCCGACGTTTTCAAAAAATGGGCATATTCTTTTTCTTTGTAAACCCGAACCAATTCAAATATTATGAAAATCAACACAACGATTGCCGTGTAATAGGTTATCTGCAAGTGGTTTACCCGTATCTGCAAGCCGAGCGTGACGCAGACAATCAGCGTTCCTAACCAGATTTTCCGATGCTCGTATGCCAAATACATACCGCCTATAATTGCCGGCATGAACGCCATGGCGCGCATCTTTGAGTTATGCCCCGCACCTGCTATGATTATGAAGTAAGCAGATAATCCGTATGCAAATGCTCCGGCAATAGCTAACCAGGGGTTTACCTTGAAGCACAGCAACATAATGTAAAATCCCAAAAAGGCAACAAATATCATATATGCCGGCGAAGGCAAGCCCAAAGATAACAACCTGTCCAAGTTTTGCAGCCAATTATTGGGATATCGCACCGATATCATGTAAGCGGGCATCCCGCCAAACATGGAATTAGTCCATAGAGGCTCATCACCGTTGCGTTCCCTGTAGTCTGCAATTTCTTGAGCCATACCGTTGAACTGCAATATATCGTGCTGCCTAACCTGTTTGCCCTCAAAAATCATAGGGCTGAAATACGTCACTGTTGCCGTTAAAAACAAAACTACGGCAACTATGTGTGGTAATACTTTTTTGCTGATTTCCTTCATTTTACGTAAAATTAATGTTTGGCAAAGATAAACATATTTTTTATAAAAATACAAAATTCCTAACCAAATTAAAAAAAACATCACAAAATATTCCTACAATCGAAGGGGTCGACGTATTTTTGCCACTAAAAGCACGAAATACCACTAATAATAGCGCTTAAATCCGTAGGACTTGTACGGAACATTTCAAATTGAAAAGATACAAATTATTTTGCAAAATAAAAAATATGATTTATCTTTGCCCCGTCAAAAACATATAATAATTAACAGATGATAACTAATTATCACACACATACCCATTATTGTGATGGTCGCGCCGAAGCTTTTCGTTTTGTAGAAGAGGCTATTCATCAAGGGGTTGTTTCGTTAGGATTTTCGACGCATGCTCCGGTTAATTTTCCTACTGGTTGGACAATTGAGCCGAAGCAAACGGGCGATTATCATGCCGAAATTCACCGTTTGAAACGTGAATACGCCGAACGCATAGATATATTTTGCGGGCTCGAAGCCGATTTTTTCAACCATGGCATGCCCGAAATACAAGCATTGTATGCCGGATATAAATGGGATTACATCATCGGCTCTATACATTTTATTGATGGTATCCGCCCTAATGGACAACGATGGTGCATCGATGGTCCGCACGAAGATTTTCTTGACGGTTGGCGCAATATCATGGATTGCGACCCTTTGCTGCCCGTGCGCGAATATTTTGAAGTTACCCGTAAGATGGTGCGGCAAATGAAACCCGACATCATCGGACATTTAGATAAAATCAAGATGCAGAGCCGTCCGGACTGCATAATACCCGACACGCATCCGTTTTTTCGCGAGCAACTGATGGCAACGCTCGAAGAAATAGCCGCCGCCAACTGCATAGTGGAAATCAATACGCGCGGAATACAAAAGGGACTAACGGATTATTTTCCCGGACGCGCTGCCATCGCAGAAATGCAAAAAATGGGAATACCGGTAACAATTAGCTCCGACGCCCACACGCCCAATTCAATTAAATATGGTTTCGAACAGGCTGAAAAATTTCTAATGGAAGTAGGATACCGTACAGCGCGGGTGTTTAGAAACGGAAAATGGGAAGAGAGAAATTTGGAATTAAGAATTAAGAATTAAAAATTTAAATATGAGTGAGGGAATAATACAAAGGATTTCGAATTTTTTAAAGTCCGGCAACACAGACAATGTATCTGTAAAATTGACGCCGGAAACAGGATTAGAATTAGGGTTGCTTTTTGGAGGCGTAGCCGACCCTGCAACGGTTATGAAGTTATCAATATCGGGCGCAATTCAAAAAGCCGATTTAAGGTATATGCGCAAAAAAATGGCAGACACCTTGCAAGAGATTGATATCAGTAAGGTAGAGTTCGAAAACAACAGATTACCAAGCAAGATTTTTAATAAATATACTGCCTTAACTTCGATAATACTGCCAAAATCGATTACTGAAATCAGGAAAAAATCGTTCAGCTTATGTACAGCCTTGCCGTCGATTGATATTCCCGATTCGGTTGTAACAATAGACGATTTGTGTTTTTACAGATGCTCGGGCTTGGTTTCGGTTTCAATACCCGATTCGGTAGTTGAAATTAATTTCAGAGCCTTTGCCGACTGCTCGGCGCTGACGTCTGTTACAATTCCCGATTCGGTAGTAAAAATAGAAGGAGCCGCCTTTGGAGGATGCACCGCTTTATCTACCGTCAACCTGCCCGATGCGGATATAGAAATCGGAAACTACGCTTTTTCAAATTGTACGGCGCTAACTTCAATTTTCATTCCAAGGCAAATTATTAAAATTGGCAATGGAGTTTTTGAAGGAAGCCCAACCGTTGTTACAGTACACCCCGACAACCCCGTTTACAAAAGCGAAGACGGAGTACTAAAAACAAAATAGTTTTTTAATATGACTGATTTTTTGAACGAAGCCGCAAATAGCGAATATGAACACGGTTTTGTGAGCAATATCGAAACTGAAACTATCCCAAAAGGGCTTAACGAAGATACAGTCCGCTTAATTTCTCAAAAAAAGGAAGAGCCGGACTTTATGCTTGATTTTCGCTTGAGTGCATACAAAAAATGGCTGTCGATGAAGATGCCTCAATGGGCGCAGCTTAACATCCCGAATATTAATTATCAGGATATTATTTATTATGCCGCGCCCAAACAAAGACCGGTACTAAACAGTATGGACGAGGTAGACCCGGAGCTCAGGCGCACGTTCGAAAAATTGGGAATACCGCTTGAAGAACAAAAATGGTTAGCAGGCGTTGCTGTTGATGCCGTTATTGACAGCGTTTCAGTAAAAACGACCTTTAAAGACGAATTGGCTAAGCACAATATTATTTTTTGTTCGTTCAGCGAGGCTGTTCGCGAACATCCCGAACTTGTGAAAAAATATCTGGGAACGGTGGTTCCGCCAAGCGATAACTTTTTTGCCGCGCTCAATTCTGCCGTATTTAGCGACGGCTCGTTCTGCTATATTCCAAAAGGAGTGCGCTGCCCGATGGAACTGTCTACATATTTCCGCATCAATGCAGCAAATACCGGACAGTTCGAACGTACGCTGCTTGTTGTTGACGAAGACGCTTACGTTTCGTACCTTGAAGGATGCACCGCCCCGCAACGCGATGAAAACCAACTGCACGCAGCAGTAGTGGAAATTATAGCAATGAAAAACGCAGATGTGAAATACTCTACCGTTCAGAACTGGTATCCGGGCGACCGCGAAGGAAAAGGCGGAATATTCAATTTTGTGACAAAACGCGGTATTTGCAAAGGCGATAACTCAAAAATATCGTGGACGCAAGTAGAAACAGGCTCGGCGATAACATGGAAATATCCGTCGTGCATCTTGAAGGGCGATAACTCAACAGGAGAATTTTTTTCGGTAGCCCTAACCAGAAATCGCCAACAAGCCGACACCGGAACAAAGATGATTCATATCGGCAAAAACACGCGCAGCCGTATCGTTTCAAAAGGTATTTCGGCAGGCTTCAGCCAAAACAGCTATCGCGGATTAGTGAAGGTAGTGAACAGCGCCGAAAACGCCCGAAATTTTTCGCAATGCGATTCGCTTCTGCTCGGCGATAAATGCGGAGCGCACACGTTCCCATACTTAGAAGTGGAAAATACGTCGGCAATTGTGGAGCACGAAGCTACAACATCCAAAATTAGCGACGACCAACTGTTTTACTGCAACCAACGCGGCATAAATACCGAAGATGCTGTAGGACTCATTGTAAACGGATATGCACGCGAAGTAATAAACCAATTGCCAATGGAATTTGCAGTAGAAGCACAAAAATTGTTGTCAATTAGTTTAGAAGGAAGCGTGGGATGAATTATGAATTATGAATTATGAATTATGAATTATGAATTATAAATTATGAATTATCAATTATCAACTATCAATTATCAATTATCAATTATCAATTATCAATTATTTATGAATTTGTTTGTGAAATTTTTGCGTAAGCATCATGTAATGACGCTTGCTACATGTTGTGATAATAGAGCTTGGTGCTGTCATTGTTTTTATGTTTTTGTTGAGCGGTTGAACGGATTGGCTTTTGCGTCTGAAAGTTCAACGCGGCATATTACGGAGGCTTTGCAGCAACCTTTCGTTGCCGGAAGCATTGTCCTTGAAACAAGCGTTGTAGGCAAATTGCAGGGGATTCAGTTAGAAGGAAAATTGTTAGAAGCTAAGGACGAAATGCTCAAAGAACTACATTCGGCATACATTAAGCGTTTCCCGTTCGCATTGTTGATGGACACAAAACTGTGGTTTTTAGAACTCCACAGCATGAAAATGACGGACAACCGCTTGGGATTCGGCAAAAAATTGTACTGGACTAAAAACTAAATGTAGGGTTCAATCTCAAACATTAAACTCTGAAAGGAACCTTTCTGCATCAATAGCCGCCATACATCCGCTGCCGGCTGCTGTCACTGCTTGTCGGTAGATTGGGTCTTGCACGTCGCCGCAGGCGAACACGCCTTCTATGCCGGTTTTTGACGAGCCGGAAATAGTTTTGATGTAGCCGTTGGCGTCGGTTTCCAACCATTTGCTGAACAGTTCGGAGTTCGGATGATGTCCAATGGCAAGGAAAAATCCTTTTACAGCAAGTTCTTTATCGCCGTCCTTTGTTGAGAGCATTACTCCCGTAACGCCATTGGAGTCGCCTAATACTTCCTTTGTTTGGGTTTCCCAGAGAATTTCAATATTTGGCGCTGCGAAGAGTTTTTTCTGCATTGTTTTTGATGCTCGAAGTTCGTTTCTGCGAACAATCATATATACCTTTCGGCACATTCCGGCGAGATAAATTGCTTCTTCGCATGCTGTATCGCCTCCACCAACGACAGCAACGTCTTTTCCGCGATAGAAAAAACCGTCGCATGTAGCGCACGCGGAAACTCCCGAACCCTTGAACTTCTCTTCTGACGGCAATCCAAGATATTTAGCGGTAGCTCCGGTAGCGATAATAAGCGTTTCGGCTTCCATTCTTTGTTCGCCGTCAACGGTCGCTACGAAGGGACGTTTGCTCAGGTCTACTTCCGTAACCACTCCAAAACGGATGTCGGCGCCAAAGCGTTCTGCCTGTTTTTGAAGGTCGTCCATCATTATTTGCCCTGTGACGCCTTGCGGATAGCCCGGAAAATTGTCAATTTCGGTAGTTGTGGTCAATTGACCGCCGGGCTGCATGCCGGTGTATACAACGGGCGCAAGATTAGCTCGCGCAGCGTAAATGGCTGCGGTATATCCGGCAGGACCCGAGCCTATTATTAGACATTTTATTTTTTCAATTTTCATAATTAATCTGATTATTCAATTTCAATTATAGGCATATCTTCTATCGGCGGGCTTACCGGCGGGCTTACCGGTTGTTGCTGTTGAACGGGTTCGGGTTGAGCTGGCGTTTGCTGCGTCGAGGGTTGAATCAGCGACGGGGGCGCCTGCGTTCCTCTTTGCTGGTAGTTGCGCATGAAACCGCTTAATCTCTCAGTTGAAGCCGTCATATAGGTAAATCGGAAGCCGGGGCGTCTTTCGGAAGACCTGCGCTGTCTCATTGGGAGTTTAGCCAGTCGCTCGTTAAACATCGCGTCTGACGAAATAACCTGCATATTTTCGCGCGTATAGCTGAAAAATATCCAGTTGTCATTGTCCATCCTCAAATAAATATCGAAGGCATCGTTGTTTGGGCGCCGGGTTATTTCCACCATTCCGTCTACCAATCTATTAATTTGATTACCGAAAAAGTTGCCTACTCCTATTTTTCCGGTCGAACGATACGAGCGTGTTTCGTGGTCCCAGTACAATCGCAGTTGAGTCAATACTAATGTTTTTTCGCTTAGCTCTCTTGGAAAATTTTCCACTTTGCCCAACAATGCTGCCCTGCGGTATGTTTCAGACCTGCTTATCCCTAACCATTCGTTCATTCCTCTGATGAATGTCGGTCTTTGCATATCTACTCCCGAAAGTCCCTCCATATTGTCCATAATGTTTGATATCATTGACGCCAGCATGTCGTCGAAATGGAATTCGAATATCATCATAACGTCCAATAATGATTCGTGATTGTTGAGGTTATACATTATCTTACCGGTTACGTCTGTTTTTACGCTTCCAAAATCTGCACCTAACGACATAAATCGTCCTTCGGCGCTAATCAGGCATCTATCGCGGTTTAGGGTAAGTATATTTCCAATAGTGTCGCGGTCCCACAGTTTGCTTTCGGGCGCAATGAAATAGCTTATCGAATCCTTATTATACGTCAAAACGCCCGATGTATTGATTAATTGTCTATCTCCGGGAGTTTTTCGCATTGAGAACAACGCCGGGTATATTGAATCGCGGTCAATGAAAAATCCATTGAATATACTGTTGCCGTTAATGTTTACCGGCGCTTCACTAACCGGAATATATATACTGTCGGGATTAATGTCTGATTTGAATCTGAACCAGTCGGGCTGAATTACGTCACATTCATGCACAATTTGCGCCGAGCCTTCGAACACGGGGTGCATTTCGTCGGAAGCAAGCGTCATGTTTCCCTGATAACGGAAATATGGACTGAGTTTAAAATCGCTTGCTGCCGGAATAATACCGTTAGCGGTAGTTTTTCCCATCCTGTCGGCGCCAATGTATGGAATATCTATCACCGAAATAGCTCCGGTTTCGTCTATATAGTCATATTTTCCGAAGCCTAAGAACTGTCGTCTGCCTTGCAATTTTATATCTGCATCGTAAACTGTAAATTGTTTTAGTTCGTCGTTGAACACAATTTTCGATTTCACAACTTCTATTTCTCCGTCTGTGTTTACCGTCAATTTTCCTTCGTCAGGGAACACAATTGCGTCGAACGTTTTTATCAGATTAACCCCTTCTGCTTTCATATCTCCTTTTTCGAGGTCGAGCGTAGCTCGTGGCGCCACGAAGCTGAGCGAATCTGCTCCTCTTGTTGTTGAATAGTATCGCGAGCCTTTGCTTTCGCCCGGATATGCGTATTTGAAATCCACCGGACGCGCTAATGTATCCACAGAGTTAATGTGCAATAGCCCGTTGTCTATTTCCCATATCATCTCTTCAACGTAACCTGCAAATTTGTTTGACGGAAAATCTACGAGCGTATAGTGTTTGCTGCCATTTGAAACGAATCGTCCTCGTCGCGTGTCGAAATTAATTTCCGAACGCAGACTGTCGACCGTCATCACCCTGTATGGTCCGTCTTTAACCGGTCTCATCTTCAAGTTCGACTGTTCGGCGTTGAACTTGTTGGCTCCAAATTTAAAATCGGCTGAACCTAATTCTGCCGTACCGTCAAGCATATCTACAAGCCCTCTGCCCGACAGTCCGCGCGGAGTGAGGAGTAGCGCGCCGTCTAAAAAAGTTGTAGGGTTATACATGTTGAACTTATCGTCAAAAATATGCATCTGTTCTTTTTTAGGAGTCCAGTGTATTCTGCTACCCTGCGAGTTGACGTCGGGAAATTCGACGCCTGATGTTTGCTTTCGCATAATAAAATCTCGTGCATTGAGTACGTTCATCGAATCGGGATAGAGTTTAAAATCGTCTGCATGTATTGAAGTTGTCAGATAATCTAATTTTCCGCTTGCCACGAGCCCCTGATTACTCAGTCTTACTTCGGCATACAAATCAGCCTGCTTGTATGCTTCCAGCGCAGTATCGGCGCTATGGATAAATCCGAGCGAATAGTCGGGCTGCACGAGCAAAGTTTGCCGCATGTTGTTGAAAATACCGGCAGAATGAAAAGTTCCCTGAAATGCAATCGATTGTTTTGTCAAATTGTCGATACTGTCTAACACGAATGGGTCTAATTCAAAAAAGAATTCATCGTCGGAATACGCGCCTCCTTCAATATTTGACGAAGCATAGCGTACGCGCGCCAGGCTGTCATTATATAATATAGGATACTGTTTCAGGCTTTGTCGTCCCGATTTGTTTTGAGGATGGTCTATCAGCAGTCTTCCCGACAGTCCCAGTATAGCCGTTGTAAGTCTTCGCAGCAAAGGTCTTCCCGTGAAGCTTATTTCACCCGTTGGCACGTGTATATACATTGAATCAACTTTGTTGAGGTCTATTCTGAATCCGTCGTAATCGAATACCATTAAATCGCCGTACAGTTCTATCCTTCCGGCGTCTATCCGTCCGTCTATTTCTATGCCTCTGTTTTTTTGCATCACAGCCCGCCCTCCTCTTGGCGTAATAATTACCTTTTGCGAATCGCTGACCATGAAACTTTCTATTCCGTATATTACCATATCGTTAGTCCTTACATCGAACGTTGCGTTTCTTGCCGGAGCATTAACGCGCGACTGCATTTCAATAACATCGAAATCTTCGCGTTGCGCCGCTGCATTGATAGTTTGATACAAAACGGGCTTTACGGTGACCAAATCTTGTTCGCTGTCGAAAATAACGAAACCCTGCCGCGCTATGTTGATTAACTCAATCCGCGCTTCGTTTATCGTTGTTCGAATATGATTTGCATACGTCGAAGCAGAAAACACATTTCCTCTGCTTGCCGCAACCTGCCTGATTGACACCAATGGATTAACGGCGTCCATTAATTGAAGGCGGTCGTAATACTGTCGGTCGAAATAATTTTCCGACCTGAATTGCGCTCGACCTGTGGTTGTGCCGCGCGCCATTGAAAAAATCATCACCGGCTCGTTGGTTTGCCATACTATTTGCTCGAAATTCATACTCATCCTATGAAACGTGTTTAAGTACGGAGCCTGCGATGTAGCCGATTCAGTGCGAAAAATATTTACTTCCCGCTGCGGCACGATATACGAAAACGCCAAATCGTTATGAAATATCGAATCATTAAAAAAATGTATAGCAACGCTAACGTTTCGCGAGCTCAGCCGCTCGTCTGTGAATAAAAAACTTCTTGCTCTTATCTTCATCAACAGGCTATCGTTTTCGCTACGTACCGTTATCATTGCATTTTCATTGTTTGCTCCCGAGCCTATAACGCGCGCGCCCTGTATCGTAATGCCTCCTATGTAGTCTAATCCGGGATACAGGTTGTCGAAAACAAAATTCTTGCGGTAAGTAATAAATTCGGGGAACAGCGATTCTGCCGGATTAGCCACGCGACGCACCTTGTCAATCAATTGTCCCATCACGGGCTGCGGAAAATATGTTCTATGCGTCAGCATTGCCGAATCAGCCTCGTATTCGGGTCTTCTCATGTTTATATTGTAGTTCATCAGCCGCGCCGTTATTTCGCCTTGCGCGAAGCCTGCCTTCTCCCAGCTTACTGTGCCTCCTCTGCCTTCCCATTGCTGCTCGTTCACCATGTAGCGTCCCGACGTTTGCGCAATAGATATACTGTCGCGCCCAACGATACAGGTCAGATTGCAAAGTTCGACTATAATTGTCAAATTTTCGTCTGTAAAATCGTATCTGTAATTATGATTAGACATTTGCCAGACGTGCCCTGCCGAAGAATAGACGTGCCTTTTGTTTATCAGTTCGAACGTTGCGCTCATCATAGTTTGCAGCGTTGCCGGTTGCGAACGCCTGTCTTGAACGGTAGCATGCATCGCCTTCATCCATTCGGCGTACCCTTTGCGGGTATTTTCGGGCTCTTTGAACGAAAGCAGGCATCGCCAAAGCATCCAATAGTTGATGTTGCGCGCTCTTTTTTCAAGAAAGCCGTTGGATAGAACGATTATATCGAGTTTTTCGGCGGCGGTGAACGTGGCGTCGTTCCATGCGGTGGAGAACTGCAAAATTAATGCCCTATCGTCTAACGAAAGGTTTGCCTGAAACATTGCAGCCACCGTTTCCGGATAATCCTCGATATTGTCGTTAAACGTTCTGATGTTTTGCGCAAAAACGCTTGTTGTTGCGAAAAACATCAGAACGTATATTATTATTTTATTTTTCATCTAATTCAAGACGAATATAATCATACAGCATACCGTTGTTTACAGGCGCTTCGGGGACAATTATTTTCATTTCGTTTCGTCCTTCTTTCATCATTGCCGCATCGAATACAAATTCCCGTTCATACCATATACCTTGTGAGCCGTGACGCGCTATTGTGCCGTCAGTAGGGAGGTTGTCCAATCTTCCGGCTTGTTGTCCGTTCACTTCAATATCTAAAAATCTTGTGCCGGTTCCGCAGATAGCAAAACGCAATATTGCATTTCCATTAGGCTGCGAAGGCAAATCGAATAATATCGTATAAGGTGTTGCACGTCCTACGGCGCGGATTCCAAAAAATGATGCCGGCTGTGCTTCGGGGTCGGTGTTGTGAGGCACGTGACGGAAAAACCAGTCTTTTCTAAAATCGCTTTCGCCTATTGTGTATGTAACATCGTCGGGAAACTGCACTGCATATTCAAGAGAGATACCCGGTTCGCGACGGCGCTCTGCCATAAAAAATTCGGACGCATTACGATTGGGTATGCCTATATCCCACAATTGCCGCCCTTTGCGCACGGGAACCCATTCAAGTTGTCCCAAATCAATGTTTCTTCCTTTTTCGACTGTTATGTTTGCCTGCATAAATTCGCCTAACACGCCATCAACAAAGGCATAGAGAGTATATTTTCCCGGACGCACTTTATCAATTTCAAATGTTCCATCGGCATTGCCTTTTGCCCAGAACTGATAGTATTTTGCATCGCGTTGCCAATTAACAATAAATTGTGGCGCTCCTTCGCGACGCGGCGATACGTATTCACCGGCTGTAAGTCCTACATCAAGATTAGTAAACTGCGTCGGAGCCATCGGGTCGTTAAGGACCAACTGTCCTTTTACCGAGCCTCTTTCTTTCGCGTTCGGATAATCGACCCCTTTCACCCAATTGTAGGGCCATTTGTCTGCTTCCACTTTTGCGCGGGCTCTGGCGTCATCGTATATTGCCTTCGGGTTTTCGCCCGTATTGGCATAGATGAAAACGGGACCTATTATTTTGTTCCACTCTTCTCCGGCAGCGATATTTGCTTCGGCTCCGCCATAGTGGCTGCTTCGCCAGTAGTTTAATACGCATGGCGCTGCTTCCTGGTTGGTATCGCGATGTCCGAGAAACTCTAATTTAGTGGGACCGCCGCCCATGTACTCCATAGAGGGATTTATGAAAAACATGCCCACGTTTTTCGTTGTGCTTGACCATCCAAAGGCGGGATTTTCTGACTGTATAGCAGTATATACGTATTTATCGCCTGCATAATGGTCTTTCGGATAATGAAAATCCACATCCTTATCTATGCTCATCCAGTCGAAAAAAGGCGCAAGCTTTACGATGTGGCGCGCTTCGCCAAACATTCCCAATTCGTAATCCTCAGGATGCGTAAAGATACAGTAAGTATACACTCCCGGCGAGTTTTGCTCAAGGGCGTATCTGATTTCAATATCGATTTCGAGGTTACCTTCTGCGGCATTTTGTCCGGGACCGGTGCCCATCTTACGCCCCTTAGATATGGCTTTTATCGACACTTCCGCTATTTTTCCGCCATTTTTAGCGGGATTAATAGTAACAGAAGGAATTGCGGGCGCAGAACCTCTGACGCCTACAACATCATGCGACCAGTATCCATGACCGCGTCCCGTAATAGACGGACGTTGCCAGTTTGGATTGTCGGCAGGCTCGTTACCCTGAGATTCTGGAATAAAATCAGGGGAAAGCGTGGTCGCAAACATCTCTTCGCCATTATAGCGAAAAGAAACAAGGTCACCCGTTACTTTCGACACGCGCACCATAACAATGCCGTTGTCCATAGTCCAGGTTTCAACATCTTCCGTCAAGGTTACCTTTGTACCCGACGAACAAGAGAACATAGCAACTCCTGTAATCAGGATTATTGCAAAAAAACGAAATAATTTTTTCATGATAAACTTCAATTTTATAAATATTATTAAACAAAAAATTTTTGCAAAAGTAATTTTTAAATATGATTTTCCAAAAAAAAAAATTTTTTTTTTTATTTTGCATAAGTATAACGAGTATGTCGGCGGCGAATAACCCGCCGCAAGCGGGTCAATACCTGAAACGGCATGGTTGTTGTTGGCATACTGATATGTGCCTACATCAAATTTGGTATTGATGTTGCCGTTGGGATGGAAACTGATGCTTTGCGCAGCGGCGTTGTTCAACTTTATGGAACTGAGTCGGTTGAGCGCGTCGTGACCGAATATCTCGTTGCGGGCATTTGTTATGTCATTGCACTGTCCACTTCTCTTAAAACTGTTATTCAATTCATTAGTATCAGCGAAAGTATATGACCTTCGCCTGAAACGGCTTTTTGATATGTTTGATTTTGCTACCATAATCAACTGCAAAGTAAAACATTTTTTTTGAAAAAAACAAAATAAAAAACTCCTTACAAAGGGTTAAGTCTAAAATAAATATCCAAACTTTAAAATAACGTCAAAAGCCCATTGTCCACCAATATCAAGCGTACTGGGATTTTTATGCTTAAAAACATATTTATAACCTGGACCGCCACCGCCCATCTCCAAGTTGAAATTATTACCAATTTTATATCTTGCAGCAATGACGGGTAATATAGAAATAGCGCTATATTGATTTTTTGAGAACAATAAAAATGGTGGATGATAACTTGTTTTCAATGATAAAAATAGCGATTCTTTTTTACTCAATCCGGAAAAATAAAACCTTGGCTCAGTGGTAAAAACAAATGGTATTATTGGTTCTTTATCTCTGATAGAATAAAATTGATAACTGATTGTCCAATTTGTCATTTCTATTCCTGCTTCATTACGCCATGTAAAATTTTCGGACAATCTGATTTCGTTATTAAGCCACACTCCCATAACTCCTGCGGCAATTCCCCATGTCGATTTTTTTGTATTTATCTCCTGCGCTTGTAACGCAAACGTAAATAACAAAACTATTGAAAAAAAAGTACTGCACTTTGCGACCATATCAATTGAATGTAGCATTCAATAAAATACCAAACCGGTTGCTGTTTAATTTTTCTTCTTCTCCGTCACGAGGTCCATTATGTACGAATGTTTTCCCATAAGTAAAGGCAATACCTAAACCCCATCTTTTACTTATCCACCATTCCTTCCCGGCTTTTAACTGCATTGAAAAACCGTTATCGGTAGAAAAATGGGGTTTTCGTCGGGATTTGAAAGCGTAAAACTCCCTAATCCGGCAGAACCTGACAGAAAAATATTGGACGGCATGATATAATAGGTCAGACCGCCGCCTATAATCATAACTTCACCGATACTGAATTTGTCTGACGTCTTTCCTGATTGATTGGGCGTTTTTACAACGGGCCCGTTCATTGCAGAAGATATTATCGTAGCGTGTAGGATAAGATTTTCTCTAACAGCGCCTCCAATTTTAAGGTCGAATTTGGCTCCGGTGCCACTGAACTCAACCTTACCAGGAATTGGTGAAATCATATCAGAAGAAATTTTTCCAAATACCGGACCAATACCCATTGACAGGAAAAAACCAGTATGTTGTCGGTACTTAATAACGTTGTCAGTCTGTCCATAGACCGAGCAAAAACTACTGATTAACAGGCAAAAAATCAGCAATAACGCAAAACGCATTGTTTTTAAAAAGTTTCTCGAACTTTTTACTTTTTGACTTTTTAAATTACTCAACTGTATCATTTTATAAAGACCCTAATTCGTGCCGGGCGCAACTTCTAAAAATTATTTATTATTTATAACTATTTCAACTATTTCGTATTTTTTTACTATTCATACGGCGGATATTGTTTTACATCTTTCATCGCTTCCGTTGGCGGATAAGTAATTTTCCAATCCAAACGCTGCAAATCTTCCAATGTCAAATCGTATCGCTTCAAAACTAAATAATCCCTGGCTACAACTTCCCATGGGGTGTTTTCTATTACTACTGCGTCAAAAACATAAAATTTACGTATATCTGAAAACTCGTCATTCTTAAAAATTCTCTCAAGACACGTACCGTAATCAGTTGCTTTACGATTGTTTTGTTCACCACTACTAACCTTATATTTAGATTGAACTGTACTGCGGTAGTTTCCTATATCGTCATCTGATGGGAAACTTTTCATGCCATTGAAACTCCTGACATATAGATTTTTTTCAGAATTATTGGAAAATATTATCGCTGTATGGCAATTTTCATTCTCCTTATCTTGGCATTTAATTGCCATGCAAAGCAATGACAACAACAAAATTTTAATTACATTTTTCATATTTCTTTTATGATTTCTTTTATTTATTAAGTGATAACAAAAATCTCAATCTGTCAATATATGCTTTATTTGCGACAAATCCATGATTAATATATCCTTCCGGAGCATTCAAATTAAAATTTAACATTGTTCTCATTGTTCTCATTGTTCTATTAATGT
>Ga0099364_10006070_pt1 | contig 17691 bp, 15 predicted proteins | sample TergutTh196P3_FD_73070 | JGI IMG/M metagenome (GOLD analysis project Ga0099364, IMG submission 73070) | Microcerotermes parvus P3 segment gut microbial communities from Pointe-Noire, Republic of the Congo - Th196 P3 | ecosystem: Host-associated > Arthropoda: Insects > Digestive system > Gut ...
GTGTATTTTCGTCATGGCGACTATTATTACACGGGCTATGTCGTGGACGGTTTGGTGCAAAGCGCGGGCGGCACTCGCGGGCTCAAGGAGATAGGCTTTGCGGTTGGCGGCTTTAGTGGGACCGTACGGGAAGGACAGGAAGGACACAGATACAAAATATTCGAGCGCGAGGGCTATTCGATCGAAGAGTTCATTATCATGTCGGATGGCGTTTTTATGAACCCGGCGACAATATATGTGGCTTCGCTTGTTCCGCCTGACCCTGAACCTATTCGGACGGGACCGATTTCTTTGGGTACGTACAGCACGGACGACGGGATGGTGCAGGTGGTATTGATTAACTATGGCGAGTTCAACATTGTCAGGCGCGAGACAAGCTATACACCGACAGGCACTTGGTCAATTACGGCAGGGGAAAGGCTGACCTTGACCGTTTCCGAAGATGAGCGGTACATTTTCGTACATAACGGCGGCAGCATAACATTCCAAAGCGGCGCATGGCTGGAGAACCGGATTGAGCCGGGAACCGTGCTTACGCTCACGGATGGTCGATGGTGACCGTCCCTACAAAAGGTTTGTGCATTTTGACGACAAATACGTCATTTGTAACAGTTCACGGGGGGTACATAGATCGCGAATAATGACCTGACATCCACAGGCCGTTGTAGGGGACGATGCCCTCATCGTCCCGCTTGATAGGCATATCGGCTGAAATGGGCTGATGTGGGCATCAGCCCCTACAAGGCGTGAACGGTTACACCATTTCGCGATTGCCCTGCCGCCCGCAAGAAATGTGTTGACATTTTAGAAAAAAGGACATAGAATCAGTTATAGCCAATGATTAATTCAGATCAGGAGGATTGTTAATGGAGCAAAACTTTTATGACGTCCTGCAAATAAAGGATCTCATTGCGCGATGGGTGGTCTACAGGGACGCGCTGCTGTGGGACAAGTTCCGCCCGATTTGGCATTCCGACGGTATCATGGCTGCCACTTGGACGACAGGCCACTTTGAGGATTTTATCAAAATAACCAATGAAGGCGTTAAGAAGGGCCTGAACATACTGCATAATCTTGGCGGGAGCGCCGTTGAAGTAAATGGCGACAGGGCCGTGTCGATGACAAAATTCATTATTCTTCAGCGCGCAGAGCTTGACGGCGTATTGTGCGACGTCACATGCTACGCCCGGCACTATGACCTTTGGGAAAAGCGTGAGGGAAGATGGGGGCTTGTGTTCAGAGAGACCATCGCGGAAAAAGACCGCATAGACCCTGTTAACAATAATGAAAAAGTCATTCTTGATCAGTCGATTTTGGATCAATTCCCGATTGAATACAGGCATTTGGCCTATCTGCAAACAAAAGTAGGCTATAACGTAAACAAAGACTGCCCCCGCCTGAGCGGAGGCAAAGCGCTGGAAGCCCTCTATAAAAAAGGCGAAGACTGGCTGGCGCGTTAACTCGTTATTCCTCCTTGTTGGAAGGATCCAACTTTTCATACATGTCGGGGCGGCGGTCGCGTGTTCTTATGACGGACTGTCGCCGCCGCCATTTTTTTATATTCTCATGATGCCCGGACAGCAGTATTTCCGGGACGCGGCGGTTTTGCCAGATTTCAGGGCGCGTGTACTGTGGGTATTCAAGGAGGCCGTCCCAATGGCTTTCCTCTGTATAGCATTCCTCATCCGGCAGAACACCGGGCACAAGGCGCAAAACCGCGTCCGCCACGGCCATTGCCGGTATCTCGCCGCCGGACAGCACAAAATCGCCTATTGACAGTTCTTCGTCGACACACTCGTCAATAAACCTCTGGTCGGCGCCTTCATACCGCCCGCAGGCAATTATGAGCCTGTCGTGGCTGCTCTGTAAGCGCCGGGCGTCCGCTTGGGTAAAGACTTTGCCGCAGGGCGACATAAATATCGTATGTATGCTGCGGCCGGCCTCATTGCAGATATGCTTCCAGCAATCATAAAGCGGCTGAGCAAGCATTACGCAGCCGCGCCCGCCGCCATAAGGATAATCGTCCACCTGCTGCTGCCTGTTCGTCGTGAAATCGCGTATCTGATGGCATTCAACGCGGATAAACCCGCGATCCTGACCGCGTCCCAGAATACTTTCACAAAGCATATCCCCAAGAGCGTCGGGGAACAAGGTCATAATGTCAATCCGCATATGCTCCTACATTCCCTCAATAAGCCGAAATCTGATAAATCCTTCATTTACATTGATCTCAATTACAAAGTCGGGTATTGCGGGAATCAGTATTTCCCGCCGGCCATTTATTACATAGACGTCGTTTGAAGGCAACGAAAGCACATCGGCGACTGCCCCGAGTTCTTCGCCGTTTTCGGCGTCAACCGCCCGCAGACCGACAAGGTCGGCGACAAAATGCCTGCCGTCGTCAAGCTGCGCGTCAGCCCTGTCAATGCAGACCGTCTTATTTTTCAGCCTAATAGCGCCGTCTATGTCGCAAACGCCTTCAAAGGCGGCTATTACAAATCTTTTATGCACCTTTGCGGACAGGACTCTAACAGGCGCACCGTCAATAAACAGGCGGTCAAAAGCCGCCAGAAAATCAGGGGAGTCCGCCCAAGGCTGAATCCTGACCTCGCCGCGTACCCCGTGGGTATTGACGATCACGCCGGCTTCGAGAAGCTTGTTCTTCATACGGGTACGATAAAGTCAGTCTAATATATCGACGCTGACGCGCTTGCCCTGCCTTTGGGCGACGCTGCGCATCAGCGAGCGGATCTCCTTTGCGATACGGCCCTGTCTGCCAATGACCTTACCCATATCCGAAGGAGCCACTCGCAGCTCATAGACTGTTTCAAAGCCGGTTTCGCGCTCTGTGACCGATACATCGTCGGGATTGTCTACCAGATTTTGCGCGATATAGAGTAATAAATCTTTCATTGAGTATGCCTCTTAAATCGCTTCGGCCTTTTTCAAAAGAGCCTTAACGGTGTCGGTCGGCTGAGCGCCGTTTTTTATCCAGTATTGCGCGCGCTCCGCATCAACCTTGATTTCCGAAGGCGAGGCGAGGGGGTCATATGTTCCGATTTCCTCAATGCATTTGCCGTCCCGGGGCGACAGCGAATCCGCCACGACTATCCTGTAAAAGGGTTTCTTTTTCGCTCCCATCCTGCGAAGTCTGATTTTTACCACGATGATACCTCCAAAATTTAAATTCAAATTCCAAACATGCCTTTTTTTCTTTTCCCGCCGAACATAGCGGGCATTTTGCCTTTTGACATTTGTTTTGTCATAGCTTGCATGGCTTGAAACTGCTTGAGCAGCCTGTTAATGTCAACAACCGCCGTGCCGCTTCCTGCTGCGATTCGCTTTTTCCGGCTGTTGTTCAAAACCGATGGGTTATCACGCTCAAAAGGCGTCATTGAAAGAATAATCGCCTCTGTCCTTGCCATCATATCATTATCAAGAGACGCACCGGCGAGGGCTTTCGAGTCCACGCCCGGCAGCATCCCGGCAATATCGGACAAGCTGCCCATAGATTTGATCTGTGTCAACTGATCGTAAAAATCGGCCAGCGTGAATTTGTTCTTGAGAAGCTTTGCCGTCAGTTCCTCGGCTTTTTTTTCATCAAATGCTTGCTCAGCCTTTTCAATCAGTGTCAGGACGTCGCCCATGCCAAGGATTCGCGACGCCATGCGGTCCGGGTGGAACAGCTCAAGCTGGTCGAGCTTTTCGCCGGTACCTGCGAATTTGATCGGCTTTCCGGTGACCGCCTTGACCGAAAGCGCCGCGCCGCCGCGAGCGTCGCCGTCCAGCTTGCTCAGCAGCACGCCGTCTATCTCTAGGGCGTTATTGAAAGCTTCCGCAGTGATAACGGCGTCCTGCCCGGTCATAGCGTCGATGACAAGCAGAATTTCATCAGGCCGGACAGCGGCTTTGACGGCTTTCAGCTCGTCCATCAGCTCATCGTCAATATGGAGCCGCCCTGCGGTGTCCAGAAAAACAATGTCATTGCCGTGCTTTCTTGCGTGTTCGACGGCGCCCTTTGCGATATCGACAGGGTTTATCGTCCCCTTTTCAAATACGGGGATCTGAAGCTGCGCGCCGACTGTCTGCAACTGCTTAATGGCGGCCGGGCGGTAGATATCGCAGGCGGCGAGAAGCGGGCGTTTGCCGTTGTTTTTGCGCATAAACGCGGCGAGCTTTGCCCCGTTTGTCGTTTTGCCGGAGCCTTGCAGACCAACAAGCATGACGACGGTAGGCGGTTTTGGCGAGATCGTTATCTTTGAATTGGCGCCGCCCATTAGGGAGCAGAGTTCTTCGTTGACAATTTTTATAACCATCTGCGCAGGTGAAAGGCTTTCGAGGACGTTGGCGCCCAGCGACCGTTCGCTCACCGTTTTGACAAAATCACGCACGACCTTAAAGCCGACGTCCGCCTCAAGCAGCGCAAGGCGCACCTCGCGCATGGCTTCTTTTATGTCGGCTTCCTTCAGGCGGCCCTTGCCGCTCAGTTTTTTAAAAGCTGCGTTTAGCTTCTCGGAAAGATTCTCAAATGCCATGACGGCTGTTTCAGCCTTTCGGTAAAAAAATGATATCTACGCTTTGACGCTCATGCATATTAACCCAAAAAGACTGCAAAGTCAAGAGTTTATTGATGAATGTTAGTCTGCAAGGCAATACATCAATACCCCAAAACAGCCTGATAGATGAATCTCAGGACAAAGAGTACGGCAATGACGCCCATGACGGCGCTTACTTCCTTCCTCTTGCCGGTGACAAGCTTAAGGATCACATAGCTCAATACGCCGAACATGATACCTTCGGCGATGCTATAGGTCAGCGGCATCATGATAATCGTGAAAAACGCGGGGACGCCCTCGGAAGGGTCGGTAAAATCTATTTTTGTTATGCTTTGCAGCATAAAAAAACCAACAAGCACGAGGGCAGGGGCAGTGGCAAAGGCGGGTATGGTGGAAAATAACGGGGAGAAAAACAGTGCAACAGCGAAAAAGACGGCAACCGACAGGGCGGTAAGCCCTGTCTTACCTCCTGCCGCGATGCCCGCCGCGCTTTCGATATAAGTTGTTACCGTTGAGGTTCCCAGCGCCGCGCCGACGACTGTTCCGGCCGCGTCTGACAAAAGTACATGCCTGACCCTGGGGAGCTTTCCGTCCTTGCCGATAAGCCCCGCTTTTTCCGAAAGGCCGATAATAGCGCCAATGGTATCGAAAACATCCACGAACAGAAACGCGAACACTATCACAATGAACTCAAAAATACCAACGCCAAAACCTGAAACGACATGCCGCAGCGCGGAAATGACCGTAAACCCGGCGACTGACGGCGGGAGCGCGAAAAAGCTTGTCGGTATGAGGGAGTACATACCGGCGACGGGATCGACAGTGTACAGCCCGGAAAGCTGGCAGACGACGCCGATAAGCCATGTCAGCAGGATGCCGTAAAGCAGCGCGCCCCTTATTTTCAGGGCAAAGAGCGCCATAGTAATAACGACGCCCGCAAGTGTGAGGACGACCTTGATGCTGCCCATATCGCCGAGGGTTACCGGGACGTCGGGGATGTTCGCGACGACGACGCCACCTTGCACAAGGCCGATAAACGTAATAAACAGGCCGATGCCGGCACCTACGGCAAGCTTCAGGTTTTTTGGAATCGCATCAAAAATTGCCTCGCGTACTTTGAAGAATGAAAGCAGGATAAATATAACGCCTTCCGCAAATACCGCTATGAGCGCGATTTGCCAGCCGAAGGTCAGGCCGATCGTGAAAGCGAAAAACGCGTTAATACCCATTCCGGGCGCAAGGGCAAAGGGGTACTTCGCGTAAATCGCCATTATCAGCGTCGCGAAGATTGATGAAACCGCCGTAGCGGTGAAAACCGCGCCCCAGTCCATGCCGGCCGCGGATAGGATATTTGGGTTGACGATGAGAATATACGCCATCGTCATAAACGTGGTGAGTCCGGCCATTACTTCAGTCCGGATGTCCGTACCCATTTCCTTTAGCCTAAAAAACCGCTCAAGCTTAGATTTCATTCTTACCTCTCGAAACGCAAAACGAAGCTCCAAGGCCCCTATATTTATATTAACATGAAGGAGGCAAAAAAGGAAGTCAAAACATCCGCAAAAAACACGGCCCAGTCCGAAAAAGTTACGGGTCAGAGCCTACCGAAGACCTTGCCGGAATGGGGCTATTTTTTGCATTCCTATCGCTCAAAGGCGCATCCTGCGCCTATTCGCGGCGCTCCGCATCCTTGCTCCGCGCTACGGAATGAAAAAACAGCCCCATTCCGGCAAGGTCTGACCATTAGCCGATAAAAGGTTCGACAAAGCCTTATAACAGCAAGCAGCTACTCGACAATTTCCGAAAGCTCAACAGCCCGCTGCGACGCATCTTTAAGGTTTCTTTCAGACAGCAACAGGTTGTTGATTTCTTCAAGCACGGCGGATGTTTCTGAACTCCAAGTTCTCCTTTTCAATCGGTTCAGCTCGGCAAACGCAGCGTCCATGTTGTTATCCTCACATGCCAACTCGATTAAGCGCAGTTTTTCATTCAGGAATGCCGCGTCTTCCGCTGTCTCTGCTTCACCGCCGCCATTTTCACGCGTATCAATACTGCTTCTCATTTTATTTAATGCCGCTCCGATATCGCAGAGAAGGATTTCCAAAGACTGCAAGAACTTCGGGGTCCGCAATTTAATAAAGTCTCTGTCAATGCGCTCTCCCGCCATTTCAAGGGCCTTTGCTGAATCTGACAGCTCTTCCGCGCCTATGATCATAGCTGCGCCTTTCAAACCGTGGATAAGAGTTGTGTACAGGGGAAGATTACCCGACTCGGCGCTGATCCTGATATCATCAAGCCTTTTTATTCCGTCTTCATGAAATGCTGTGAGCGCCTCCAAATACAAGTCAATTGTCCCGCCGGATCTCAATATTCCCAAATCTATGTCCAGCCCCTCAATCATAATGGCATTCATCGCATCCAGCAAATTCTTATCTGAATTTATTGAAGAGCTCTGCTGTTTGTTCTTTGGAATCCATCTTTCAAGGATCGTATTCAGCATAACAGTATCAATCGGTTTGGACAGAAAGTCGTCAAATCCGCTTTCTAATAGCATTTCCATTGTCCCGGAAACTGCGTTAGCTGTGAGCGCCACAATCGGGAGGCTTTTGAAGTATAGGTCAGCATCGCCCATTTTCCGGATTCGCCGTGTGGTCTCCACGCCGTCCATTCCCGGCATTTTATGATCCATCAGCACCAAATCAAAATCTTTTGACTGCACCGCCTCGATCGCCTCAGCGCCGCTGGAGCAAAATGCCATATGCATGTTATAAGGCGTAAGCAGGCCCCGGACAACATTTAAGTTCGTATTAATATCGTCTACAATAAGAACACTGGCCTCAGGCGCGGAAAACCGCACATTTGACTCATAGCCGTAGCCGTATGTGAAGTTGTCATTCACGCCATTTAGTACATCCGCTATCGGTATGCAATGCACCGGCATCGCAATGATACTCATGTCTTTTTTTGGGAGTCTCTCGCCAAATTCGGTTAGAATGACGATTTTCGCGTTATTCGAGAGTATAGATATTAGTTTTTCGTTCTCATTATACAGAGCGAATGAAATAAAAATAAAATCATAAGATTGACCCGACAGGCTCATGCGCAGCTCAGAACTATTCTGCGCAAGTGAAACACGGACGCCGAGATTGCCGATGGTATCTATGATGGAACCGGCAAGTATCTCCCTGCGCTCAAAAACAAGTACATTAATATCGCTTGGATTTTCAACAGCCGCCAAAGCATCCCGTTTATAGAATTTTTGCGGAATCGAAACGGTAAAGGTGCTGCCCTGGCCATACTCAGAATTGAAGCTGATTTGTCCGCCCATTTCATTTACAATGCTGTTCGCTATGGCAAGCCCTAATCCGACCCCTTCAATTCCGGTGTTTTTTTCCATATCGAATTGAGTGAAATCCTCGAACAGCCTTCCCGCGTCCTCCTGCCTGATACCTCTGCCGCTGTCCATAATTTCAAAGTTCATATTTATTGTGTCGCCATCGACAATTTCTCCTGTTGCCGAAAAGTATATATAGCCTTTTTCCGTATACTTGACTGCATTGCCAAGGACATTGATCAATATCTGGCGTATCCTCGTCTCATCACCGAACAGCGCGCCGGGTATGTCGCAATTAACATATACCGCAAACCGGACCCGCGAGCCATGAACCTTCACTCTGATTATGCTGAGCACGTCGTTTATCAGTGATGAAAAGGAATACTCCGCGGGAATTATCTCGAACTTACCCGCTTCAATTTTAGAAAAGTCTAAAATCTCGTTTATCAAGGTTAGCAGATTTGAGCCTGCCTGCTTGATAGTAAGCGCATATTCGAGAACATTGCCCGAAATGCTCTCGCGCAAAACAAGTTCCGTCATACCGATAATCGCATTCATCGGCGTTCTTATTTCATGGCTCATTTTTGCGAGAAAGTCACTTTTCGCACGGCTGCCATGTTCCGCCGCACGCTGCCGATCAAGTGCGTTTATTTGATTTTGTACGCGAAGTTTTACGATAGCGGGACTAAAAGGCTTTGTAATGTAGTCAGAGGCTCCCATTGCCAATCCTTTTTCCTCGTCACCGACGTCATTAAGCCCCGAGACAAAAATCACCGGAATATTCTGCGTTTTTTCAGAAGCTTTCAGGGCCGCAAGTACGTCATATCCATCCATTCCCGGCATTGCGACGTCAAGCAAAATGACGTCAGGCATCAAAGAATCCGCCGTTTCAATAGCGTCTTGCCCGTCCTTTACCGCATAGATAGCATACTCAGGATGCAGCATTTGCGTTAGCGCAGTAAGATGCATTACATCATCGTCTACGATGAGAACAGTATTCTTTTCAGTTTTACTCATGACTTACACACCCATATTTATTTTTCGATATGCGTTACCATGTGCCTTACATGCTTACTCTTTGGAATCCATTTTTTAATAACCTTGTTTAGTTCGGCCAACTCTATCGGTTTTGCCAGAAAATCGTTAAACCCGTTTTCGAGGAACATTTCCTTTGTGCCTGAAACGGCGTTTGCCGTCAGAGCAATAACGGCCAGTTTTCTGTAATACGGATCCAGCGCCCCCATTTCTCTTATTCGCCGCGTAACTTCAACTCCGTCCATCTCAGGCATTACATGATCCATTAAAACCATGTCATAATCCTTTGAGCGTATTTCCTCAATAGCTTCAATACCGCTATTGCACAGAACGACCCGCATTTTATAAGGATGCAGCAGACCCCGGGCTACTACAAGGTTCGTGCTGACGTCGTCTACTACAAGCACCTTTGCCTCAGGCGAGGTGAAGTCAATAACGGTATTGCTTTCGTCATTCGCGTTTGGGGCAAGCATTGGATTTTCGCGTGATTTGTATTTTTGCGGCAAAGTTATGATAAACGTGCTGCCCAACCCATATTCGGACTGTACGCTGATACATCCTCCCATAGCTTTTACAAAGCTGTTTGTTATTGCAAGCCCCAGCCCGGAGCTTTCGACAAAACCATTTTGCGCCACCTGTGTAAACTCATCAAATATCGAGCCTAAATCCTCCTGCCTGATACCTATGCCGCTGTCTGCAATTTTCATGACAAGATTCGCATACTCTTCGCAAATAAACTCGCAGTTCATAGTAAACGACACAAAACCTTCATCCGTATACTTGACGGCGTTGCCCAAAACATTGATCAAAACCTGACGAATTTTGTTTGCGTCGCCGTGCAGTATATGCGGGATGTTATTGTCAATATCTACCGTGAAATGTATCGGCTTATCAAGCACCCTCATTTTGATGACGTTGACGACGTCATGGATCAGCGGAGTTACATGATAATCCATTGGCAGGATTTCTACGTTGCCTGTTTCTATTTTCGATATGTCCAAAATATCGTTAATGATAGTCAGCAGGTTCGAACTGGCCTGCTTTATCGTCGAAATGCATTCTTTTACCGCGTTTATCTCGTTTTCACGCAAAGCGATCTCAGCCATACCCATTATCGCGTTCATTGGGGTGCGTATCTCGTGGCTCATCTTAGCCAGAAATGCGCTTTTCGCCAGGCTGGCTTGCTCGGCTTGTTCTTTCGCTCTGCTCAATTCGGCCTGGGTGCGGCTGCTCTGAAGCTGGTTTGAGATCCGTTTTAGCAGCCGAGGCCCGGAAAACGGCTTTGTCACATAGTCCGCCGCGCCAAGGTCGAAGCCGTTCTGTTCGCTCTGATCATCACTTTTTGACGTCAGGAATATCACGGGGATATCTCTGTAACAAGTGTCGGACTTTAATTTCTTGATAACTTCAAAGCCGTTCATCTCAGGCATTTCGATATCCAGAAGTATTAGGTCAGGCTTGTCGTTTTCAAGGCTCTCAAAAAGCGCGGAAGGCAGCATAATCGGACGCACTGTGTAATGTGCCTGAAGTATGCTCTTCCCTTGAGCCTGAGAAACAATACTGTCATCAACCAAAGCAATTTTGCACTTGTCCATTTTCAAAGCCCCCTTACGTCCAATGGACACGCATATTTTGCACAACAAATCCCCTCCGTCTGATTTTAGTTATTTAAAAAAATGGTCTTCTTTATTCTCTCTTCAAAGTTTCCGCCAATAAGACCGGCGGCTATAAAAAACCGTACCTTTTTGTAGTATACACATTAAGGAAATCATTAGGAGATAGCATTTTCAGCTATCCTCTTGCTGTTTGTCCAAGGCTCCCAAGCTTTGCAACGGCCCGTGCCGCTAGTTTGAAATCATAGTTTTCTACATAGATAACGATTATTATACATGATTACGGCGCTGTTGTCATCAAAATTGTAGACTTACATATAATAAAGCCAAAATTGATATGGCCGCCCATGTAATCCCGCCGAGCAGCATAGGTCTTACTCCCTTTGAAAAGAACTCGGCAAGCCTTACCCCGCACCCGATTCCAATTAGAGCGGCTGTTATGAAATAAGTATTGGCAGCCTTTAACGCAGCCGACATATTTGTCCCTGAAACAGCGATTGTGCTAAAGCCAAGCGCGGTGTTGCAAATCGCCAGAAGAAGAAACCCGAGTACATAATACGGGAATGCGCATGCAATATTTTTTATAACCGGCGACGGCTTATGGTCTGCCCCCACGCTTCTTTTCGCTTGCACTTGACAAATGATCGTCGCAATCACAGCGACAAAAATAAGCAGCGCCACACGAGTGAGCTTTGTTATTGTGGCCAGGTCGCCTCCTGAAGCCCCGCTCGCGCTCAGCCGGGCGGCGCCCATGAGATTATTAAAAGTTTCGCCCGCGGCGGACACGCTGGCAACATTATTTATCGCAACGCCCGCTAAAAGGCCAAACTGCTCAGGGCTGAAATTAAGCGCTGCTGCGACGTATGGCCACAGCAGCGCCGCGATTATATCAAACAGAAAAATGGCTGTAATAGCATATGCGGTTTCATCTTTGCGCGCCTTAATAATTGCTGACAATGCCGCGATCGCCGTTCCTCCGCAAACAGCCGTCCCACCTCCGATTAAAACGCCGGTTTTGGCGGATACCTTCATTCGTCTGCTTAAAAAAAATGCCACTATGAACGCCGCAGACATTGAAAACAGAATATATGGCAGCGCAGATCGTCCGGTTTCGATTATCGCATTGAAACTGAGTGTCCCGCCTACCAGAATTATCCCTATCCGCAGAAAGTATTTCGCACAAAAAGAGCAGCCCCCGCTCATCTTACTTATGAGCGGTTTTGGCGCCGCATTGGATATTATTATTCCAAGAAACAGCCCAATTATCGGCGCACCCAATATCTGCTGGAGGGCGCCCAGCCACATGGCCAACAGCCCGGCAGCCATACAAATGACTATACCCGTCATCATAGTTTTCACCTCACAAGAATTACATCAACCATCCTTGCGCTGCCGCAGGGTCACTTAAAATCCCCCCACTAAAACGGCGATGGTCAAAACTCTTACAGGGGCTGCGCCCCCGTAAACATATCATTATTTCCGGAAAGTATCAATAGATTTTGCCTATCGTATTGTAATAGCCGCAAACTGTGATATACTTAAGTCAAATATTTTGAGGTAGTTGCAGTTGTATAAGAATAAATGGATCATCATAACCACGGCTTCGCTTGCGACTTTTGCGATCGGGCTTAGTACAAGCGCGGTAAACATGGCAAACCCGACTCTCGCGCGGTTTTTTGAGATCGGGATAGAACAGGTTCAGTGGGTGACTACTATTTTTACGCTGGTGGTCATTGCTCTTATGCTGTTGTTCGGCCGTTTGGGCGATCAGTCGGGTAATAATCGTGTATTCAACATCGGTGTTCTAATCTTTAATATAGGTTCGTTGTGCTGCGGAATGTCCGGAAGCTTCGCGGTCCTGCTTATCGGCAGGGCGATTCAGGCTGTCGGCGCGGCGATGATCATGGCGTCGAGCATGGCGATCGCCGCCGAGGCTTTCCCTGTCTCTGAGCGGGGGAGGGCAATGGGTATCACGGTTTTGTCTGTCGGGCTGGGGCGAATGTGCGGGCCAAGCCTTGGCGGTTTGGTCTTAAGCTATTTTGAATGGAATTTTATATTTTACACTATTTTACCATTCGGTATTGCCGCTTTTGTGTTAGGGGCGATTTTTTTGCGTCCTGAAGCGGCGTCAAATAAAGTCAGGCTATCGTCCCTTGATCTTATAGGGGCTTTTTTTTTAGCGGTCATAACTTCCTCGGTCATATTGTTTCTGAGCGGCGGATTTCGTGGGAGCAGATGGTTTGGACTGCTTTTCATCGCGGCGATCCCTGTATTTGTCATATATGAAAAGCGCCACAGAGAGCCTCTGTGGAACTTTGAGCTGCTGCGAAATCCACGTTTTTCACTTGGCAATCTGATGGCGTTTATGATGTACAGTTCTCAGACTGCCGTTGTTTTTCTTCTGCCGTTTTACATGACTGATATTCTCGAGCTGCCGATTGGGACAATGAGCATGATGCTAATGATCACTCCGCTGTGTATGGCTGTTTTCTCGCCTATTTCCGGAGTTGTTTCAGACAGAATCGGGGCAATGCGTCTGCTGCCGTTGTCATTTCTGATTCTGCTTGCGGCATTTACGTGCCTGTTTTTCTTATCCGATTCTTCTTCGTTATGGCATATTGCGATCGGGGCCGGACTGATCGGGGCCGGCTATGCTTTTTGCGCCGCGCCAAACAACTCAGAGATTATGACAGCGGCCGGCCGCGAGCTTTCGGGTTATGCCGGGGGCTTTGTATCAACGACGCGAAATCTGGGGTTCTGTATCGCTACTGCCGCTTCCGCAGGCAGTTTTTCTTCGCTGCTACGGATCTTTTCCGGCAGGTATGATTATATAACGGCATATTTAAGCGCTTTGAGATGCGTCATCGCCGCCGCCGCGTTTACTGCCGTGATCGGAATATATATTTGCCTAAAAATGAAACGGGCACAAACGGCGGACAAAAGCGTGTAAAAAGAGTTCGGAAGGTACATAAGGGAAACTCGCGACTGCGATCCGGCGCTGCTTGACAGTGCTGTCAGCATGGGGCTTTGCAGAGGGAAAAACGAATGGCTGGACTATAGGAAGTTTTTTCACCTTGCGGAGGCATGTGTCGCATTATTGCTTTTTGTTGTTCCCCGTGCACCAAGCGGCGATAAACTCGTCAACGTCCATCGGCCCGGCGAGCTTCGCATTCAGCTTGTCTGATTCTTCCCTGTCAAGCGTGGAGTAAACCTCATCGTTAATAAACCGTCCATGAACGCCGACGAGTGCGCCGTCGCGAAACGCACGGTAGGTGACTTGTTCGACTGTTTTCCAATCGGACTTTTTTTCTTTGCGCACTATAGCCATGCTGCCTGCCTTGCTTTGCCCGCTTCCCTCCGTGATGCATGGTAGATCCGCGCAATTATTCTCAAGCGTCATCATTTACCTCCGCTTCAAAGTTCGTAATCATTTTCGCCGGTGCCGGCGCCTCATCAGCCTGACGAGGCACATTACGGGCAAAGGACGCTGTTTCCAGCGTCCTTTGTATTGATTACGGAAAGTATTATCGGCTCATCCTTCTACGTCGTCGTCCTCGTCCTCGTCACCGTCATCCTCGTCATCATCTTCGTCGTATTCGTCCTCAACATCCTCGCCTTCGTCAAGGTCATCAAGATCGTCAACGTCGTCAACGTCTTCGTATTCTTCCCCGTTGTCATTGTAATATAGCTCGGAGCCGCTGAAATAGAGATACGCGCGATAGGCAAAGACTCCTGTGTGCTGATTCTGGAGTACACCGGATGGGTTGAACTCAGTCTCGCTTGTGCCCGTAGTTATCCCCGCATCTGCGGCCCAGCCGACAAAGGGTGACGCCCATTCAAAATCATCCAGATCTTCGAAGACGTCCGTTCCCGCCGGGAATTCGGATAGATCAATGTCATACAGGAATGCCGCCACACGGCCTAGCATCGTCACCATTTGGGCGCGGTTATACTCGCCATCCGGGTCATAATTCTCGCCGTCAACTCCGGTGCTGATCCCGGAGGCTTTGAGGAATGTGGCCGCTGGGTTGTCAGTGTCGTCAAACTCGTCGGTCAGGTCGAAATCGAATTCCTCGGCAAGTTCTACGATGGTCATGCCGGTTGCAATTTCGATCAGTTGGACGATCGCCTCTGCGGCGAGTAGGCGGTTCGTCGCCTGCTGCCAGTTGCCCATCATTGCGTCAAGGATTATTAAGTTGCTTTCAATAGCGAGCCCCAGCTCAGCGACAGCCCAGTCGTCCCAATCCTGGTCGTCTAAATCCTGCTCGCCGTCCGAGGTATAGGCGATCGCATCGCTGAGGACAGAGGGCGCGCCCCAGATAAGATCAGTTCCGTCGATCTCAACTTCCACATCGGGGACAGCCTGAACGCGGATAAAGTAATCGCCGACGGGCAGATCGAGCGTGGACAGATTGAATACTCTGACCCATCTGTGATCGCGGGTGCTTCCAGAGACGTCCAGTGCGATGGCGGGAAGAGTCCCGACAGCGACGGCTTCGTCAATATCTTCCTCGTCTTCTGTTTCGAAAGCGTAGATATAGAAGTCTGCCCTCGGGATATTATACCATTTCAGAGCACCGGCTTCTTCGTCGAAGAAAATGCCGCCGGGAGTGTCGGCTGTTGAGGCCGGAGCGAGGTCGTGTTCATCACCTTCTTCAACTTGACGGAATCTGAAAGTCGGGTCGTCATATCGGAGTCCGAAAGACCATTGGTTGATGCCTTGCATGTTATAGATATTTGTATATCCCGCGTCAGAGAGGTGGCGCGCAGCAGACGCGGTCCTCCCGCCGCCGCGGCAGATAAAGAATATCGTGACCGCGCTCTTGTCGTCCACATGACCGAAGACAGCCTCGGCTTTTTCAACTGTGTTGAAGTCGGTATGCAAAACACGATCGTCAAAGAATCTGATGGTGCCTTCCTCGGCAAACTCAGCAGGGCCGCGAAGGTCGATAAGACGCAGAGTCGCCTCGGGCGTATCGCCAAGTTCATCAAGGCGGGCAAGAATGATGTCTCTTGCCTCGTCCGGCCCGATTGCGATTGAGTACGCGTCTTCATGGGGCACGGACAGGTCAGAGTTTCTCGAGTCGTCTTCGGAATCGACCGCCACTACGCCAAACCAGTACGCGCCGGGTTTAAGGTTTGTGGTGTCGCCGGAGTTAGGTGCGCCCGGCATGTATGAATCCCCAAGGCCTGCGGGTGTATAGCCTGCCGGAAGGGTGCGCGTCGCGCCGTCTACGAGATCTTCAAACTGGAGGAGCCTGACGTCGATACCGACTTGGCCTTCCTCAAGCTCTATCGCCAGTGTCCCCTGTGTGCCGCCGCCGGACTGCGACATGGTTGTTTGGCCGACATTCTTCGCGACCGCAACGGCGTTTTCGCCGGCTATCGCATCGGCTCTGGTGGGGAATGCGTACACGTCGTAGCCGGTTGCGCCTTCGATTTCCTCAAAAAGAAGTAAGCGGAATTGGGTGTGCCGGGCGGGGTTTTGCACGTTGCCGTCTGCCGTGAGTAACGGATCACCAACTGTTATGAGTACCGGGGTGTCAAGCTTGTCGTCGGCGAGGACAGGCACGGCCAGACTCAACGCCATAACGAGAGTCACGACAAGTGCGATGAGACGTCTTTTTGATTTAAGTGTCATTGAATTCTCTTTTCCTTTCATAATAAAATAGTTTTGATTTCACTATGGTTCCCGCTATCGGATAAATAACCGTCCCGATAATAAGTAAGTTTGTACATTGTACACTAAAGATTATTGCCCGTCAACTGCAAACAGCAGCTTTTACATTGCATTTTGCATTGAAGCAAGTTATCTTTTATGCTATACTTTTCTATGACGGCGGGCGAGGAGTTTTCAAACACTCGCTAAGGTGATGTATTTACATTTAGCAGCTTTCAGGCGGAAACGGCAAAATGAGATATTTTGAGTATGGCGACAAAGAGATAAATTATCTCCGTAAAAAAGATAAAAAACTATGCGCGGCTATCGACCGCATTGGTATGATAACGCGGGAAATAAACCCCGACATATTTTCCGCCCTTGTTCAAAGCATTGTCGGGCAGCAGATTTCAAGCAAAGCGGCGGTAACGGTCAGGGATAAGCTCAGCGGCCTTTGCGGATTGAAAGCGGAAACACTGCACAAGTTGACCGCGGAAGAAATACAGGCTTGTGGTATGTCCATGCGTAAAGCGGAATACATAAGGGGCGTCGCCGATGCAGCAGTGAATAAAACAGTAGATTTTGAAACATTGAAAGACAGGACAAACCAAGAGATAATCGAAGTTCTTACAAAGCTTAAGGGCGTTGGGGTATGGACGGCGGAAATGCTTCTGATATTCTCGTTGACACGCCCTGACGTGGTGAGCTACGGTGATTTGGCAATACGCCGCGGAATGATGGAATTATACAGTCACAAAGAATTGCCGAAGGAAAGATTTTTGCGTTACGCAAAGCGGTATTCGCCATACGGCTCTGTAGCGTCACTGTATTTGTGGGAACTGTCCCACTGAAATCAATGTCAACAGGTCGGCGCAATCCCTGCCCCCTTCGCGCACGAAGGGGGTGCCGTCCGCAGACGGCGGGGGTTGTTCCTCGCAAGCTGACGCCAGAGGACAAACCCCGGCGCTTTGCGACACCCCCTAGTGCGCGAAGGGGGCTAAGTCCGCCTTAACCTGTTGACATTTAAACTGAAATTACAATTTATGGAGGTACGCACGATGCTGACATTTATCTGCTATCCAAGATGCTCGACCTGCAAAAAAGCGAAAGCCCTGCTTGACAGTTACAATGCTCAATATGAAACCCGCGACATCAAAACGGACAACCCAAGCTATGACGAGTTGAGGGATTGGCTTGCTCTGAGCAAATTGCCTGTCAGAAAGTTCTTCAACACCAGCGGAGCGTTATATAAATCATTGGGGTTGAAAGACAAACTGCCGTCGATGAGCGAGGAAGAATGCCTGGAGCTGCTCGCGACGGATGGTATGCTCGTGAAACGCCCGCTGCTTGTGGATGGATACAGAGCTTTGGTAGGCTTCAAGCCGTCCGAATGGGAATCCGTCTTTCCCCCCCAATGAGTAATGATGTGCCAGACGAAAGCGTATCACAAATTCCGCAAAATCCGCAAAATGCAAATGAATAATTCCGCAAATT
>Ga0099364_10006071_pt1 | contig 17691 bp, 13 predicted proteins | sample TergutTh196P3_FD_73070 | JGI IMG/M metagenome (GOLD analysis project Ga0099364, IMG submission 73070) | Microcerotermes parvus P3 segment gut microbial communities from Pointe-Noire, Republic of the Congo - Th196 P3 | ecosystem: Host-associated > Arthropoda: Insects > Digestive system > Gut ...
CATAATTTGTAATAGCCGGCGCATCAACGACGTCACGACCACCACCTAAGTGCCATTTGCCGAAATGGCCGGTTTTATATCCGGCGGCTTGCATTGTACGGGGCAACGTTTGTGCGTCGGGCGCCAAGTAGTCGGCCATCTCCGCATTGCGGTTGCCTTCCTTAGTCTGCAGGTAGCTGGTGATATTCCATACACCCGGATGCAGGCCGGTAAGCAGCCCTGCACGTGAGGGTGAACTGATAGGGGAGGCGCTGTAATACTGTGTGAAACGGATACCTTCGGCAGCCATTCGATCGATGCAGGGAGTAGGCACAAACTTACCGCCATAACAGCCCACATCGCCAAAACCCATGTCGTCGGTCAGGATGAAGATAATGTTCGGACGGGGTTCGTTTGCTTTCTCCGTATGACAACAAGCGCTCATCGAAAGCGCAAGCGCTGCAAAGGGCAAAGTATCAGATAAATTTTTACGCATATTGTTATTTCGGGTCAAAGATTGCATACAATCGACATTCATCTCCGGATGATAGCATGAATAATTCAGGCGAAAGAAGGGTCAAATGTAGATAGGTTTTTTTATTTCTCCAAACGTTTAGGAAAAAAAATAAAAGCCGAGTAAAAAAACCCCCATATGGGGGTATTTTCGTTACATCAATAATGTGTACTTTTGCAGTCGAAATATAAATTACAAAATTATGATACCATTAATTATTACGCTGGCAGTTGTTGTAATCTTCGTCTTTTTGATTGCCTCTATTTACAACAACTTGGTCAAATGCAAAAACCGCATGGAAGAGGCATGGAGCGGCATTGATATTTTCCTCAAAAAGAGGCACGATTTGATACCGGCTCTGGTGGAGACGGTAAAAGGCTATGCCGCACACGAAAAACAAACCTTGGAAGATGTCATCCGTATACGCTCGCAGGCTGTAGGGGCCGCAGGGCAGGAGGCACAAATGGAATCGGAAGCAGGTCTTGGCAGGGCATTAGGACGCCTGATAGTCGTTGCCGAAAGCTACCCCGAACTGAAAGCAAACGCCAATTTTATGGAATTACAACGGCAACTAACCGAGTTAGAGAGTGAAATATCCTCTTCGCGCCGTTACTTTAACGGAACGGTGCGCGAGAACAATATCTATGTGGAACGCTTCCCCTCCAACCTCATTGCCGGTATGTTCAACTTTAAGAAAGGAAAGTTCTTTGAGGTAGAGAAAACAGAGCGGGAAGTAATGAAATTATCATTCACCTAATCATTATTTTTTATGAAACAGTCATGTTATTTTAATCACACCCAAGCGTTTATGAAAATTTACCCATTAATCATTAATCATTAATCATTAATCATTTTTTTACGTATGAAAAAAAAATCATTATTCATTGTTCATTGTTCATTGTTCATTTTTTTCCTGGCGGCGAATGGACAGGAGCAGGAGCGTTTTATCCGGTATCATACTGATATTGTAATTGAAACCGACGGCACAATCGTAGTAACCGATAACATCAAACTGTATGCCGGAGGGATAGAGATTAAGCGTGGCATAATCAGGGAAATACCCCTTTACCGCAGGGACGCCAAAGGCAAAAACATAAAAATCGACATCAAAGTCCTGTCGGTAACATGTAACGGCGAAAAGACAAAGTATAATGTTACCAACAGAAACCGGTTTTTAGAGGTTGCCACCGGAGACAATACGTTTCTCGAGCATGGCGTGTACGAATATGCTATCACTTACAGCAGCCGCGGGCATATCGGATTTTTCGACGGCTACGACGAGTTGTACTGGAATGTGACAGGCTTCAATGACTTTGTCATCGAACAGGCATCGGCTACCATCACCCTTCCCGAAGGCGCAACCGCTATCAGCGCCGATGCTTACACAGGCATAAAGGGCGCCACAGAAAAGGATTTCCTTGTGGACGACCACGGCGCGGAACAAACATTCACCGCCACCCGTTTGTTTCAACCCTTGGAAGGCATGACCATTGCCGTAGGTTTTACGCCCGACATCATCCAACGACCGCCGCCGCCAACCGAATTGGAACAGTTTTGGGAGGATAAAAAACATCATATCTGCGGATTGGTTATACTGACGCTGTTTGGATTTTACTTTCTCATCACCTTTCTCGCTACGGGGATGAAACCCGACAAACCCGTAGTGATACCCACTTTTACACCGCCATACGACTGGTCGCCGGCTACCGTGAACTATTTAGTCAAGAAGAGATACAACAACAAGGCATTTTCGGCGTCGTTAGTGGAGATGGCGGTCAAAGGCGCCGTAGGCATTGACTGTGATCCGGAAGGCGCCTATACTATCGTCAACAAACACAAAACAGAGGGCCTCAAACCTGTTGAACAAAATGTATACAAGTCACTTTTCCTTATTGATAAGGAAGAAAGAAATAGAATGGTCGAAAGGATAAAAAAGATTTCACCGAGTACCGCCGACAAAACGTTGTTGCAAAATATATTAAATGAGGATAGACCATTAGAACAATTGAAAGTGAACCGGATGAACGGTAAGCTGCTGTGGTACTCCAGCGACAGCCTTGAGCGTAACCTTAGTGCAGGATGGAACTTGGATAAATTTTTCCGGTTTAACAGAACGCTTTGCGTTATTGGCGGCATCCTGATACCTATCCTGATGATTATGAATATGATGTTGACGTTAGATGATGAAACGTTTCATGGGTTGTTGTTTGCCATTCCCGTCCTGTTGCTTGGATATTTTGAGATGTTGCGAGTCGGTTTCAAAAAGGAATTCGGATTCGCCGCTATCCTAATGTACCTGTTCATCTCGATTTATTACCTTTTCCATATATATACTATGGTACATGACCCGTCAGACCCATTGGATGTTCATTGGCAACAGGCGGGTTATTTTGTTTTACTTACCATGGCATATTTTTTGTATACCCGTCTTATTCAGACGCATACTCTGCTTGGCGCTGTAACGTCGGCAGCGTTGGAAGGTTTTCGTATGTATATGAAAACAGCCGAAGAACACCGTCTCAACATCCTCACCCCACCCGCAAAAACACCCGAACTGTTCGAAAAACTCTTGCCCTACGCCATCGCTTTGGGTGTAAGTAACGAATGGTGTGAGAAGTTTGACAGTGTGTTAAAGAAGTTCAATTACAGTCCGGTATGGTACACAAGTCCGGAACCCTTCGATGCACGAAAATTAAACAGAAGGTTCGGCGCCATGAACACCTCGCTCAGCCCATATACTCGAAGCGGGAAGAATGGATTATCAGGTTCATCATCCGGATCAGGCAGATGGAGTTCAGGCAGCAGGGGCGGCGGTCATTCAGGCGGCGGCGGTGGCGGCGGCAGAACAAGGGGGAGGTAGGAATCAGGGCTCGCAATGACGGGAAACAAGCTGTAGACCTTGCACAAAAAAAATAAAATTAATAAATTCACGACAATGTAAAAGTTTTTTTATAACTTTGCCGGTACAATCCTGCATGCTTAAAATATAAAAGGAAAGGAAAATGGAAAATATTTAATAACATAATTAACAGTTACTGAAATGAAAAGATCATTTGTTTTATTAATAGTAGTGGTCGGGTTTTTATCATCCACATTGGCCCAAACCGACCAGAGAACCCGCGAAACAAAGATCGCGGACATCGTGATGTTGTTGCCGGCAAACAATACGGAGACTTTCAACCGTCTGATGGGCGAACTGCTTCAATTGGGAGGGGTGATTGACGACCTGGCGCCACGCCTATCCGACCAGGGAGGCAATGACCTGCAGCTACGTTACGCCATCAGCGGACTATCCATGTATGCCTCAAATGATGCCGACAGGAAGCCTGGCGTGGCCAAATCGCTGTGTAAAGCTATTTCTAATGCGAAGTCGGACGAGATTCGCGACTTCCTGCTTATACAATTGCAGTATGTGGCCGGCGACGAATCGGTGGAGACAGCCGGTCAGTACTTGACCAACGCCCGTTTAGCCGATGCAGCTGCCCGCGTATTGGTGCGGATCGGTACCGACGAAGCAGGCAAAGCCTTGCTAACCAACGTTGGCGCAGTTGCACAAGCGCAAAAAGTCACGCTTGTTAAATCATTAGGCGACATACGTTACCCTCCCGCATATACTTCTACCATCAAATCCTTGGCTACATCCGATGATCCGGAACTCCGTAAAGCTGCTCTTTATTGTTTGGCGCAGGTAGCCTTTCCCAATGAAAAGATATTGGCTACAGCCGTAAAAAAAGTAAAATACAAATATGAGCCGACAGATGCACTCAGTTCATACCTGCTGTATCTGAAAAACAACGTCTCAGCCCATCCGGATTTTGTGACAAAAGCTGCAAAAAGCATACTAAAGATTACTACTGGGACAACTCCACCTACAGAATACATTATGATTACGCCCGGCGTTCTCATGCCTGTTGAATATAAAGCGTATTCGTATAAACAAATAGCAGCCAGGAATGCCGCATTGGAACTCCTCACCCTCTCGGCAGGCGAACTATCTATCAAATATTTACTCGAAGCGATAAAAAGCGGCGACAAACAACACCGCCAGGCAGCGTACCAATTGTCGAAAAACATCGCGTCAACGAAGATGTTCGACGCTTTGCTGGCAGTTGCAAAAAAAGAAAGACGCTCTGACGTGAAAGCCGAAATAATTACTGCTTTTGGCGAACGGGGCGACGAGGCGGCTTGGCCGTTTGTACAGGAGTGTCTATCGAATAAGAATAGCGTCATCCTTGCGGCTGCCATTGAAACAGCAGGCAGGCTGGCCGGCGCCGATGCGGTGACCGGGATTGTAACAGCGATGAACACAAGCGACGAGCAGGTGGTTTCGGCAGGGAAAAATACGCTATCGGCAATTGCCGGCAATCAAATAGTTACAGAAGTGGCCGCCGCCCTGCCCGAAACATCCGCGCAGGCAAAAGTAGCGTTCCTTGAAGTCTTGGCGTCACGGCAGGCCGCATCACAGGTTGAAACCATCTTTGCACAGACCTCGTCAACGGATGCCAACGTGCGATTGGCAGCTGCTAAAGCGCTGGCTTCGACCGTTACAGAAAAGGATGCGCCACGTGTAGCGCAGTTGTTGAACATGGCCTCGAACCAGGATGAGATTACTGCATTGCAAAAAGCTTTGTTTGCTTCCGTTTCCACACAAAACAAGGATGTCCAAACCGACCAGGTTGTGGAACAGGCTATAAACAGCCGTAATCCGGGGGTTTATGCCAATGTGCTGGCTATGATCGGTGGGAAAAAGGCGCTCGACTTAGTGATGACCCAGGGTTTTAACAGTGGAAACGCCAGTCTGAAAGAAGTCGCCTTCGAAGCGCTGCTCAACTGGAGCGACAGCTTGGCTATTCCCCAGCTTTACAAGCTCGCTGCCAACGATCCGTCAGGAGCATATTTCGACAAGGCATTGACCGCATACATTTCTAAAACAGGAGCTTCCAAGTATACATCCGAACAAAAACTGATCATGTTGCGTGATGCTTTACAAATAGCTAAAACACCCGCACAAAAGCAAAGCTGCTTGCGACAAATCTCCCGTACCGGCGCTTTCTTAGGATTGATGACCGCCGGTAAATACTTGGATGACGACAATTCAACGATACAACAGGCTGCCGTTCAGGCCGTTCTAACAATTGCACTGGCACATCCCGAATATTACGGACCAGACGTGACAGCACTCCTGAACAAGGTGATGGCCGTAAACAAAGACTCCGAAGCCGACTATCAAAAGCAAGCCATTCAAAAACATTTGGCCGGATTGCCGCAGGATGGCGGTTTTGTATCGATGTTCAACGGTCGCGATCTCACAGGCTGGAAGGGTCTGGTGGAAAACCCGATCGCACGCGCTAAGATGACCCCGAAAGAGTTAGCGCAACAACAGGCCAAAGCCGATGAAATCATGCGTAACGACTGGAAGGTGGTCGACGGTTTATTGGTATATGAAGGCAAAGGGTATGATAATCTTTGCTCGGAGAAGGATTATGCGGATTTTGAAATGTATGTCGACTGGAAGATCACGGCGAGAGGCGACGCGGGTATCTATCTGCGCGGATCGCCGCAGGTGCAGATTTGGGACACCTCCAACCGCGCCTCATCCGTCGGCTCCGGCGGACTGTACAATAACCAGCGTCATCCCAGAAACCCACTGGTAGTGGCCGACAATCCTGTCGATGAATGGAACTCGTTCTATATCAAGATGATTGGCGAAAAGGTAACGGTATATCTTAACGGACAATTGGTCGTAGATAATGTAACACTCGAAAACTACTGGGATCGTACGTTGCCCATTTTCGAGAAGGATGCCATTGAGTTGCAGGCGCATGGCGACAGGGTAGAGTACCGCGACCTGTATGTCCGTGAGATACCGCGCCCCGAACCTTACCAGGTTACGGATGCCGAGAAAGCCGAAGGATTCACGCCGTTGTTCAACGGCATCGACATGTCGGGCTGGGTAGGCAACCTGAGGGATTACATCGCGCTCGACGGGAGCATCGTGTGCGACCCAGCCCAGGGCGGCAAAGGCAACCTCTTTACCGATAAGGATTATGCGGACTTTGTCATGCGCTTTGAATTTATGTTGACGCCCGCCGCCAACAATGGTATCGCTATTCGCGCACCCTATAAAGGCGACGCACCCTACGCAGGCATTGAGATACAGGTGCTCGACAACGAAGCCGAAGTATATCGCGATATACAACCATACCAGTTCCACGGCTCGGTATATGGCGTGATCCCGGCCAAACGCGGCTTCCTGAAACCCACAGGTGAGTGGAATGTGCAGGAAATCATTGTGCAAGGTTACCATGTCAAAATAACGCTCAACGGCACAGTGATCCTCGACGACGACATGGCCAAAGCCAGCAAAAACTTCACCGAAACAATGGATAAAAGACAACATCCCGAACTGTCAGCCAAAAGTGGCCGCATCGGCTTCCTCGGCCACGGCTCATGGGTAGCCTTCCGCCATTTAAGGATTAAGGTTTTATAATAAATGGAAATTGGAAAATAGAAGATTAAAATTACCCGCAGGCATCCCCACGTTTGAAGAGATACGAACGGAAGGGTATGTTTACGTTGACAAGACTCAATATCTTATCAATCTGATTGAAACCGGCAAAATTTATTTTCTCTCCCGTCCCCGTCGTTTTGGCAAGTCGCTTACTGTTTCTACTTTTGAGGCATTGTTTTCGGGCAGGAAAGAGCTTTTTAAAGGCCTGTATGCCGAAGAATTTTTGAACAGACCGGCGTTCAAACCGAGTCCTGTTATTATGTTGGATATGAGTAAAGTGATAACTAACGAAGGTATTGAAGGAATTAGAGAATCTATTGTAAGCCAAATCAAAACCATTGCCGATAGACTTGACGTTTCTCTTCCGGATAGCAAATTTTCCGGTATTCTTTTTGATAACTTAATAATGAATACCTGTTTAAAACACAATCAGAAAGTTGTTATCCTGATAGATGAATACGATGCGCCGTATACGGAGTTTATCAACAATACCGGCATGGCCAACAAAGTTCGCGACGTTTTGCGAAATCTCTACAAACAGATGAAGGCAAACGACCGCTACATCCGTTTCATTTTCATTACAGGTATTTCCAAGTTTACCCGGTTCGGCGTTTTTTCTACGCTCAATACCACCACCGATATATCACTGAAACCCAAGTATGCCGGCATGTGCGGCTATACGGAAGAGGAAATTATCCGGTATTTCCCCGATTATCTTGAAGATACGGCAAAAAAGATGGATATTTCGACCGATGAGTTGATTATTAAGATGCGATATTATTATAACGGTTTTTGTTTCGACTCCGATCTTTCAGCACGGCTTTACAATCCTTTTTCTACTTTGGCATTTTTTGACGATAAAGTTTTCGCCGATTTTTGGGTAGAAACAGGACAGTCAAAAGTGATTGCCGACTACATGAAAAACAAAAAGCTGACCGTAGAACAGTTTCGCAATTATCCTGTTCCTGAAAGTTTCGCCCGCAGTCCGGGTGATGCCGATACAACGCCCCCGGAAGGTTTTCTGTACCAGAGCGGGTATCTTACTTTGCGGGAAAGGCAATCAAATAAGTTTTTGTTGGATTATCCCAATACCGAAGTGCTTAATGCCATGTCGCGCCTGCTTATTCAAAATATTGTATCCGAAGCGGTCTACAATGTTATCCATCATGAACTGACCTCTGCGGTAACTTCAAACGATGTAGCCGGCTTTGTACAGGTTGTCAACCGTCTTTTGGCAAAAATCCCTTACGACGACTATTATACCGGACTAATTCTTGACCCGACGAACCGCCTGATTGTGCTCGAAAAAATATGTCGGTCCTGTATTTTGGCTTTTTTGCATGGTTGCGGACTGCATGTTATGGCCGAGATGCACACCAACAAAGGCCGCTCCGATTTGGTATTTTCTCATGTAGATAACCCCGTTACGTGGGTTGTGGAAATAAAAATCGCCTCGAAGCTTCAGAGCGCTAAGGGGAGAGCATCTGAAGCGCTAAAACAAATCGAAGAAAAAAACTATGCAGCGCCTTTTTCCGAAGCGCTTTGCATAGGACTGGCAATTAATGAAGAAGAACGACTGATAACGGAGTATACGGTATCGACGAATATATATTGGGTTTTCCCAACGAAGAAGTCAAATACGGTTTCCTGTACGAATTGATGCCCGCTTACATGCTGGGGACAGATATTCAGACCGAGTTCTCTGTGGGACATTTCATTCGTGATTTGCAGGCATACAATTTAGATAAGTACGAAAATTAGGGGATTAAAGCGGTGGGTAGTAGGGTTTGATTTTTAAACTTTTTTAGTCATAATTGCTTATGTTCTCATAAGTTTTTGTATTTTTGCACCTTGAAATTTAGAATCAATACAATGCAGGACAAAGAAATTATCGGTTTTAAGATACGCGACTTTTTGGGTAAAGGCGGTATGTCAGAGGTTTGGTATGCTGAAAACAGTATCGGGAAAACGGCGGCCGTAAAAGTTTTGAAAAAGGGGTACTCGGATAATAAGCAGGTAGTTGAACGCTTCAAAAAAGAAGCTCTTGTGATGGTCAAACTTCAACATCATCCGAGTATCTGTCAGGTAATTCACTACGAGGAAATAGACGGACGGCCATGCATCGTCATGGAATATTTGAAGGGTCAAGACTTGTCAAGCCGCATGAATCAGGGGACAAGGTTTGACGAGGGACAATTGCAACAATGGTGGAATCAGTTGATTGATGCGCTCAATTATACACATCAACAAGATATTGTGCACCGTGACATCAAGCCGTCGAATATTTTTCTGACTGACAATAATGAAATCAAATTGATTGACTTCGGCATTGCCAAGGTAAGAGACAGTATTGAAGAAACAGCAACCAACATCCGTCTGGGGACAATACTTTATATGAGCCCCGAACAGGTGGTTGGCAGTAAAACCCTTGACTACCGGAGTGATATATATTCATTAGCAGTCACATTTTGGCATTTATTGACAGGGGATGCTCCATACGACACGAACAGTTCTGACTTTGAGATACTGACAAAAATAGTGAACGAACCGCTAAGTTTTGACAATATCCCACCAGATTGGGCTCAATTCTTAGCACCTTATTTGGATAAAGACCCCAAAAAAAGACCGGAGTTGCGGAAATTTCCTCCAATCAAGAAACCCGAAGCAGAAACAATAGAATTACCCAAAAACCAACATCCCCAACCCCCTCCCAAACTTCCGGTTATCCACAAATACCGAACTATGGTAATAACCGGAATCGTTCTTGCCATGTTAATTGTGGTCATGGGTTTTTTCAATTGGGAAAAAATTTCCGATTTTTTCCAACAACTATTTCCCAGCGTTGATATCACAGAGAATATAAAATCGAGAGCTACCCCCAGCCAAATCGAAAGCGTGAAGTTAAGAACTATTACTGGGGGCGTCTTTACCATGGGCAGTCCAAAAAACGAACCGGATCGAAAAAACACAGAAACCCAACACCGTGTTACATTGAGTGATTTTCGCTTATCGGAAAAAGCGATTACCAACGAGCAATACTGTATTTTCCTGAACGCCATGGGCATTCCCGGCGACGGAAAGTACAAGGCAGGTTTACGCAGTCAAAAATTGATTGAAGCCCACAAATGGGGTGTGCAGTACAAAAACGGCAAGTGGACACCGGCATCGGGAAAAGCAAAATTTCCGGTAGTGAATGTAAACTGGTTCGGCGCTAAAGCTTATTGCTATTGGGCAGGCGGACGATTGCCAACGGAGGCTGAATGGGAATATGCCTGTCGGGCAGGCGCCAACACCCCTTTCAATACCGGTAAGAATCTCACCACATTACAAGCTAATTATGATGGGAGATATCCATACAACAAAAATCCAAAAGGGAAATATTTAGATAGCACACAATCCGTAGGAAGCTATACCTCCAATGCTTGGGGATTGTATGATATGCATGGCAATGTTTGGGAATGGTGTAGCGATTGGTATGGCGATTATGAAACCGGTGCTGTTACCAATCCAAAGGGGCCAACTTCCGGTAGGATCCGCGTGGTGCGTGGCGGCTGTTGGCATACTCCGGCAAAAGACTGCCGTTCGGCCTATCGTAGCAACTACGGTTCCTACCGTATCAAAAACGACTGTGGCTTTCGGTTGGCTGCTTCCCCTTAATACGGTTTTACGGTATAATGACTATCTTTGTTCCAACTTTTACAAGGCGATATATTTCGTCCATCTCCTTATTGGTGACTGCAATACAACCGCCTGTCCAATCACGTGTTTTGTGTATACGTTCTGCTTCTTTTTTTGACCACCTGTTCAGGGTGCCATGAATCCGTATCTCTCCGCCGGGATCTTTCCCCAAGCTGTCTGCGGTTGCTATGTCTTCTTCGTTTGGATATGATATACGAAGACTTTTATGCGCTATGCTTTCGGGATTCTGCGAGTTGATATAATATGTACCTTCCGGTGTCTTACCATCTCCTTCAATTTGTTTATGTCCTTTCGGTTGCCTTCCCAGTCTGATTTTGTAGGAATATAGCGTGTCGCCGTACACATTACAAAGATTCATTGTTCTGTCCGATTTATCTACTTGGATCAGTACGACGGTATTTTTTATTTTTTGAATCCGCTTTTGATAGCCCACATAACCCGCAATGCCAAATACTATTAAAAGTACTGCTAATAAAGAATATATAATTTTTTTCATCACTATTAATTTTTATTTATTCTACGTTCGTTAAATTTACGCTTTCTTCTTCTATGGGCGTCGGTTTCTCCAATTTGATTTTATTCGAGACAAACATGACGATGCCTAAAACTACAAACAGGAATATGCTGCCAAAAAGCAGTGCGGAATCTTCCACTTGCAAAATCATGTACAGGAAGGCATAGAGGGAAGTCATAATACTTGCGAGAATGAAAGTAGCAAGATTTTGTTTTATAAGCGAATAAAAATAAATCGCTATCATTGAGATAGTTGCGATGCTTGCCAACAAATACGCCCAACCGAAACCGATCTGTTCGGAGAACGAAAGCAACAGACTGTAAAACAGTATCAACGCAATACCCACCAGCACATACTGGAAAACCGTTATGCGCTTTTTTGTGATCATTTCGACGAAAAAGAAAACGGTAAATGTCAAAGCAATAAACATCAAAGCATATTTTACCGAACGCATATTTTGCTGATAGTGGTCGACGGGTTCGATGAGATTTACCCCAAAAGAACTGTCAGCCAATTTAGCGGTTTTCGTATCCGACCACATATCGGGGATTTCGCGATTGAAACTTAAAATATGCCAGGTGGCGTTAAATTGTTCTTTATCAACAGTCGATTCGGGCGAAAACTCACCGATAAATGAAGGCGACGGCCATTGTCCGTTGACGGTAACAACGGTATTTTGTCCGATAGGAATAAAACTGATAGCGCTACTGCCGTTGAGTTGCATTGTGCAGTCAAAATTAATAATATCCGGTAAAATTTCATCTTTCAGATTTACAATCAGATTTTTAACCGACATATTCATGGCGCCGGAGGCTAACTGCATTTCCCCGCCAACAGTTGCTTCGCGTGTAATGTTGTTAATTTTCATATCGGGATTTTGAGTTACCCCTTTTAAATCGGTGACGCCAATAGCAATTTGGGCTTTCTCAAAATGGATTTCACAGTTGTCCATTTTCAGATTGGCAAGTCCTGAAAAATTTCCTGTAAAATGAATGTAGCTCCTGTAAAGAATCGCCTTGTAAATGCCGTAATGCCGTTCTTCAGGGGTTAGTTCAACGTCAATTTTCAATTCTTTTGGCGTAAGGTGAAGCGTATGTGCTTCGTAATAAGGCATACTGTCCTTGTCAATTTTTGCAATTGTGTAAGGAACAAGTAATAAGGGAGCGCACAGCGTTTGCGGACGGCTCCATTTGTCGTTGATTTTCTGAACGGTTTCACGACTTCTTTCCTGTCGCTCTGAGATCAGATTCCGAATCATCATGGCCGGAACAAGCAAAATCAGCGTCAAAAATGCAATTGCAGTCATCTTCAATGTAAGTGATTGCGAGCGTTTAATTTTTAAAGTATCCATAATTTTAATTTTTTTGCCCTATCCTTCTTTCGGGCGATTATTAATTATTAATTAAATAAGCGGAAGGATTCACCTATTCCGGCGCAAAAGTAAATCAGTTATTTAATTAATAAAAACGCTTTTTATCCGCTGACTGTCTGCGTGTATAAGTTGTTGTTTAGAATGATTATTCCGTTTTACTGGGTACGCGGATGTCCGCGTACCCAGAGATTTTTATTTCTTTTTCTTTTTCCCAAAGAAAATCATATCTTTGCACCTTTAATATAAACCCAATAGATAATATTTTATGGAACAAGATGATTTACTGGCTTTAAGAAGAAGATTGGAAGGAATGCTCTCTATCAGTACCATGGAAGGATTTTCGCTTATCAAGTTGAACGAAATCCTTTACCTTAAAGCCGATGGTAACTATACCGACATACATCTGACGAATTCGCCCAAAGTCACATCAACTAAAAACTTGGGTTATTTCGAAAATGAATTGCTACATGAACCTTTTTTGCGTATTCACCATTCTCATATCGTGAATCTGAAGAAAGTAGCAAGCTATTTGCGGGCCGAAAACGGATATGTTGTTCTGGAAACAGGGAAAAAACTTAGCGTCTCCAGAAGCAAACGTGAAGAAGTATTGGATATTTTCTCAACACCATCGGCGAAGCATGTGAAAAAGTCAGTCAGCCATGAAGAAACAAAAATGATGTTGGATACGACGAAAGAAGTCGGCTGGTTGGTTGTTCACGATGAAAAAACATCTCAGCAAACCCTTTCGCTGAAGCAGGGGAAACAAATCGTCGGACGAACATCCGAAGAAGCCGACAAAAAAGCGGATTTAATGATTGATACGGAAGATGTATATATGAGTCGGAAACATTTCATCATCAACGTCGAACAAAATGCTTCGGGAGGCTTCGACTACTATTTATCAGACAATAGCGCCAAAAATAAAACCTTTCTCAAGACAAAAGAATTGAACAAAGGCGATGAATTTACCCTGCAAGATGGCGACATCATTCAGGCAGGTCAAACAAATATCGTTTTCAAAACCATTCATCACGTGAAGAATAAAAAGGAAGCTACACAAGTAGTTGCCGGCATCCCGAAAGAAAAAACTGTAGTCGTTTGATTTTTAAAATACTATGCCAATGAAGAACAAAACAATAAGCGGTTTTAAGATACGCTATCTCTTAGGTGATGGTGGTATGTCAAATAATCCCACCCCCTCAAAACCTCCGCAGAAACGCATATCCTATAAAATGAGAATAGCCGGATTCATTGCCTTTCTAATTGTGGTCATAGTTGTTTGCAATTGGATATTTTTTTCCTATTTTTTCAAACTACCGCCCGACATTGATATCACAGAGGATATAAAACCGGGGGCTACTCCCAGTCAAATTGAAAGCGTAAAGTTAATAAACATTTCAGGTAACACCTTTAGCATGGGCAGTCCTGCAAAAGAACCGAAACGCCAAAGAATAGAAACCCAACGCCGTATTGCTTTGAATGATTTCCGCTTGTCGGAAAAAGCGATTACCAACGAGCAATACTGCATTTTCCTGAATGCCATGGGCATTCCCGGCAACGGAAAGTACAAGTCAGGTTCACTCAGTCAAATATTGATTGAACCCCACGAATGGGGAGTGCAGTATAAAAAAGACAAGTGGCTTCCGGCATCGGGAAAAGAAAACTTTCCGGTAGTCAATGTAAACTGGTATGGCGCCAAAGCTTATTGCTCTTGGGCAGGCGGACGCTTGCCAACGGAGGCTGAATGGGAATATGCCTGTCGGGCAGGCGCCAACACCCCTTTCAATACCGGCAATAATCTCACCACATCACAAGCTAATTATGATGGGAGATATCCATACGACAAATATGCAAAAGGAGAATATTTAAAACGCACACAATCCGTAGGAAGCTATACCTCCAATGCTTGGGGATTGTATGATATGCATGGCAATGTATGGGAATGGTGTAGCGATTGGTATGGCGATTACGAGGACGCTGTTACCAATCCAATGGGGCCAACTTCCGGTTTGACCCGCGTATTACGCGGCGGTAGTTGGCAAAGTCACGCATATAACTGTCGCTCAGCCAGTCGTAGCTACTACAACCCCAAACGTATCGAAAATCATTGTGGCTTTCGGTTGGCTGCTTCCCCATAGTAGTTTTAATACCTGTCATGTTCATCGCTTATGGTATACGGTCTACCATGGGTACAAACCTGACAGGGAGCAAATTTTCTTCAGTGATTCCGCCCTTTTTTTTCGTGATAAGTTTTAGGGATTGTATCGAATGAACGGGGCCTACGGGTATGATCATTTTACCGCCGTCTTTGAGTTGTTCGAGCAGCGCTTCAGGGATTTTTTCCGGCGCTGCCGTCACTATAATGGCATCGAAAGGAGCCTCATCGGGCCATCCGGCATACCCATTTCCACATTTTACCTTTACTTTTGAAAAATTTAGAGCTGACAGGATTTTCTCCGATCGCTCGGCGAGTTCATCCAACAACTCAATCGTATATACTTCGCATCCGAGATAAGCTAAGATAGCGGCCTGATACCCAGACCCGGTGCCGATTTCAAGAATTTTCATCCCGCCGACTGGTTTAAGTTGCTCTGTCATGAATGCAACCATGTAAGGTTGCGAAATAGTTTGTTCCAATCCAATAGGCAAGGGACTGTCAAGGTAAGCATCATTTTGGATATCGGGCGGAACAAAGAGATGTCGCGGCACATTGCGCATGGCTTCCAGCACAGTTTTCGACTTAATACCTCTATCTTTTAGTTGCTTTTCAACCATTTCATTACGAAGCCGGGCGTAGTCTTGGGCATTAAGCGTCGGTAGACCCTGCAGCGTAAGTGACATAAGGGCGAAAGTTAAAAGGATGTATTTGGTTATCATTTTTCTTAATATTGATGTCAAACAGACAGCAAAGATATTACTTTTATTCATTTTTCTTGTCAAAAATCAATTTTTTTATTATACCTTTGTCGCTTTAATAGTTCAGTTACCTGGTTACTGATCTGATTTTGATTGAATGAAACAAAAACTTTTCGCATGTCTTTTCGCCCTGTTTGTTAGCTTCACCTTAGCAACGGCTCAGGAAGGGAGTAAAATCGATACGATTTTGCTTCAAAATGTTTTGGAAAGTAAAGAAGTTTTAAAACTAAATGAAAATAAAGCAAAAACGATAGAAGATGCCGGTTTAAATATACCGCCATTGATGATGGAAAACGAAAACCGCTACTCCATGCCTCCTGCCGTTTTTTCTTTATACATTTTAAAAATGGTGGAAATGGATCCCTCGCTTAATTTTTCATTCAGATTAATACTTACAGATAATGAAAAAGCACAAATAAAAATACCTAAGACAACATTAAGCAGTATGATAGTTCCTTTAAATACCGATCCTTTGCACATGTATGGCAGAGGAAATTTAGTATACGGTGTAAACTATTTAATGAACTTGATTTTTAAAAAACAACAGGTGCAAAACGTGAAAAAACCGATGACAGAAATCGAGCGAAATCAAATTATTCAAGAGATCAACAGTTTAAGACAGTCACTCGATATTTCTGTCGTACATTAGAAATTTTTAATTATTTTTGCAGGAAAAAAAACGATTATGAAACATCGAATAAACTTTAACTCATTCATAAATAAGGGAATATGTTTTATTTTCCCGTTATTTTTATTGTCTTGTTCTTCTACTCGCTTTCCCAATAGCGGTACGGTTCATGTTCCGGAAGATTGTTTTGGCATCGTTCATTCCTCAATGTACGATGTTATGGATGAAATGGGCGCTACGTGGACACTCAGGACTTTTTACTGGGGCAGCATTGAGCGGGAAAAAGGGCATTTCGATTTTTCGGGTTATGACACTTATGTGGATGAGGCAAAACGCGCAGGCAAAAAGGTTGTTGCCGTTATGGCTTATCAAACTGATTGGATTTTTCCGGAAGGCCAAAGCAAAAAATATATACCGCCGGCATATATTCCTGACTTTCTGAATTTTATAGAAGAAACTGTAAAGCATTTTCAGGGCAAGGTCGATGTATGGAATATATGGAACGAACCTAACATTTTTTTTTGGAAAGGCTCTGACAAAGAGTTTTATGCGTTATCGAGACTTACAGCCCAAAAAATCAGGGAGACCGACCCGAACGCCTATATTGTAGGCGGCGCTTTTATGCGTACACCCAAGCGCTTTATAAATAAAATGTACAAGGCCGGCGGCATGACCAATCTGGATGGGCTGGCCTTTCATCCCTACGCCCTCAACCCGGAAGGCGCCATGAGACTGCATAGCAAATTTGTAAAAATAATTTCAGGCTTCAATTTTAAAGGCGATGTTTGGATTACCGAAATCGGGCATCCTACCGGCGGGCTGTATCCTCACAAGACTACTTTGGAAAAATTGCCATCATTTGTAGTAAAGAGTTTGTGTGGCGTAGCAGCCCGCGACGTGAGAGCTACTTTGTGGTACCAATTGTTTGATCATTATAACGAGGGAGAGGCGCCGAAAAAGAAGTTTGATTTAAAAAGTTCGGAGCATTATTTCGGGTTGTTATATCCCAATCTACAACGTAAAGATGCCGCCCACGCCTACGGATTGTGCGGTAAGTTTTTACCCGGTTCGCATTATACTCCCGGTTTTCTGCAAAGGGAAAATATTCCTTCTTCCATTGTTTCTGTTTGTTTTTTAGAGGGAAAATCCGGAGACAATACGCTTGTTCTCTGGAATGACAGAAAACGGAATAAAAAGGTAACGCTGTACCTTGAAGCGCCAGCAACATTATATGATATTACTACCGGCAAGGGACAAACGCTAACTTCGCCAACTTCTCTTGAAATCGGCAAACAACCCTTGATGATAACCTGGCAAGGAACAGCTGTTCCGCGTCTATGCAAAAATTAATTAAGGAGGAACATTATGTTTTAACTATTCAATTTTTCTATTATGGTATCTATTACTATTTTATCTTTGGATTTCTCAAATGACACATAATCTAACAGAGAAAAACAGACCCAAAGACGAAAAGTAAATGTGCGCATAAAGTCGATAATTGAGGAACTTTCTTAGTCTTTGGCTCTGTTTTCTACTGTTTTATAAAAAGGCGAAGAGT
>Ga0099364_10006072_pt1 | contig 17689 bp, 18 predicted proteins | sample TergutTh196P3_FD_73070 | JGI IMG/M metagenome (GOLD analysis project Ga0099364, IMG submission 73070) | Microcerotermes parvus P3 segment gut microbial communities from Pointe-Noire, Republic of the Congo - Th196 P3 | ecosystem: Host-associated > Arthropoda: Insects > Digestive system > Gut ...
CCTGTCTCATTAGTCCATGATCGGTTTGGATCACCGAAACTTGTACACGGAAAACCGTGCTATATCTTTAAGAGATTTTAACTTAATAAAATCTCGAAAAAATGTCAACCCCTTCGGGGTTGGAACATTACCAACGATAATGGGCAAAAGCCTTGTTTGCCTCTGCCATTTTATGGGTATCTTCCTTCTTTTTAAAGGCAGTACCTGTATTATTATACGCATCCAGGAGTTCTGCTGCAAGCCTGTCTCCCATGCCATGCCCTGAACGGCTGCGTGCTGCTGCAATAATCCAGCGCATGCTCAAGGCTTCCCGCCTTGCTTCCCGGATTTCCACAGGAACCTGATATGTTGCGCCGCCAACACGCCTGGATTTAACCTCTATTAAAGGCTTAACATTGTCCAAAGCCTTGAGGAATACTTCCAGCGGCTCTTTATCCTGTTGCTTTTGCTGTAAAATCCCCAATGCCTCATGTACAATTCTAAGGCCAATCGAGCGTTTGCCTTCCCACATCATGCGGTTAACAAATTTGGAAATTACCACACTGTTATATTTTGGATCAGGGAGAATTCCGCGATCTATTGTTTTCTTTTTGCGTCCCATCTATACCCGCCTAGGCCTTTGGCTTTTTAGCGCCGTATTTGGAACGGGCTTGTTTCCGGTCTTCTACACCCAGGGTATCTTTGGTTCCCCGGACTATATGATAACGTACACCAGGAAGGTCTTTTACACGGCCTCCCCTGACAAGTACAGCAGAGTGTTCCTGAAGATTATGCCCTATACCCGGAATATACGCGGTTACTTCTGTTCCATTGGATAAACGCACCCTGGCAATTTTTCTGAGTGCTGAATTGGGTTTTTTGGGGGTCGCGGTCATTACTCTTGTGCATACCCCGCGCTTTTGAGGGCAAGACTGAAGAGCAGGCGACTTTGTGCTGGTTGTTACTTGCTGACGGCCAAAACGAACCAGCTGGTTAATAGTTGGCATGAAAAAATAACTCCTACATCCTTATAAAATAATGCATCCTTTATGGTGCGACGTTAAACTTAACAAAAAGAAAAAAAAAGGTCAAGAGGTTTAAGAAATAATTTTAACTCGGTTAGTTAAAATTATTTCTTTTGGAGAAAATTGCTTTTTGCAATTTTCTCCATGGGGTAAGTATATTTTTCAAAACTGAAGTTTTGAAAAATCCTGCTAAATCCCTTCCCTACTCTGCGACTTCGACCCTGTTACGGCCTTTTTCCTTGGCCTTGGCAAGTGCTTTATCTGCAATTAAAAACAGGGTTTCACGGCTTTTGGCATGAAGCGGGGCAACTGCAACCCCTACACTGGTGCGGACGCTGATCTCGACCTTGGTCTTGGCATCAGGGGTCTTAGGCACGGGAATTTTCTGTTTTTCAACAGTTGACCTTATTCTTTCAGCTATTCTTTTTGCTTCTTCCAAATCCGTGTCCGGCAAGAAAACAGCAAACTCATCGCCTGCCAAACGAGCGCAAATATCCCCTGGCCTTGTGCAGGACCTTAATACATTGGCAACAACCTGAAAAACATGGTCTCCGCCTGAAATTCCGTGACGCTCATTGATCTCGTGGATCTTATCAAGATCCATCATTAACAAGGTCATGGTTCTTATTCCTATGGACCCCTTGGCAAAACGGCCTTTAATGGAATCATCCAGAAAACGGCGGTTATAAAGACTTGTCAGCTCATCAGCAAAAGCTCTGCGCTGGGCAGTTTCACCCCATCGTGTAAGGTCTGAAAGGTGGTATGTTTTCTCGTCAAGCCACTTATTTTGCACACGGCATATGGCTTTTAGCATTTTTACGCCAATCATGGGATGTTCAAAAATAATTCTATAAAAATCAATGCCCGGAAGAGCCATTATTTCAGTATCTTCCATTGCTGTAAGCGTGGCAGAGCGGGGTTCATTGGTAATAATGGACATTTCACCAAAAAAATCACCGATTTTAATATCAAACATTCGCCGGTGGGTTCCATCTGGCTGTATTACATAGGCTCCCAGCTTGCCTGAAAGAAGGATAAACATGTGATCCCCGTCATCCCCTTCCTTAAAAACATATTCTCCCTTCTTTATCTTGACCTGCTCAAGAAATGCAGAAGCCGCGTTAATTTCAAGCTTGCTCATGCCCTTAAAAAGCAGGCATTTTGTCAGGATAGGATCGTAAACAGGAGACAGGGACTGATTTTTTTTACTCATGTATTAGCTCCTGTAAAATGCACGATTCTGTTGCCTCCGTCTCTCCATGTATCAAGCAACAATTTATTGGCATCTTCCAATAAAGATTCCCATGATTTGCTGTCTGTGGGCCAAACACCCCAAACAACAGTCCCGGAGAAGGGAAACTCAGGGTGTCCATCCACAGCAGGAACAGGAGGCAGGGCTGATATTGCTTTATATAAGTCTGTAGCTAAAATTTCTGCTTCTGTTGCATTGCACTTGTTTATTAAGAGTCCTGTTTCATTGCTCCTGAACCTGATAGGCCAGCCGCGTCCCAGGCGCCTGGTAATATTTTTTAATGCCAGAGCAATATGGATCATTGCCTCGTCCCCTGCACCATGACCCCTTGAATCAACAAGAATCTTAAAGCGGTCAGGCTTTAAAAGGATTAAGGCTGTGGGCTTTTCAAGAATTCTTGAAATTTCATCAGTAATAAAAACCTGTTTCCAAAGCCCAGTATCCGGATCCTCATAAGCTTTGCGGTGAAGTTCCTGGATCCAGGACATATTTTCCATAACAATCTTTTGGGTGGATTTTATGCGGTTGGTCATCATTTCTATGGAACAAAGAAGAATCTTAGATACAGTGTGGGGGTTTTCCAAGGTTAATTGATCCATTAATTTGCCGTATGCTGGAAATATAATCAATTTGGAATCTTTCTCTGCTTTTGCAAACGCATCATATTTTGCGCTGCGGGCAAAGTCAAATTCACCAATAAAATCCCCTCCGGTAAAACGGGCTATTTCTGATTCTTTTCCGTCTGTGTCAATTTTGTAAATCTTTACATCACCTTCAAGCAGCAGAAAAAAACGTACTGCCTCCTGCCCGGCAGAAAACAGTATTCCGCCTTTACGAAGATGTAGAAAGCTTGAACATGAAACAACAATATCCTGATCATTATTAAAAAGGGTTGAAAACAGCGCTGATTTTAATATTGGTTTACAATTTATTACTGTACTATCCATAATATAATTTAATTATATACCATTGTATCATATTTATACCAGTTATGTACAGCTTGAATATTATTAATATATGAAATACAATTTTAAGATAATAAATATGAAGAAAAAGAGGTATTTTATGAAAAAAATTAAATATAATGCAGTAATTCTTATTACAGCCATGTTTTTTATTGTTTTATTTGCTGCTTGTGCTTCCAATGTCCGGCCAACACAACAGGCCTTACCAGCCGGACAAACACAGGCTGCTTCAAGAACCTATACAGGTCCGCGTTCAGAAATAGTACTTGGTGATTTTAACAACCGATCAAGCTTTATGAGCGGAATTTTTTCTGACGGAGACGACAGGCTGGGAGGCCAGGCCAGGACAATTTTATTAACACATTTACATCAAACAAACCGATTTACTGTTCTGGATCGCGACCACATGGAAGCAGCAAGGCGGGAAGCTGAAATTCGCGGAGAAACCCAGCAATTGATAGGCGCATCCTATATCCTTGCAGGGGATGTGACTGAATTTGGACGCAGGGAAATGAGCGACATGCAGCTTTTTGGCATTATTGGACGCGGAGCCACACAGGAAGCCTATGCTGTTGTAAGCGTTTATGCCATAGACATACGCACAGGCGCCTTGGTTTATTCAGCCCAGGGTGCAGGTGAAGCAGCTTTAAATGAAAGGCAAGTACTTGGTTTTGGCACCGCAGCTGGTTATGACTCGACATTAAATGGTCAGGTGCTTGATCTGGCTATACGCGAAGCTGTTGACCGCTTGGCAGAAGGCATTGACAGGGGTCTTTGGAGACCATAATGAATTTAAAACAATTTATATTTATAAACCTTGCAATACTGATTCTTGTTTTATGCTTTTCCGGATGCCAAACAAAAAAAGATATGTACTCCTGGGGAAGTTTTGAGACTCAAATGTACGAACATCTGAATGGCTTAAGTCCTTCAGTTCAAATACAGGCTCTGGAACGGGACCGCCGTCAAATCGAAGCAAGCGGCATACCTGCTCCTCCTGGTTTTTATGCACATCTTGGATTCTTGCATTCTGAGATTGGGGATGATGTTAGTGCTATTTTTTATTTTGAGACAGAAAAAGCAAATTTCCCTGAAGCAGCGCATTTTATGGACTTTCTTTTAGGAAGGTATGGGATAGGGGAGCTAAATGATGCATAAAAGTAAATTATCACACAGCATAATTGGCATATTATTACTTATTGGAGCCATAAGCATTATCTCATGTGCTACAGCAACTCAGGCTCAGATAAATTACCCCAATCATCCCAGATCAATTCTAATAATGCCGCCCATAAACCAGTCGGTTGATATAGGCGCTCCTTCAACATTCCTCGCAACAGCTGCTTATCCCCTGGCAGAATCCGGTTATTATGTACTCCCTCCAACTCTAACAACAGAAATGTTCAGGCAGAATGGTGTAACTGTTGCAGAAGAAGCTCATGCCATTCCTCACTCAAGATTGCATGAAATTTTTGGAGCTGATGCTGCAATCTACATAACGATCACTCAATATGGAGCAACATATTATGTCATTACCTCTGCTGTACAGGCATACGCCACTGCAAGACTTGTTGACTTAAGAAGCGGCCATACATTATGGTCTGATGAAGTAAGGGTAACTGATTCCACATCATCAAGCTCAAATCAGCAAAGTATATTGACAACATTGCTTGAAGCTGCCATAGATCAGGTCGCAAATGTACTTAGAAACAGAGCTTATGACACAGGCCGTAAGGCAAACCAACAATTACTTACTGCTGGCAGAGAAAGAGGTTTAATGTATGGGCCCTATCACCCGGAATTTATTACTGAGTAATAATCTAAAAATCAAAAAGCGGTAATTGAAGGCCAGCGCCATCAATGTCAGAGAGCATGCGGCGTATTCTTTTTGGGTCTTCTGGTCTGTCAATAAAAGCCCCGGAGCTTGTGATAAAATAGCGTGCCCTTTTAAGTATTACTCCCAAACGCAATAAACCTTCAAAGCCCAAGCTTCTGGAACGCCGTTTCTCAATAATGCGCCGTCCTGTTTTAGCGCCAATGCCAGGAACACGCAGCAGGGTTTCATAATCAGCACGCATAATATCAACAGGGAAAAAATCAAGGTTGCGCAGGGCCCAGGCAGTCTTGGGGTCAAGGCCTGTTTCCAGATTAGGTGTCTGGAAGTCCAGAATCTCGTCAGGCTTAAAATGGTAAAAGCGAAGCAGCCAGTCTGCCTGATAAAGCCTATGCTCACGTACCAATAACGGCCTTGGCGAGATAATCTGATTACCCTGGGGAAAAAGCTCTTCGGAAATATCCGGAAGACGAGGGTCAGGAATGCCCTGACCATTAATGCCAACAGGTATATATGCTGAATAATAAACACGGCGCAGCGCGTATTTACGGTAAAGGGCGCTTGAAAGATGTATGATGGTTCTGTCGTCTTCCGGGCTTGCCCCGACAATAAGCTGGGTGCTCTGGCCAGCTGGCGCAAATAAAGGCGTTGTCCTTATACGCCTTTTGTCTTCTTCATTTTCTCTTGAAGTATTAAAAATATCCTGCATTGATGTAAAAATCTCTTCCCCGGTTTTTTGAGGGGCAAGCTTTACAAGGCTTTTGTTTGTTGGCAGCTCTATATTTGCGCTTAACCTGTCTGCCCAGAGTCCTGCTTCGCGTATAAGACGCTCTCCTGTTCCAGGTATTATTTTAAGGTGAATATAAGCGCCAAACCCTGATTGACGCAGGGTTCTTGCAGTTTCAATGAGTTTTTCCATTACAATATCAGGATCAGCGAAAATACCGGAAGAAAGAAAAAGTCCTTCTATATAGTTTCTTTTATAGAATTGGGTTGTAAGATCAACAAGCTCATTTACAGTAAAACTTGTACGCTTTGTGTCGCTGGATGATCGGTTTACACAATAAGCACAGTCGTATTTACAGGCATTGGAATAAAGCACTTTCAAAAGGCTTACACAGCGGCCATCCGGGGTCCAGCTATGGCAGACTCCAATTGGTACTGAATGACCAAAGCTTTTTTTCCCGGCTTTTACAGCCTTTTCGTGTTGGCTGCTGCTTCCGGCAGAAGCGCCGCATCCATCGGAAGCTCCGCTTCCGGAAGAGGCACAGGATGCATCATACCTTGCAGCTCCTGCAAGAAGCGAAAGTTTTTCCTGTAAATCCAAAGAATTCCCCATCAGTCATACTATACAATTGTATAGGATAAATTGCAAGAGCTTTTATATACCCGCTATATAAATAATATAGAGATATATTATGAATAATTATTCCGATTATATGTATTGAGTATTAAATTAATATCAGTTAACTTAAAAGCAGAGGTAGTTAATGAGCAGGCTTGCAATAATAAACTCAGACCCTAAAATAAAAAAACAGATAATATCTGCTTTCAGCAATATTTCTGATTTTGATTTACATTTTTTAAATGATGAAGAAGAAATTCTGGAGTTATTGAATTATGCTTTGCCGGAATTGGCAGTGGTTAATTTTTCAGACCCAAAAATCAATATAAATAAAATTATTAGCCATATAGAAAATGATAGATGGATAATAAACCTGGGAATTATAGGGCTTTTTTCCCATGAAAGCGATAAAGAAGAGGATTTACTTAAAAAATATAAAACCATAAATGTACTTACCCAGCTGGAATATTACAGGATTAGTTCCCATCTTGTAAAAAGCATACAAATAATCGAGAAAAACTTTCAAATTTTGTTTCAGCGGGAGTTTACCAAAAACCTTCTGGAAGGTGCTTCCGGGAGTTTTAGTATAGAAAATGATTTGCTTGAAGTTTCCCTTTATTCCAGTATAGGTGCCACTATCATGGCTCAGAGAGGGCTTATAAACCCTGACAATAAAATGCATCTCCAAATTGCTTTGGCAGAGCTGATTGTCAATGCCATTGAACACGGCAATTGCGGTATCAGCTATGAAGAAAAATCAAAAGCACTGGCAAATGGAATTTCTGCCATTGACCTGATAAGGGAAAAATGCAAAGACCCGGTAATAAATGCCAAAAGGGTCAGTTTTATCTGGGAAATCAAGCAAAATGAGTCTATTTTTATTATAGAGGATGAAGGCAAGGGCTTTGATGTTAAACTCCATATAAAAAAACTGATAAAACAGGATAATTTAAGCCTCCATGGCCGGGGTATCAGAATGGCTGCTGCCTTTGCACATAAAATTCAATATAATAACAAGGGAAACCAGGTTGCCATAGTTATTAAACATGATCCTAGTTTAGAACAGGAAATTCCATTGGGATTTTCCAGAGAACAGGTAGTAAATGTTAAAAAAGGAGAAATAGTTATTAAAGAAGGTGAAGCCAGCGATTACCTTTATTATATTTCATCCGGAACTTATGATGTATTACATAATAATAAGTCTGTGGGCAGCCTGTCTCCCCAGGATATATTTATGGGAGAAATGTCTTTTCTGCTTAATCAGCGGCGCTCAGCCACAATAAAAGCCAAAACTGCCGGAAAACTGATACTTCTTACACAGAAAAACTTTATCAAAGTAATCAGAGAATATCCGCATTATGGCATATTTCTCTCAAAACTGATAGCAAAACGACTTGTACGCGCCAATGAACAGGTCTCAATGACCAATTAGCACAAATAGACCCAAAAATTAACGATTTTTACATAAATTCCCTTTGCCTTGCAAATTTATTAAAAATAATATATCATCATATATATTAGCTGGAAGTAAACGAGGAGTTTATAATGATTATTTGCTGTGGAGAAGTCTTAATCGACATGATCCCCACTGCTTTGCCAAATAAAAAAAATACCTATTTACCCCTTCCTGGGGGGAGTTCTTACAATGCTGCCATAGCCATAGGAAGGCTTGGCGCTCCTGTAAGCTTTTTAGGGAAGTTTTCCACAGATTTTTTTGGTGAAACACTCTTAAAACGGCTAATAAGCAATAAAGTTAAAGACCATTTAATAATACGTTCAGAAAAGAATACAACACTGGCTTTTGTTAAGCTGGAAAAAGGCAAAGACCCTGAATTTTCATTTTATACTGAAGGAACAGCAGAAAGAAGCCTTTCCATTGAAGATTTACCCAAATCTTTGCCAGAAGAAACAAGCTGTATATGCTTTGGTTCCATAGCAATGACCATGGAGCCTTTGGCTTCTACCATTGAAACCCTGATTCTTAGAGAAAATGCACTCCAGGTTCAGGGAAAAACTTCGCCGGTAATATCATTTGACCCTAATATCAGACCATTTATGATTAAGGATAAAAACGCTTATCTAAGCCGTATGGAAAAATGGATAGGCGCGTCAACCATTACAAAAATTTCTGCTGAGGATTTTAAGTTTATTTTCCCTGGCCTTGAACCGGAAAAAGCACTCCATAAAACCCTGACCATGGGACCAAGACTGGCCATAGGCACATTGGGGCCAAAAGGCGCCCTAGCTTTACTGCGCCGCAATGACGGCAGCCTTACCAGGGTAGAAGCTCCGGCAATAAACCTGCCTGTGCTTGACACAATAGGCGCTGGAGATACCTTACACGGAGCTTTTCTTGCGTGGCTGCAATTAAAGGGTAAAATGTCCAGGCAAAGTCTGGCTGCTTTGAGCGAACAGGAGCTTTACGATGCGCTTTTGTTTGCAAATAAAGCAGCATCCCTTGTTTGTTCACGCCAGGGAGCAGAACCTCCCAGTTACAGGGAAGTCATAAGCTTAAAAACTCCGGTTAAAGCTTCCGGTGGTTCAAAGAAAAGCAGCTCAAAAGCAGCTAGCGCAGTCAAAAAATCCCCAACAAAGACCCCAGCAGGGAAAAAAACTGCCCCAATAAAAAAGAAAAAATAAACGAATGGAAATTATACTTGTCATTATTGCCTTTGTGCTTCTTGTAGCCGGAATCCTGGGTGCAGTACTTCCTGTATTGCCTGGTCCGCCTTTAAGTTATGCAGGCCTCTTGTTATTGCAATGGAGCGGGTATGCTGGTTTTACAATAGTTTTTCTATTGGTTTGGGCTGGAATTGCCCTGATTGTAACAGTAATGGATTATATACTCCCGTCCATGATGACAAAAAAGTTCGGTGGTTCAAAAGCTGCCTCCATAGGTTCATTTTTGGGACTTATTGTAGGCATTTTTATTTTTCCACCCTGGGGAATGTTGATAGGTTCGTTTTTGGGTGCTTTTTGCGGGGAAATAATTCAAAACAAAGCAGATGGAACCAAGGCTTTTAAGGTTGCTTTGGGTGCATTCTTTGCATTTATTGTGGGAGCAGGAGCAAAACTTGTTGCCTGCTCCCTTATGTTATTTTTTGCAATAAGGGCTGTGTTTTAATTAGCTCTTACTGTTACTACTGCTGAACCAAATCTTGATGTATCAGGATTAAATGTTGCTACAACATAAAGTATTGCGGCAGTTTCATTAGCTCCTATTCTAAGTAATCCATTTCCAGTAATACTGGTTCCAGAAGAAACAGCTCCTGTACCATTCGGATTTGTACCAACCCTCCATGATATTGGCGGGTTTGGATTTGTATAAGATTCAACTTGAGCTGTAAACTGTATGGTTGATCCCCTGTTTGCTTGAGGGGTCGATGGATTTACAATTACACCGCTTATAACTGGAACTGGCGGAGCTGGTTGCTCTACTGGTGGCTGTGCTGGTGGTTGTGCTGGCGTCTGTTCTGCAGGAGGACGTGTTACAGGAGGTCGTGTTGGTGGTTGCTCTGCAGGCGGCTGTGTTGGTGGTCTGGTTGGCGGAGGCTGAGTTAACTGCGGTGTTACATTCACAAGCACACTGCCGGATTTTGTAGTATCAAAAACTGAAGTTGCGAAAACATAAAGTGTTGTTATGGTTTCGTTAGCAGCTATTGTTAAAAGTCCATTGTTGTTAATACTTGTTCCCTGAGTAACAGCTCCGGTGCCAGCGGCATTGGAGCTTACCCTCCATGTTACAGTGGTATCAGGATTGGCCGTGCCTGTAACCGCAGCTGTAAATTGAACAGAACTGCCTGAAGGCAGGGTTAAATTTAAAGGAGTAACAGATACGCTTGTTACTGAAGGCCTTACTACATTAACAATAGTACTCCCAGACCTTGAAGTATCTGCTGTAGAGGTTGCTGTTATATAAAGCAATGATAGAGATTCATTTGATGAAACTGTAAGCAAGCCGTTATTGTTAATACTTGTTCCTGGTGTAACAGCTCCGGTGCCAGCAGCATTGGAGCTTACCCTCCATGTAACTGTAGTGACTGGGTCAAAAGTGCCTGTAACCGCAGCACTAAACTGAAGTGTTCTTCCTGCTGGGACTGTTTGATCTACCGGGCTTACAGTTACATTGCTAACAGTTGGAATAACAACATTTACAAGAGCTGAGCCGGAGATATTTGTATTTACAATTGAAGTTGCTGTAATATAAAGAGTTCTTATTGTCTCATTTGCCGCAACAGTAAGCAAGCCGTTATTGTTTATACTTGTTCCGGATGTAACAGATCCAGTTCCAGCAGCATTGGAACTGACCCTCCATGTAACAGCACTGTCCGGGTTATTCCTTCCTGTTACAGAGGCTCTGAATTGAAATGTTCTGCCCAATGCCACAGCCTGATTTACAGGAGTAATATTTACAGAATCTACTGAAACAACCCTTACCTGAGCAGTATCTGACTGGTCTGTTTCCAGTGATATTGCAGAAACATATATAATAAGCGCAGTTTCATTGCTTGCTGCTGTCAACAAGCCATCCTGCGTAATGAATGTTCCTGCGGCAAGAGCCCCGCTGCCATCACGTGTGGAACTGATTGACCATACTATACTTGTACCTGATGCGCTTAAACGGAGATGCCCGCCCTGTATTATGGATAATAAATTATTTTCTGTCCTAATGCGAACACCACTGGAACCAAAGCGGAATCCAATACACCCTGTAATGGTAAATGCAATTATAATTGCAGAGATAAATAGTCCAAATAACTTATTCTTTTGTTTCATAATTACTCCTATAACATTTTTATTATGACTGGAAAAGACTTAATTTCCCAGCCTTAATTCTGCACGGAACACAAGCTGATCCTTGTTATTTCCGGTTCTGCGGCCTTCGTAGGCAAATGCAGAGCCAGGACATGCCGGATAATCTTCCGGCAAAGAGCTGTTTTCTCTATTATTCTCTATTGGGCATGAATAAAGCTCAATTTTTTCATTGGGGAGAGTTTCTCCCAGATAATTGATGTCAAAGCGCATCTGGGAAGCCTTATCCAATAAATCTGGATCTGTCATGTCCTGGATCCATTGAACATAACGGACATTATTAACATGACCGTAAAAGTCTATGTCAGAATAAGCTGCCTGCCTTTCCCCGAACAATAAAAGCTCTTCCCTGGAACCTAGCCCAACTGGGCCGGATAACAGGGCATTTAGACCTTCGTTAAGGGGTAGTTTTTCTGTAACAGCTTCCACACGCAAGGGCCTTCGCTTTTGAAGGTCAATTACAAGCCATCCGCTTCTGCCGCGGACAAGGGCTTTGCCGGATGTTTTATTATCCGAGGATGCAGAAGCATCCATAATATCATAATCCCTTAAGGCAAAGAGCTTTTCCGGGCCTCTTGGCCAGGACCTGATCAGTATGTTTTCCTCATATCTGGGCCGCTTTTCCATAAACATGGAAAGACGCGATAAAAGCCAGGCCTGCCCACTTTGCTTCATGGCATCACGGCCCACACCCAAAACCGCTGCGTGGCTTATGGCTGCTTCCTGAAAAAAAGCAAAAGCCGCGGCCAAAGTCAGCCTGTCAGAGCGATCTACGCTGCCAAAACGCAAATTAATTTTTTCCTGCCACAGATCCATTAAATTTAATTATATAAAAAAAAGTGGAAAATGGAAAGTGAAAAACAGGCTGGAATAAAATATAAAAAATATGTATTGTTTTATTGAGGAGTTCCAGTGGCAAAAGAAGAAGCAATAGAAGTTGAAGGTATTGTGCGGGAAGCTCTGCCCAATACTATGTTCAGGGTTGAATTGGATAACCAAAAAGGGCATCTTATTTTGGCCCACCTTTCAGGAAAGATGCGCAAGCATTATATACGAATTGTTCCAGGCGACCGTGTCAGGATAGCCTTATCCCCGTATGATCTTACACGGGGCAGGATTATCTACAGGGAACGCTAAAGTTCATTTATTAACTTTCAACAGGACCGCCTGCCCAAAGCCAGTTAGGCCATGAACCATTGTAGTTAAGGACTCGTTGCGGCCAGCCCATAATATCAATAAGTACAAAATAGACCATTGAAGTTCTTGTACCGCCGCTGCAATACACAATAATTTTGGCATCTCTGGGTATATTTTCAAACAGATTTTCATAATAGGCTCTTGGGAAATGCATGCCGGTATCTAGATCAATAAAATCCTCAGGATAGTTGAATGTAAGTGCGCCGGGAATCCTGCCAGCAGCCTGTTCTCCAGGGGCTCTGACATCTATAATAACCCAATCAGGGTTATCAATAGCAGCTCTAACATCTCTAGAATCTGCGCGCACATTGCCCACATTCATACGGGCGGCATATTGCCTTGGTTCCCGCGGAGAAGCAGAACTGGTATTGACAGTCTTGCCGGCAGCGAGCCATGCCCTGGTTCCGCCTTCAAGTATCCTTGCATCTTTGTGTCCGTACGCCATTAGGTTCCATACAAAGCGGGTACCCCATAAACTGTTATTATCGCAATAAGCAATAACAGTGGTATTATTATCAATGCCATTAGCACCCAAAAGAGCTTCGTGAACTTCCATTGTTTCAATATCCATGGCATTGCCTTCAAAATCACGCAATATTGAACTTCGAGCTATACTGATTGCTCCGGGAATATTATTGTTAGGGTTTTCTGAAAGGTCAACCACCACGACATTGTCCTTGAGCATAAGCTCCTCGAGCTCGGACACAGAGACCCATCTTTCTGGAAATGTCCTTTCTCCTGCATCACGGGGAATGGCTGCTATAGCGGCTGGAAGGGGTTCTGCAGGTGCTCTTCTGCAACCAATAAACAGGCTGAACGTGAAAACCAGCACACATACCATAAATGCCATCGTAAGTTTTTTCATGTTTTTTCTCCATTTACTAAAAGTTCGAATTAATTATAAACCCCAGAGTATAGTATTGTCCAGTAAATAGTTCTTGTTATATAATACCAAAAAACAGAAATAGAAAATATATATGAAAAATATACGCATTGCGACTTTAGTAAAGATAATTATCCCTGTTTATTTACTCTGTGTTGTTGTCATTTTTATAAGTTTTTATTCCTATAGTTCAGCGGTAAACGAAAGAAATGAAATCCTGCACAGAACACTTGAAGGATTGGGCGGAGCCCTGGTCTGGCAGGCAACACCTGCACTAAATAACGCAGAAGCCAGCTCCGATGCCATGTATATTTTACTTGTCTTTGTCATTACTATCAGCGTGATCATCACCCTGGCCTCATTGTTTATAATTACATATAAGTTACTGCCCATGAGAAACCTTGTAAACAGAGCCATTGAATTGTCAAAAAAAAATATCGAAGACAGCAATTTAGTAATTAACAATGATGAACTGGGTTTTCTCACAAAAGAACTTGCATATAAAATAAAAAGCCTTGATGAGAATATGAAGCTATTGGAAGAAGCCGTTCAAAAAGCAAACGACGCAAGCAGGGCAAAAAGCGATTTTTTATCAGCCATGAGCCATGAGATGCGTACCCCAATGAACGCGATAATTGGCATGACAACCATTGCAAGGAGAGAGAAAAACCTGGAGCGTATAAACTATGCCCTGGAAAAGATTGAAACTGCTTCTACACATTTACTTGGCGTTATAAATGATATTTTGGACATATCAAAAATAGAATTGAACAAAATGGAACTGTCATGCATAAATTTTAATTTTTCAAAAATGATAGACAGGGTATGCAATGTTGTCACAACAAAAATGATGGATAAACAGCAGCATTTTTCACTTGAAATAAACCCGGAAATTCCAAAAATATTATTTGGAGATGATCAGCGATTGGCGCAGGTAATTGTTAATATATTGTCAAACGCCTGTAAATTTACACCTAATGACGGCAATATAACATTTAGTGCCAGGCTAATATCCAACCAAAATGATAAATGCATTATACAGATGGAAATAAAAGATTCTGGCATAGGAATTTCAAAAGAAGAACAGGGAAGATTATTTAAAAAATTCCATCAAGCAGAAGCTGGTATATCGCGAAAATACGGCGGGACAGGTTTGGGACTGGCCATCTCGAAAAACATTATAGAAATGATGGGCGGTGATATTTGGATAGAGTCAGAACCTGGCATGGGCTCCAGTTTTTTCTTTACAGTAACACTTGATATTCCTGAACAAATTGACAGTGATGTGAATACTTTTGAATCATCCGAACAATGTGATTTTTCCGGAAAAGTCGTATTATTAGTAGATGATGTGGAAATCAATTTAGAAGTTGCAAGTGCTTTGCTTGAACCGACAGGAATAATTATCGAAACAGCGGCAAGCGGAATGGAAGCTGTTAACGCATTCACTGTCAACCCTGATCGTTATGATATGATTTTTATGGATATACAAATGCCGGAACTTGATGGGATGGAAACCACAAAGATGATCAGGGCGATTGATACACCTAAAGCCGCAAACATACCTATCATTGCCATGACAGCCAATGTTTTTAAGGAAGATATAGAAAAATGCATGGATGCTGGAATGAACGGTCATTTAGGCAAACCAATTAATATGGATGATGTTATGGGAATATTATCACAGCACTTAACACACAGCTAATTTTTTAACAGAACCCAGGTAGCCCCTCCGCCGCCTCTTGATGCGGAACTGCGTCCGCTTATACCGGCAAAAGGGCATCTCTCAATAAACCTCCGGCTCAAATCTTTCAAAACACCTTCGTTTTGGGAATGGAGTCCCTTGCCGTGGATAATAAGGACTTTTTCAAAACCTTTGGAACGGCTTTTATTGAAAAACTCTTCAAGGTTTATCCAGGCTTCTTCCTGGGTCAGACCGTGGAGATCAATAATGGCATCAGGTTTTTTTGTCTGCAATCTTTTGCGCTTGCTTTCTCTGCTCTCTGTTTCAATTTCTTCATCTTTTATAAAAAAACCCTTGTCTGGTGTACGTCTATCCCATTCATCAAGAATATCAGCAAAATTCATATTCTCCCTCTATTTATTTTTTACTTTTACTCTTTTTTATTTTCAATACACAAATAGTACCTCTGCTTCGACCCAGCCGGAACTGCCGTCCGCAGATTCTACAAAGCTCCACGATGAAGCAGTAGATAAAATACGCACAGCCTGCCCTTCTTTAAATTGGGTGCTAACTGCCCCGGCTGAATCAGGCACACGAAAGGCTTCTGTCTGATTTAAAACTGCAGAATGGCTGGTTTCATTATTGCTAAAAAAACCAGCCACGCCTGCATAGATCAAAACAGCTCCTAACCCTGCTGTAACAAGCTGTAATATTATATAGATCAAACCCTTAAACGACCTAAAAGTTACTAAGCATGAAACCAATAATAAAAACAAACCGCCAATAATAAAGGCCAGGCGAAAAGGAAAACTCCAGCTCTCATTCTCTGTTCCACTTAAGCCGATTGCTTCTTCCATTGCCCTTCGCAGTAATATGAATGAAGGTCCAAAAGGGGAATCTCTTTCATTGCTGCGTACAAGGGCAAGGGCCTTTGCACGGGACCCATTCTCCCAAAGGCTTTGCGCTTGTGCAGCATGTTCTGCATAGGCTTTGCGGAAGAGGGGGAAAACATCCTGGCTTGACTCCATAAAAGGAATATTATGGCTCTCAATTAAAGAAGCTTCCTGTAAAGGCACTTCCTGCAGAGCCTCATGCTCATCCTGGGAAAAAGAGGTGTTGTCCATGGCTTGTGCAGGACGGGGGTTGGCAAGGACTGGAACAAAAAGCTCAGGTATTAAAAGGCTTTCACCTTCGATTTGAATGTTTAGCGGGCTGAAAATAAAATTTGTTGAATCAAGAGGAATAATCCTGATGGGATAACGTATAACAGTATCTGTAGTATCGTAGACAGAAGGCTGTTCTTCCATTATGAACCTTTCCGGTATCCTTCCCTGCAGCAAGGAACGCGGCTGTGGTTTTGTTGGATCCCAGTTATAAAGTGCCAATATTATTTCTGATTCAATGCCGCTTACAAAAGAAGAAGATGTATGTTCCCAGCGGAAATACGGCAGGGGCCTCACTACTGTACCTGGCATTTCCCTGACCATTAATGTCAGTCGGTTTGTTGTGCCGCTTCTCTCCTCAACAGAAATAACAAAAGGTTCCAGAATAATGGTTCCTGCTGAGCGCAGGTAAAATAAATATTCGATATATGTCCAGCGGCTGCCGGAATTATTATCTTCAAAGCCAGGTGAAATATTACCGGCAAACCATGTGCCGGAGCGCACCCGTTCAAGATGCATGGACTCTGGAAAACGCGGAGCCTCAACAATGACATCCCGTGTATTGGGATGATCGATCATGATGGTAAAAGTCCAGGGTTCTCCGGCCTGAGGGTTATCCGGATAAGTTTCTGTCAGTACATTAAGCGGGGCATCCTGTGCAATCGCAGGAAAAGCTGTTGCATATAAAACAAGCGCTGCAACTATAAGTTTTGGTACTGCAAGTTTTTTTAATAATCCGGCCATATAGTACCTGTTTCTCCCTGCCATTCATTTCTCCATTGCTCTGGGCTTTTTTCACGAATAAAATTAAAAAGAGTTTCGGTTTCCTGCTGCATTAATGCACCATAAGCTGAGTCTGAACCAGTTCCTTCAGAATCTGAACCCTGCCTGGATGCTTCACTTTGGTTGTGCCTTGAAATTTCCAAAAGACTTAATTCAAGATTACGTTTTGCATCAATACGGCTCCCGTCAATTTCCAAAGCCCCCCTGAATGATTCTGCGGCATCCTGGAAATTCCCCTGTTCAAAATGAATTATTCCTGTATTGAATCTTGTACGAAACAATAATTCATAATGTGTTCCGGAAGTCCGCACTGCAGGATCTCCGTTTGCTGAAAAAAGGGCATCAAGGTGTTTTTCAACTGAAGAAAAACGCTCTAAAGCTGCATCATTCTCGTCCAGCCTTGAATAGCTTAAACCAAGTCCATATTCCGCATAAGCCGAAGCATCTTCGTAATCCATTGCTTTATAATATGATGAAATTGCTTCGTTAAAATTCTGGGATGAACTATGATAGTTCCCTTCCATTATAAAAAGTTTTCCCTGTATGGGAGAGCAGGACAGAAACAGGGGAAAGACACAGATCAGGGCCGCGGTTTTGAGCCTTGAACTTTTTCTTTTAAAAACAAGAAAGCGTGAAAGGCATAAACATATAAGGGCTAAAAAAAGAAAAAGCTGCCAGCGTTCAATTGGTTCACGGCGTAGCTCTCCGGGCAGTTCCGACGCAAGCGTTCTGTAGAAATCTGCAAGGGAGGCAGCAGCAGTATTCAA
>Ga0099364_10006074_pt1 | contig 17683 bp, 18 predicted proteins | sample TergutTh196P3_FD_73070 | JGI IMG/M metagenome (GOLD analysis project Ga0099364, IMG submission 73070) | Microcerotermes parvus P3 segment gut microbial communities from Pointe-Noire, Republic of the Congo - Th196 P3 | ecosystem: Host-associated > Arthropoda: Insects > Digestive system > Gut ...
ACGATTCTCTTACTATCACATCTTGTGGGCAATGGTGTCGGAAAAAGCTAATATCGTCATCCCCTTCTAAAATTACAAATGGAGTGTTGGGTGTTGCAGAAAGCGTCAGTCGAATTTCATTGATTATAGAATCAGTATTTAAGGTTTCATAGATTGAATTACTACCCATTATACAATTCCCCCAAGTCAACTTGTATATCTCTGTGAGATCCTATGATTTGCGGGGAATGGGTCGCAATAATAACCTGCAATCTGTTTGTTTCAGTTACTTTTAGTAAATCATCTAAGAACTGCTGCTGCCACGAAACATGAAGCGAAAGCTCTGGTTCGTCAATTAGTAAAAGTAGATCATCGTTAGTGTTAAATATCAAATCGAAAAACAGTAAGATTTCCTGTTTTTCACCAGATGATAATTTGCCTAAAGGTAGAGTTCTGTCAACAGCAGACTGATCTTTTACAACAAATCCTTTTTCACGTGAAATCTCAATTTCTTTAAATTTCAGACGTCCATTTATAATTGATGTAAATAGATCTAATTTTACAATCAAATCCTCAAACACACTATATTTGCTGAAGAAGTCATCAAAGTATATTTTTAATGCAGTTGCGAACTTAGAGTCAAAAGAACCATCCTCAAGCAAAGTAAATTCAGCGAGTGTATATTTTTTCAGCTTTTCAAATTTACTCTGAGCTTCTTTTAATTGCTGTTTATACTCCGTTTTATCTATTTCATCATCAGGTGTCGATTTTAATAACCGACTCGGATATGTGCTATCCAGTTTATTGGCATATGTTGAATAGTCGCTTGATACACTGCTTATTTTTTTCTTCAATTCATTTGGTAATTCTAACACGGTTTCTGCAATATCTTCTTCGTCTCGAGTACGATTGTAAGTGCGCTTAACTAGTCTCTGATCAGAAATGAGCCTTGTTTTTCCGCTCCAAGCAGACATATCATTTAGTGTTTTATTAATCTGTAGAAGGATATTTTTCTCATCCCCATCATTACTATAAATTTCTATTAGGTCAGCGCTATCAATATCCATAAATGACATAAGCGGAACTTCATCTGGAAAAATAATCTGACCTGTCCTGGAATCGATCCATTCATTTGGACCAATCCGGCGAATATTAGAAGGGCGCCTACGAGCAAAATCCATTCTGGCTATCGCTTTCTTAGAAAGCAACTTACCATCAAATGAAATCCCCTCATCACATCTTCCAATTTTTACAGAATTATGATTATCGAATGAACATTCAATACTTTGAAATTCCAGACTAAATAAATAGTTAGTTCTTTTGTTACTGATGGCGTCAATGATTTGTAAAATTGTAGATTTTCCATATCCATTTGGACCCGTAACAATAGTAACACCACCATCTTTGGTGTGAAAATCATAATCAAACCGACCAAACAGTTTTTCGACTTTTAATGAAGTAATCATCATGTATCCTCCAAACTAATTAGATATTATAGTATGAATAAAAGGCTGTCTATATAAATTTATAATTAACACACAGTTGCCCCCCTTGTTGCTATATGTAATACCCACCGAGAGTGAACAAGCATCGCTATATAGCCATTAGACATATATCAAACACTTCTCTGCTGTGTATTAGCGAATCAAAAGTCACCATATAACGAGAATTAGACAAAGATTTCAAAAACACATGACATGCGAATCAAATAAACACGTTCAATAAAGTGAAGGAGGAGCGCATCAATGTATTCTCGGAACTATCTAAGTGGCATCCCGCCCTAATCACTTTGAAAATCTACAAAACTATACTAGCACAATATGTAAAGAGAATCTACAAGAATATCCGTATTCATAATGTAGATTCTCTGTTGTTTTGTAGATTTTGGCACAATCTGCAAAACCCAGTTTCCCCTGACGCCGCAAGGCTTTAGGGCGTTTGAGGTTTTGTAGGTCAATTTTAAGTTAAACATAAGGTAAATATCTACGCCCACCATAAACACTGTTTTCTTCCGCCAAACTTGAGGTCGCAATTTGCGACTTCAAGTTTTCGTACTCGTCTTTCGTAAGTTGAAAACGAAACCTCTCCGGAAAGCGTGAGATATTACGCCTCACCGCTTCATTAAGTCTTTTGGTTTCAACCCAAACTTGAGGTCGCAATTTGCGACTTCAAGTTTTCGTACTCGTCTTTCGTAAGTTGAAAACGAAACCTCTCCGGAAAGCGTGAGATATTACGCCTCACCGCTTCATTAAGTCTTTTGGTTTCAACCTGATACAGCGCGGCCAAATCACTATCAAGCATGACTTGTTGATTTTGAACGATATAAATGAGGCTCTTTATGTCAAATGGTTTCTCCACAATCGGGGAGAGTTGAATCGCATCATTATCTTCTGGTACTAATCCTTTCGTATCTTCACTCATGGCCTCTCCATAAACTTGCTATGACAAATTGGCATTTCAAGTTTGCATCGAAAAAAAGTAGTCGCAAAAAATGTAACGCTCGCTACACCTATCCCGCTGGTAGCGTAGAAAACGGCGACGCCGAAACGCGGCACAAGACCACTATACCACAACGCTCAAGCTATTTCCACATATTTCTTTCATAAGACGCGGGGACGGTTCTCTTGTCTCGCGATGAGACGATAGAACCGTCCCCGCGTCTTGACTCCCGCGTCTTGACTCCCGCGTCTTGTTTCTTTTAGGCGCGGCCTAGGCCTATTATGAATTTTACTTCGTTTTGGGTTATTCCTAGCTCCTCGGCTATTTGGGCGTTTGTTTTTCCTTTGTCCAGTAGCGAGAAGATTGTTTCGCTTCTTTTTTGCTTTGCTGCGGCTTCTGCGTCAACTGCTTGCATGTTGTTTATCGTATCGTCAAAAAACCGCTGGAAGACAGAACCGTTTTCGGTATTTGCCGAAGGTCTTGGGACGTCTCCCTTTATTACCCTTTCAGCTCTTTCGATTACCTCGGTTGCGACCCGCATTCTGCTCGATTCAGGGGCCATAGCGCGAGGTAGCCTTTCGACATGCCCATTTTTTGCTGCTTCTTGTGGCATTCGATGATTATTATTATTGTTGTTATTGTTTTCCTTGGCGCGCTTTGCTATGCGGTCTTCATAGCCTTTTAGTTCTTTTGTCGTCGCATCTACCTGATCGGCAAAGTCTTCCATGATGCCCTCAATCGATTGGTAAAGCTGCAAAAGCTTCGTTTCTTTCTCGTCGAGCATTCTGTTTTTTTGCTTCACATTCGCGAAAAGCACTTTAAACAATACCGCAATCAAGCATATCAATACCGCAACAAAAGCTGCAAATGCATAATATTCGATACCCATATCTAAACCCTTACGTAATTACCCAGAACCACTACTAAAAACCTTCCATTTTTCCGTCACCCAGGCCTCCGGGTCGCAATCCCACATAAATCCGCAGGGGATTGCGGGTCAAGCCCGCAATGACGCAGGGGATCTGAGCCGTTACACCCTTACGTCAAATATATTGTTGCCACGCGGGACATACATGCCCTTTGCATAGCTGTCATCCTCATTTTCCTCTTCCGGTTCCCCGCCTTCGCCGCCGCCGTATGCTCCTCCGCCTCCGCCTTCCGCGTCGTAGCGGACTCTATCCATCTCGGATTCAAGCGTTTTTGCTACTCTTTTCTGGTCTTGCGCGGTGTTCACCTTTTGCCGTTCGGCAAGGTTGTCCTGTGCGACTTCCGGTCTTTTCTGCATTGCGCTGGCGTCCTTGGAATAATCATTAGACCGCGTAATCATAATCTGCGTATCGATCCCTTTAATCGACATTTATAACCCCTCCCATCATATCATCTGCCCATCACCCAAATGAATTACAAACACCAAACGTTTCCCGAACCCGTGGCGGGCGGGCGAACACAGTTCGCCCCTACGATGATTCCTAGCAATCGGTGGAACGGTTGTTAGTCGTTCCCAATGGATATATTCGACCCCGCAGCGGCGCGTCGGGGACGCCGCGCCCTACAACGGGTTTGTGCAATTTGCCGATGCGTTGCCGATTGTCGGACAACCTCGGGCGATTAATAATCGCCCCTACAACGCCCCGTCTCCAAATTATCAATTTTCAATTATCAATTATCAATTCCGAAGGCCCCGTCTCCTAATTTTCAATTCTCAATTTTCAATTATCAATTCCCGAAAGCCCTCGTCCCCTAATTCCTCATTCCTCATTCCTCATTCCTCATTCCCAACGGCTCTATCCCTTGCTTTTTTCGCAGGGGCCGTAGGTTACCTCGCCGTCTTTGTATCTGAATGAGGCGAATTGGATGTCGTCGGTCACTTTGTATGTATCATTTGCAATTATAATACGCGTCCCAGCATACACGCAGTTTAGTACGTGAACCTTGCCTTCGGTCGCATGGTCGATTTCGTGCTGAAGTTCGGCAATTTCTACGTTATACTCCTCCATTGCTTGATGGTTGATGCGCCTGTTTTCCGCACCTGATAGGTGGAGCTTGTCCCATTGTGCTTGATCCATCTTTCCTTTGGTTTTAGCCAGATAAGTGTCTAGCTGATCGAGCTTAACCAAGTCAGTCGTTATTCTTTCCATCTCCTTTTCCAAATACTGCAAACGAGCGCGCTTTCTGGGCATAGCCCCGACTTCCACTTCTGTTTGCACATTTGAAACCGCCCCAATGTAGTTGGCTGTGATTTCATTGGCAACGCTCGTGCGACCTCCGATTATTGCACCGCGTTTACCTCTGGCAACAAGCGACCCTCCTACTTCAAGAATGCTTTTTATGCTCACATCAACAGTCATTGAGCCATTCGCGGTTGCTTTTCCTCGTTCGATGTATTGCGCTGTTATGTTACCGCCGGCTTCAATCACGCCCTTGTCTCCGCCTTGCATCCCGCTTTTTATTTCGACATTCCCTCCGGCAATAATCGTTGCGGCTTCGACGACCCCCGCCACAGTAACTCCACCTGTTGCCTTTATGGTGTGCCCGGAACGGACGCATCCCGATATTTGCACGCTGCCATCAAAATCGATATTACCCACGCCTACGTCACAGTCACCATTTATTTTATATAGGTTAGATACATTGACGGTACTGTTGATATACTGCACCATGCCGGAGCATGTTGCGCGCATTTCGGTTTTATCTTCATTGAGGTTAACATTTTTCCCCCTTGGCATCAAGGTGTCCTTGCCGGGTTTATGCTTAATCGCGTTGCCCTTTACCGTAGCTCCGGGCGAGCCTTCCGTAGCCAGTATTCTCGTGACGAGTAGCTGTCCTTCTTCCACCGGCTCAAACAGGTCGAGGGTTCTGAAATCCACGCGTCCTCCGCCGATTTCCCTTGGTCTGCCTGTTTTTTCATCTTTATGGAAGTGGAAGATCAGTTTCCCGTTTTCCCCATCAACGGGAGCTATTGCTTCGGCGACTACTTGTCTTTCCCAATAATTCTTACTACTGAGCAGTCTTTTGAGCACTTCTTCGTTTATGCCATGCGTTACACCGCTGCCATTTAGTTTTTGCAGAGCTTTGTCATAATCCAGCGCCGCTCCGCCGTGTTCAGGGGCGAGCAACTGCGCAAACACATGCATTTCATCGTTTGCGATATCAATCTTTAGGTCTTCGCCATAAATGTACTCGCTCTGCTGAGAGGCAATTCTCGCTCGTCCTTTGCCTTTTGATGCCAAATCCTGCAGCACGGAGGTGTTCAGCCCACTGATGTTCTTGCGGTTTACGTGCCCCAGCAGTTCCTCGCTGTTGAGTGGTCTTCCTGTTCCGCGTTTTCCAAAAACCTCCAGATATACTCCATCGCTTTCATAGTAAATCCCATAGGAAGCATTCATATTCGCGATTTGCGCCGAGGTCCCCATTAGCGCAAGCAACTGCCACGAGGTCGGTGTCTCGCTAATGACCTCAAATGACAGGCCTTTCCTATTACATCCAAAATGCTTTTCCGCTAATACTTTCGCCGCTTCTTCGGTTTCCGCCGTAACATACTTAGCCCTCACAACAAACACCCTTTCTATTTTTAAATAATTTTCTCTAGCTTCATTCGCATTTTTGCGAGAACTTTTGAATGTATTTGCGAAACGCGGGATTCTGTGACATGTAGTATTTCTGCTATTTCCTTCAATAGTAGACCCTCATAATAGTATAGCGTGATAACAGTTCTTTCCTTTTCCGGCAACGAGTCAATTGTTTCAGCAATAAGTCTCTTTTTCTCTTTTTTGAGCAGCTCTTCCTCCGGAGAATGATCGTCTGAGCTTTGAATGTCCGCCTCAGAGCCGCCGGAACTAAGTGCGTCTTCAAAGTTTACGACGTTGAACATATGCGCTTGGTTGAGTATCTTATGCACTTGATCGAGCGGCATTTCGAGCGAATCGGCGACGTCCTGATCCACGGGTCTTCCGGGGTACTGGCTTTCAAGGGTTTCAAAGGCGTTGCTGATGGCGTTTATTTTCTTCCGTAAGCTTGGTGATGCCCAGTCCTGCGAGCGCATATAGTCGAGTATCTCGCCGCGTATCCTGGGGAATGCGTATGTTTCAAACTTCACCTCATGCTTTAGCCTAAATTTATCGACCGCATCAATAAGCCCTAGCATCCCGCAACTAACAAGGTCGTCATATTCATTGAAATTATTGTACTTAGGCATCATGCGGCGTACAATCCATCTGACAAGATAGCCATAGTGAAGCAGTATCTCGTTTTTTGCTTCTATGTCGCCCTCGTCCTTGAACGTTTTCCAAAGCCCTTCCAGTTCCTCGGGGCTGAGTTTATGCTTTGTATCAGTAACATCAACCATGCTATTCTCCCGTTATTCGAGTGAAAATTCGCGACAAGAGGCCGTCTGACTTTTCCTCTCTCGGCAGGTCAATCAATACCCTGGCTATTTGGTTTATTTCCCTTGATGTCTGGCAGTTCGGATCGCTGACCATTATCGGCAGTTGCCTTTTAATTGACAACGGAACGCATAAATCAAATGTTATTAGTCCTAGCGGGTTAATGCTCTTCCCCAAATGCCTGCCGACAACTTCCATGAACCCGTTTTGCACGCGATTTGCTTCTTTCATGCTTTCGCATTTGTTTATGATGACATGGAGGGGGTGTGAGCTGTCGCGCTTTACAATCGTCTTAACCAGCGCGTACGCATCCAGTATTGCCGTTGGCTCCGGCGTCGTAATGACTGCTGTCTCGGTCGAGGTCAGTATCATTTGCAATAGGTTTTCGTTTATCCCGGCCCCTGTGTCCAAGATAATAATGTCAATGGGTGTATCAAGATTGATAATGGCTGTCATTAGTTGCGTGAGCTGATCCCTGCCCATGTTTAGCAGCGCGTTTACGCCCGAGCCGCCTGATATGAAGTGGACGCCTTCGTGTCCGAGCTGAACTATGTCGTTTAGCGATTTTTCGCCGCGCAGGAAATAGCTGACGTCATATCGCGATGTCACGCCGAGCATTATGTCAACATTTGCTAACGCGAAATCAGTATCTACGACAAGCGGTCGCACACCCAGCCTGCTGAGCGCGATGGCAAGGTTGACGGAAATGCTGGATTTTCCGACTCCGCCCTTGCCGCTAGCGACTGAGATTATCCTAACCTCATCCCGCTTGCCCACAAGTTCTCTTAAACTTTGCGCCTGATCAAACATAACTCCACTCAATCCCTAATTCCTGGTCCAAATAAATTGGAAAAAATGCTTTGATTTCCGTGTCCATGGTGCGCGGTGATAGCCGCATTTCGGGATGTCGAGGACGCCATCCCCTACATATTATTACTGATGATTCTTGTGTCCATGGCGGGTTTTGTTGTTTTTTGTGCGAATCTTGAAACTAGCTAATTCCTCATTCCTAATTCCTAACTCCTAATTTAAAACCCCTAACCCCTTGTTATTTGCTTTGCGATTGATTCTACGTCGGCTATTTCTATGTCGTCGGGGACGTTTTGGCCGGTTGTGACGTATGTCAGGGTTTTTTTCGTAAACCAGCAAAGGTTAAGCAGCGAACCTCGGAATTTTGTCTCGTCCAACTTAGTCACAAGAAGCCTGTAATCATCGACAAATCCGTAAGTATCAATAATCTCCTTTATCGCAGCGAAGCCTGTAGTCGCTGAAAGGCATAATAGGATATCCTCGGGTTTCAATATTCGAATAATCTCCAGAATGTCTTCCCTATGCTGTTCATCACCGGGGCTCTTTCCTGCCGTGTCAACGAAAACTAAGTCCCTGTCTGACATACCATCGAGAGCGTTATCAAGCTCGTCCGCCCTGTATATCATTTGGAGCGGTATCCCCAGAATATCCGCGTAGGTTTGCAGTTGCTCCTGTGCGCCAATCCTGAATGTGTCTGTGTTGATTATTCCTACCTTTTTCTTCTGTTTGACGGAGAAATCGGCTGCGAGCTTTACTATCGTCGTGGTCTTTCCGATTCCCGTCGGACCTAGGACAAGTATTACCTTTTGCGTGAATTTCTTATGCAAAATTGGTTCGGGACGGCCTAACTTCTCAAGTATCAGGTGTTCCAGTATTTCAGCGGCGCTCGTATCATGTTGCCTGCGGAGCATTTGGTCGGCCTCTTTTGCCATCGAGTGAGCCAGTTCCTCCGCGACTTGGCTGTCAATCATTTTTTGGAGCAATGCTTGAAGGTCTTCGGGGTAGTCATATGTGACCTCGCGCTTGACATAGGAGAATTTATCAATGAAGGAACTGAGCATCGTATCTATCGAATCAATGCGCTTGTCAAGCCTGTCGAGTTGCTCATGGCTGATGGAGCCTTGCTTTTGCTTTATCGTTTTCTCGGCTGATTCAGCTCCGGGTGTTATGTTCAGCTTCTTCACGGACGGCACGTTTGCGGGGTCATAGGCTACCATAACCTCAAGAATCGGTTTGCTAAACAGGTTCCTCAGACCTTTTTTCCGAATCTTGCGGCTATTCAATATCACCGCGTCCGAGCCTAATTCCTTAATCACCATATCCATAGCCTGCTGCATATCATTGGCATGGTATCGTTTTACTTGCATGTGTTGTTTGCTCCTTCATAGATTGCTTAGATACGTAAAGGTTCGGCTATTTAGGGGGGATTTAAAATTGATAATTGATAATTGATAATTGATAATTACGTGGCAACAATGTTAGTGTTTTATTGCGATATGATTCTTCGCTACGCACAGAATGACAGGGGTGGAGAGCAGAGGCAAATTCGTATTAATTCTCCATTTTCAATTATCAATTATCAATTGCTATGACTGTCCGCTTCGCGGACGGTCATAGCTTAACGACCGCTTCTGAGTGTACTTCTACTGTGTTTTCGACCTCGTTGTATGATAAAACGGCGAGTTCAGGTGAAATCTGTTCCGAGATTTTTCTAAACTGCCTCCTGACAAGCGGGGAGGTCAGTATTACAGGCGCTCTGCCTTTGTTTTTCATGTTTTCGATGATAGCCCTTAGCCTGTCGAAAATCGAATGGATTTGGAGCGGTTCGAGAGCCAGATATGACCCATGATCCGATTGCTTCGTGCTGTCGAGAATCAACTGCTCCAATGTTGGATCAAGCGTTATGGCATACGCGACATCGTCCTCGATGAAACGTTTCGAAATCTGCCTTTTCAGCGCCTGCCTGACGTATTCTATCAGCAAATCGGTATCCCTTGTCAAGTTGCCGTAATCGCTCAACGTTTCGATAATCGTGGCCATATCGCGGATTGGCACGTTTTCTGACAAAAGCCCCGCCAAGACCTTTTGAATCTCGCCCAACGAGAAGAGCTTTGGCACAACCTCGTCGACCAGCGCGGGCTGTGACTTTTTCAGATTGTCTACCAGCGTCTGCACCTGTTGGCGGTTTAGTAGTTCGTGGCCGTAACGTTTTATTATCTCCGTAAGATGCGTCGCGATAACCGATGGCGGATCCACGGTCGAATACCCCAGAATCTCCGCCTCCTCGCGGTCGCTTTTCGGAATCCAAAGCGCGGGAAGCCCGAATGTCGGCTCTACTGTTGGTATGCCGTAGATTTCCTCCTCGACCTCGCCTGAACTTAGCGCGAGCAAATGATCCGCCATTACCTCGCCCCTGGCTATCTCAACGCCCTTTAGCTTGACAGAATAAGAGTTCGTGCCCAGTTGGATATTATCGCGCAACCTAATCGCGGGCACGATGACACCCATGTCGATTGCACACTGACGCCTTATCATCACAACGCGGTCAAGAAGGTCGCCTCCTTGCGAGACATCCACCATAGGCAAAATGCCATAGCCAAATTCAAGCTCCAAAGGATCAACTTGCAAAAGAGTCGTAACGCTTTCGGGCTTACGTTTTTCCTCCGCTGCGACTTCCTCAATTTCATGTTCATCTACGACAGTCTCTTTTTTCTGCCTGTTATATAGGATGTAACCGACAATCATCAACACTGCGGCAATAAGTATCATCAAACCCGTCGGCAAGCCGGGTATAAAACTTACAATTATCACAAGCACGCCGCCCATGATAAGCGCATGTGGCTGCGCGAAAATCTGCCCGGCTACCTCGCTGCCGAATGTGATGTCCCTGCCTGAGCGCGTGACTATGATGCCGGATGATAAAGATATCAGAAGCGCAGGCACCTGCGTTATAAGCCCGTCTCCGATGGTTGCCAGAACAAAGATGTCCGCGACCTCATCGAATGGGAGGTCCATCGTTAACGCTCCGATGATTAACCCGCCGATGATGTTTATGAATGTTACAAGGAGGCCTGCTATCGCGTCGCCTTTAATAAACTTGCTCGCGCCGTCCATCGCCCCGTGGAAGTCCGCCTCATGCTGTATCTTTTCCCTACGGGCCCGCGCCATGTCCTCGTCGATAAGCCCGCTGTTGAGGTCAGCATCTATCGCCATCTGCTTGCCTGGCATGGCATCCAATGTGAACCTCGCGCTGACCTCCGCGACGCGCTCGGCACCCTTGGTTATGACCATGAATTGAACAATGAGGATTATCAGGAATGTGATGATACCAACCGCTATGTTCCCCCCAACGACAACTTCCCCGAAGGCTCGGATTATTTCTCCCGCGTTGCCCTCGTTTCCGAGGATGAGCCTTGTGGACGCTAAGTTGAGCGCCAGCCTGAATATCGTTATAAACAAAAGTATGGTGGGGAAAACCGAGAAGTCAACAGGGTCTTTTACGTATAGCGAAATAAGTAAAACTATGATGCAGATGGAAATATTAATAATCAGGAGAAAGTCCATCAAAAACGTCGATGGCGGGAAAATAACGACGAACAAGATCGTAAGGAGAATTACAGCAATAGCAATATCTGATTTTTTCACCGGGGCATCAACTCTCCTCTCATATGCAGTCTGCAGACTGCAAGGGATTAGGGGTTAGGGATCAGGGGGCAGAATGCGAGGGCTAAACGAACAGCTTTCTTGTTTTATTACGCAAAACAGTCATAAAATTACTGTCAACTCACTTCTAATCTCACAACTCTTAACTCCTAACTCTCAACTCTCAACTCTCAACTTTACTTAACTCTGCCTTTTTGCTTGTATACGTACACCAGCACGTCGGCTACGGCTTGGTATAACTCGGCGGGGACTTCATCATCTATCTCGCAAAGGGAGTACAGCGACTGGGCAAGCGGCGGGTTTTCCACTATCTCAATGTTATGCTCATGAGCGGCTTCCCTTATTCTCAACGCTACATAATCCTGACCTTTCGCGAGGACTATCGGCGCGCTGTTTTCCTGTTCATCGTACTTGAGGGCCACCGCGTAGTGCGTTGGGTTCGTGATGACGACATCGGCCTCCGGAACCCTGCTCATCATACGCATCATGCTCATCTGTCGCTGCTTCGCCTTGATTTTACCCTTAATTTGCGGGTCGCCCTCCATCATCTTATACTCGTCCTTGACCTCCTGCTTAGTCATTTTGAGGTCTTTTTCGTATTTCCACCACTGGTAGAGAAAGTCGGCGATTGAGATGAAAATCATGGCAAGGCACATTTTGAGAGCCAGCAAGAATGCTGTTTGCATTATTTCGAGAAATGAGCGATGCACGTCTTGTCCAATATAACCGGGGAAATCGCCAATCATCACCATGAAGTCGGAATAGGCAATATAGCCCAGAATTGTTATTTTTATTATTGATTTTCCCAAGTCAACAAATGTTTTGGATGAAAACATTCTTTTGAAACCGCTGATTGGGCTGATTCGGTTAAGTTTAAACTTTAGTGACTCCGTTGTGAATAAGAATCCGACTTGTATGAAGTTTATCGCTACTCCGGCAACCATTGCAACGCCGAAAATCGGTAGCATGGTGAGAAAATAACCAAGGAGCACGCGGGCGAGAAGACCAACAACTTCGTTTTGACTCATGCCGTTCGCTGCCTGAGCCAACGACTCGGAGCTAAGATGTTCCATGTAGACGCCCATCAAACTCTCCGTGAACCACGGCCATAAGAACAGCAGAGTTCCGAACATTATTAAGCTGCAAAATGTGGTGTTGACCTCTGTGCTTTGAAGTACCTGACCTTTCTTTCTGGCATCCCTTCGCTTCTTAGGCGTCGCTTTTTCTGTCTTATCCCCACTCTGACTCACTAGGCAACCTCCAAAAACCCTATCACGTCAATCTCCCGGCGTTTTTTTCGCCATCCACCGCTCCCACCCCAGAAAACGGCTGCGCCGTTTCGCGGGGACCCCGGGAGAATTTCCTTGCAAAACTTACGTGTCGCCTTCGCTCATTCGGTCATGCCCGAGCGAGCTCGGTCGTGACGCTCACTTCGCTTGACGATAAAGCAATTATTCCTGCGAAAATTTGCCTTGTCTGGCAAAAAAACCGCTCGGGATCTTGCTCGTGTAGGGTTTCCGGAGGTTGCCATAAATCAAGCTCCTGCAAACGCTGCAAACATACTTTCAAGACCGTTAAATAGCTCAACGAATATCCTATTGCTAAAACCAACAAAAACAGGCAGCGTGGCAGCGAAAATAGCAAGACCTACAATTACTTTTAGCGGTATGCCAACCACGAACATGTGGATTTGCGGTACAGCCCTCATCATCATTCCGAACGCTATTTCCAGCGTCAGACCCGAGGCGAGAATTGGAAGCGCCATCATTATCCCCAACAGGAATGCCCGTATGAATATTTCAAGCGCGATCAGCCCAATTGCGGGCGATAGTATCGTTGTTCCGATAGGCATGTTTGTGAGCGTCAGATGTATCATTTCGATAAGCCTCAAATGCCCATCGACCGCGAAAAACATCATCAGCATCATTATATTCAGGACGTTACCCATCATAGGAGCTTGCATGTTGTTTTGGACATCAAAAACATTAACTATGCCGAAACCTATCTGCATGTCTATCAGTTGCCCGGCTGTGTACGCGGTTAGCGAGAAAAATATGTTTGTTACAAAGGCAAGAGCCATTCCCAGTAGCAATTCCAATGCCGCTATGAGCACAAACCCCATGACAGAGGTGTATTGCAGTTCGGTCGTCTGCGGGAAAACCGTGTAAAACAGGTAGGCTAGCGAGGCAATAAGTCCTATTTTCGCAATCGCGGGGATGTTAACCCTGCCGAATATGGGTGAAGCAAATATCAGCCCGCTCACGCGGAAAAGCAATAGGACAAAATAGTCCGCGTTTTCCAATATTTCGCCTACCAAAGCTGTCATAGCAATTACCCTATGTTATCGAAAATGAGTTTATTGACTGGTACAGGCGCGTTACGAATCCGCCGACCGTGCTGAAAATAAACCCCGCAAACAAAAGCAGCGCAAGCAGGACGCCCACGATTTTTGGCACGAATGCCAGCGTTTGCTCGTTTATTTGCGTCGTTGCTTGGAATATCGAGACGATTAGCCCAATAATCATCGCAACTAAAAGCATTGGCGCGGCACACAATATGACGGTTGTGATAGCATCCGATAAAATACTAATAACCTGCCCCTGACTAGCCATAAACCCCTCCTTGACCTACTGATTCATAATTGCGGTATGAATCCGCTTCATCGGGCGAACACAGTTCGCCCCTACAACGGAATCCGTATTTTGTGGCTTTTTGTTTGAATCTGCCTGCGTAGTACCTAATTCCTAATTGCGGCGTGTCGCCGCCTCATCGGGCGAAAAATGATTCTGTTAGTGAACCGATGACCAATTGCCATCCGTCAACCAGCACGAATAATAGCACCTTAAACGGAAGCGAAATCATTGCCGGAGGTAACATCATCATACCCATTGACATCAAGACGCTGGCGACGATCATGTCAATCACGAGAAACGGGATGAGTATTATGAAACCTATCCAAAACGCATGTTTTATCTCGCTGGTCAAAAACGCGGGTATCAGGACGGTATCTGGGATTTCTTCTGCCGTTTCGTATGGTACGCCTGACAAAGATATGAAGAAATCCATATCAGTATCAACGACCTGCGAAAACATAAACTCCCTTGCGGGTCCCATAGCCCTCTCAATGAATTCGTCCTGTTCGATTTGCTCCTCCGTGTACGGTACATACGCCTCCTCATAAACCCTGTCAAAAACAGGTTGCATGACAAAAAGCGTCAAAAACAGAGCAAGCCCGATAAGCACCTGATTTGGGGGCGTCTGCTGCATACCAAGCGCATTGCGGACAAATGATAGCACTATGAGAATGCGCGTGAAGCCCGTGAGCATTATGACGATCGATGGAAGCAGCGTCAAAATCGTAAGCAATATGACTATATCGACCGTTTGCGCGTTTTCCCCGAACAACGTTGTAACCATGTCGTTTAGTGTATTGGCTGACACGGTAAAGTATGTTGCAACGCCGGTAAGCGCCAAGGACACTAAAAACAAAAGGGTTTTCGCATATGCCGGGCTAAGTCCCACGCGGCCATTTTTCGCGCTTTGCTGCTGTGTTTGCTCAGTAAACTCCTATAACCTGGGACCGTCTGCCAAAAGCATGGAAGAGAGGGGCGTGAGCAGTGTGGGGCGCGGGGCATGGAGCTTTAAGCGTGGATTAATACTATCCAGAAAGTGAATGAATCTCGACATCCTGCTTGCTATCGAAGCAAACAGCACGTTGGTTATTGACATTAATCCCGTAGTTGGTTTTCTTCTCATGCTTTAAATTCCGCCATTTTGCGAGTTTTGGATGATTCTCTACAACTTATCAGAAGGCCGCTTAATACTGACAACTGACAACTAATTCCCATCCTCTGAATCGTTTGATATGTCTTCCCCGGCTTCGGAGGAATCTGCGGTTGAATCCTTTTTGCGCGATGCATTCATGGTTTTAGCAAATTCGGAGCCGGCAGGGGGGGACTCATCTTCAAACACGATGGTTTTTCCCATCCTTGCTGCCAGAAAGCGAGTTAGGCTTCTTGTCATCCGTGCGTAAAGAGAATTGCCTTTCGGGCCCTTCGCTATTACTACGTTCTTGGCGGGTGTGTTCCTTTCACGGGATGCCGCTGCTGCCTCAGAGAACGCAGCGGCATCTAGCGTATCAAGCAGTGTTGCTGACTGGTTCGTCATTGCAACCACGTAAACCTTGCCGGCTATTTCAACAAGGACAAAGCTCTTATCCCTTGATATTGCGAAACGGTCCACAATCGCAATATTCTTATTCCTCGCTCCAACCGAGCCATGACCGGACATTCTTCGGAGTATGTAGTGCCTTAGATAAAACGCGCCGAATATAAAGGCTACCACAATAACAAGCGAAACTACCTGCCCAGCTTGCATAATTATACCTGCATTCTCATTAGTTCGTTATAAAAGTCAACAAACTTGTTCCTGATTTGGATGGCCAGATTCAAGGAAAGCTCCGCTTTTTGTATATCGATCATCAGTCCGGATAAATCATCGCTTTCCCCAATCAAAAGCTCCATGCCGGATACCTTATCTGCCGCATCAAGTCGCGAAGCGGTAGCAAAAGCATCGGTCAAAACATTAGCGAACCCGCCATCGGCTGACTCGGTAGGCCTTGTAAGCCTACTTCCCCCCATCGGAAGAATATGAACTAAATCTGTAGAAATAGGGTTAATAGTCATAAAAGTCACCTACCAATCTCTAGAGTCTTGACTGCCATGTCTTTTAACGTGTTTAGCGCTGTGATGTTCGCTTCATACGCCCTGTACGCAGCCATCATGTCGGTCATCTCCTGAACCACTTCGACATTGGGCATTCTGACATACCCATTTTCGTCAGCGTCAGGATGCGAGGGATTGTAGTCGAGCTTAAACTCGGACATATCGGTCCCTATCTCCAGAACCCTAACACCGCCCACGTTTTTCTTCGCCCTGTTGATAAACGACGCAAAACTCCTATCGTTAGTCCGCTCCTGAAATACCACGAACTTCCTGCGATAGGGTTCTCCATTTGCCGTCCTTGTCGTGTTTGCGCCGGCCATGTTTTCAGTAATGACATCCATGCGAAGCCTAGTCGCTGTTAGCGCCGATGCGCTGATGTTCATTGAGTCGAGAAATGACAATTAGGTCACCTTCCTTCCGTTATGGCCATTCTGAGCCGCCTGATTTCGCTGCTTACTTTTTCTACCAATGTATTGTAATACAAGCTGTTCTGAGCCAGTCTTACATTCTCCGCTTCGATATCCACGTTGTTACCATCCATCCTCATCGACAAATCTTTGCGCTGCACGATGCGCGGGGTAACGTCTTCAAATTGGTTTCCGGATCCAAAGTCCCTATGCCCCGGATGGGTTTTGGCCGCCGTGAACCCGCTTTTTTCCAGCGATTGCGCCAGAAGCGTTTCAAACTCAACATCGGATGCCTTAAACCGTGGGGTTTCGACATTTGCGATGTTATTACGCAAAACCGCATTGCGAGTCCAAGATGCCGAAAGCCCACTCGAAAGAGCATCCACAGGTTTGAACATACCATTAAACATAAGCTACACCTCACGTTTTTTGAGTTGAGAGTTGAGAGAGGAGAGTTGAGAGTTGTTTTTCCTCAAGTGCGTTTCGTTGCTGCTTTACTACTCAACTTGAAATATTTTGGTTAATAGCGCCTTAAAAGACGGTCAGTTGGGGTATAATCACGAAATTATATCACGACTTATCTTGAATGTCTATATTATTATCAAAAATACAGCGTTCATTTTACAATATCTACATAAACCCACCCAAAAAGCCCTTGTTTGAGATGCGATTCAACATTTTTTTGAGAAAGTGCAAGAAAGCCTGAGAAAGATGTATGACTGTAACATCACCACTCCCGCGCTTTGAAATCTTTCGGTAACTCGGCAAGCACACCGGATTCGCCCGATTGCATAATAACATATAGACCATGACTTATGGCATGATTAAGAGCGTTTTTATCTACGATGCCCCCGGCAACAGCTCCAACGAGGATTCGATTGTCTCCGCGCTCGTCGAAATACCGGCGGATAACCGCGATTCTGTCCATATGATCGTCAACGTCCGCTTCTTTCAACTCCGTCTTTACTTCCACAACCATAGCATACTGCCCGTCTTCCAGAAAATAATCAGCTTCGGCGATTACCCTGCGGGCATCTTTGTCTTTGAACTTAACATGCGGCCCCTGTTTCGTAAACGTATAGCCTAGGTCGTTGAACAGTTTATCCAGACCGACGGAGAATAAACTCTCAGTAAAGCGTCCGAAAGAATTGTTCACACCGCCCACGTTTCTTGATAACTCATCTATCTGTTTTTGTGTCCTTTCGTATGCCTCGTCCATCCGCACACGGGATTCCATCAAAGCCGCCCAGACTTTCTCGAACGTGAGTCCTTTTGCCTC
>Ga0099364_10006075_pt1 | contig 17681 bp, 13 predicted proteins | sample TergutTh196P3_FD_73070 | JGI IMG/M metagenome (GOLD analysis project Ga0099364, IMG submission 73070) | Microcerotermes parvus P3 segment gut microbial communities from Pointe-Noire, Republic of the Congo - Th196 P3 | ecosystem: Host-associated > Arthropoda: Insects > Digestive system > Gut ...
ATTCGAAGCCAAAAAACGTAGGCGTAGCATGCGCTGTCCCATGCTTCGCATGGGTGGCGAGGCTTTTTGGCAAAGAAGTGCGGCAAAAGGCGCGGTAAAGGTGCGTGACAGGGGTTTTCGGAGGTTGTCAATAGGCAACCTCCGAAAACTCTGTTGCGCTAGACGGCCGCTTCAACCTCGTTTGCTTTTTTCTCCATGCGGATATAAATCAAGGATATTAACAAGGCCATCGTCCCCACCACCATAAAAACGATCATCCGCTGCATGGCCTCGGCTACCCTAAAATCATAAAGGGCAATCTTCACACAGGCAAACAATGCCAGCACCAGGCCGCAAATACGCTGCGCCTTATCCCTCTTCCAAAAACCAAAGCCCACACAAAAGCTCGCAATCAGCATCATGGCAACGCTGGCATAGATGGGATTGGGGAAGCGGATAAGCAGGGTCATCACCGCCAAATACATGGCCAAAAATAAGTATTTTTTGGAAAACTCCAAATAGTAGGCCCCACTCAGGTAACAAATGATGGCCCCCGCGCCGACAAGGGTAGTAAGCGCACCGCACCAAGCCTTGTCACTGCCTGCGCACAAAAAGCTCAGCAAAACCAGCGCCCCCAAATTGGTCATGTTATATATGATGGAGGCCGTCTCATCATTTTTAATGATAAGCCCCGCTTCCATGGCACGCGGCAAATATCTAAAGGCCGGCATCAGGATAAACAATAGCAATGCGGCCGCCGGCAAAAAATAATCAAAGCTGGGCGCCACCTGATAGGCGACCACAATTAAGTATAACGATATCGCATACTGGTAGAACAACCGCCAGCGGCGAATGAGCGGAATATTTAATAGCGCCAGCGCCACAAACACCCACTGCTGCCACTGCCCGTCCATGCTAAGCCCCACACTAAATGCCACTATCATCATTATCGCGTACATGGCTTCATATTCGCCCTGCCTAAGCAGACGCGAAAAGGAAAACATCAACATCGCCCCCCAGACATACACCGGGTCTATCGGCTGGATAAACATCAGCAGCAGCATGAAGGTCATAAACATGTAGTAGATGATGGCCTTTGCCACGCGCTGCTGGTTGCTTATATAGAAAAAGACGCTGATGGCCAACATCATCGCAAAAACCATCAGGAAATAATAAATCTGTACCGAAAGCTGCGTATGCAACGCTATCATGTCCCGTGCCAGGCCGAGAATAAAAATACTGAGGGCCCCAGTACATAGGCCAAAGCTCCAGGAAGCCGCCGCCGTTTTTTCTTGTTTCAAGTAGGCAATGTTCAAAAAGATAATATTAAGGCATAATCCCACGACGATAAAAATCGCCGACTCTGCATCAGACATCGCGGAAAAAATAATTATAAAGATGCTGTTTAATATCATGTGGACATTGCTTACGGCCGCCTTATGCTTATGATTTGCAAAAAATACCGCACTCACATTGACGATAACAATCAGCCCCACCGCCATCAAAAATTCGACATCGTTTCGCGGCGGGCCAATCAGCAAGAAACTTAAGTAGCTGCCCAAAACGCTGATCAAGCGAAAAGCGGCCGAGTCTTTTTTATGGCTCAGCAGCAGGGCAAAAGCGGCCACCGCAATCGTCACCGCCACCGCAACGATACTGCCGAAAATATTCAGGTACATGTAATTGATGATGGTCGAGGCGTATAGGGCGGCGACACCCAGGCCCGTGAGCCCGTGGGCAAACTTCGCCAGGTGCTTTTTGACAAACGCTTCCGAAAATATTATGATGGCCAGCGATGCCATATACAGCAATATTCCCTGGAATATGCCATCCAGATAATTGATGCCAAAGGTGATAAAGGCAATCAGCAAAAACAAGGCCCCAACCACCGATAACACAATCGCCCCAATCGCATACTCTGCCGAGGATGCTTTTGCAACCTTCACTGCTTTTGCGGGCTGCATGGCGCTACTTTGTGCCGGCTCTTTCGCAGCTTCTGTCGCAAGCCCAGCCACGCTTTCAGCTTTGGCTTCCCCCGCCCGCTCCGCGTTTTGTGTTCCCTCTGCCTGACTGCCGGCCTGCATCCGCTCACTATATAAACCATAGCTACGATTCACCTCCCGCATGGCTTCTTCTGTGCTAATTTTTCCCAAATCCAAGTCATTTAGCAAGCGAGTCAGAAACTGCGCAAAATACTCATCCTGCGACTCATCCCGCAGCATGGTGATACGGGCGCGGACTTTTGCCGCCTTTGTTTCCATGTCCATATTATTCATTTAATCTTCCTTTCCCCAAGCAGTGCCCATCGGGTGCTGCCCGCCGGGCATTGCCCGCGCTTTTTCCGCACTATCCAGCTCAAAATAAAACTCCACACCGCCATCCGTGTTTGCCACCCCGTAGCCCTGATTATGTGCCTCCATTATCGCCTTTACTATCGACAGACCTATCCCGGAGCCGCCATATGAGCGGGTCCGGGCCTCATCCACCTTGTAAAATTTCTCAAAAATATGGGGAATGTGTTCCTCCGCTATAGCCTCCCCTTCGTTCCAGACCGCCACCCGCAGCACTGTGCCCAGTTCGCTAACACTAATCCGTATAGCCGCGCCATCGGCCGCATGGTTTAAGGCGTTGCTCACTAAATTGCTCACCACATCCAACACCTTGTATTCATCGGCCCAGACATGGTGGCTTTTGCCCTGGTCAAACTCGATATTTATCTGTCGCTGCTTCGCCAAAATACCGACCGAGTGTAAATAATTGGCAATCATCTGTACTATGTCAAAGCGCTCCATCACCACCGGCGTCTGGCCAAACTCCAACTCATTTAAGGTAAGGAGCTTCTTTACCACCACGTTCATCTTGGCTGCCTCGTCCATGATGACCTCATAATAAAAATCACGGTCCTCCTGGTCGTTTGCGACCCCGTCCATCAAACCCTCGGCATAGCCTTGAATCAGGGCTATCGGCGTTTTCAGCTCATGCGAAACATTGGATATAAACTCGCTGCGCATGGCCTCGCTCTCATTCTTGCGTTGCAAGTCACGCAGCAGCTCATTGTTAGCCCCCTTTAGCTCAGAAATCGTCTTTTCCAGGCTGTTTGACATTTCATTTATGTTCTGGCCTAACAGGGCGACCTCGTTTTTACTCTTACCCTGATATTTCGCCTCAAAATCCAAATCTATCATGCGCTCCGATATTTCGACCAGCTCCATCAGCGGATCGGTCGTTTTTTTGGCGATAAAGATGATGATTATGCCGCTGATAATCACCGCGAAAATCCCCACATATGCCAAAAAGCGGTTGGCCAGGGCGACACTGTCCTTTATGCCCTCCATGGCAATGCGAAAGAGGAAAAAATCGCCGCTGTCCAGTATCCCCCACATCTCCACATAGTCAATCTGGCTGGCCATGTCGGTTTTTATCCAAATCAGGTAATTCTCGTCCTCCTCCAGCACCTGGATGACATTATCGTGGCGGCCAAAAATATTATCAATCAGCTGCAGGCGCATGGCAACGGTATCATATACCGTGACAATGGCCTCCGCCTCTGCCGACATGATGATGACACCGACATTATTCATGGTGCAAAAGCGATATAGCGCGGCCTCTAATTCCATCGCATCCATGGACGGATTGGCCATTTCCGCGTTTATCTGCTCGTAGGCACTAAGGAGGAGGCGTTGCTTTTCCTGTAAATAATATCTCTCGAGAAAGGTATTGTTGATGAACCAGCACAACAGCACCGTGGCGGCCATCAACAAACCGAATATGAGGGCGAACTGATTGCGGATGGAATATTTCATGGCATCGTTTCCTGGATTGCTCTATAAACCGGGAGAATGGTGCGTAGTACCATTCTCCGACAAACTCGAAGAAAAATAAGGTTTACCTTATTTTTCTTCGAGTTTGTACCCCATCCCCCAAATCGTGCGAATCAGCAGCCCCTTTTCACCCATTTTGCTACGCAACTTTTTTACATGGGTGTCTATCGTGCGGGCGTCGCCGTAGTAGTCATAGTTCCAGACCTGATTGAGAATCTTCTCCCGCGAGAGGGCAATGCCCGTATTCTCCATAAAATACGTGAGCAGTTCAAATTCCTTGTAAGATAAATCGATGTTTTGCCCGTCTATTGTGACTATATGGGCGGCTTTATCCAGCATCACGCCGCCCACCGACAACACTTCCCGACCCACTCCCTGGCTGCTGCGCTTTAGGATGGCCTGCACGCGGGCAACCAGTATCTTGGGGCTAAAGGGCTTGGCCATATACTCATCCACGCCCAGCTTAAAGCCCAAAAGCTCGTCGCGCTCGTCGGATTTTGCCGTCAGCATGATTATCGGTGTCTGCGAATATTCGCGAATTTCCCGGCAAACAGACCAGCCATCCATCTTGGGCATCATCACGTCCAAAATGATCAAGGCCGGGCCTATGGCAAAAAACATATCCATCGCCATACTGCCATCTGCGGCTTCATACACATCGTAGCCGTCTTTTACCAAAAAATCACGGATCAGCTTACGCATCCGGCTTTCATCATCCACAATCAGAATTTTTGTTTTTTCCATTATTCCAGGGCGCGCTCCTTCTCGCGGATAACACTTTCGCGCTCCAGAAGCTCCTGCTCCCAAGCAGCATATTTATTGACCAAGACATTTTCGTAGTTTAAGATATTGGGATTATCGCTTTTCATCGCCATGTAAAACATCGCCATGACCATGACAAACAGAAACAGGCACAGCCACATGGCGCCGTGATAACGCTGCTTATACCTGGCGGATTCGCTTTTTTCTTTCTTCAGCTGACGCTCAATGCGTTGCTTGGCAATACCTTCCGTGAACTCGCTCGATTCCTTCGGGGCAAAGCGATGGTATATGGGGATGGGCTCAATGCGTTCCTGGGCGATGCCCTCTTTTAGCATGAGCTGCTGCATCCGCCGCAGATAGTCATAACCCGGCGGGGTTTTCAGCATCTTGTTTTCCAGGACTTTGTTGTAGACAGCCAAGGTATTCTCCGGCGAGCGATAATTCATTTTCTGATCCAGATACTCTACCTTATTAAGCTCCTCGGCGGCCAGCTTGGCGTCTTCCGGCGATGCGAAAAGAAAGCCCCCCACCACCAAATCGCTCGCGTTTTCCCTGCTCTGGGCAGCAGCCGCGTTTTCCCTGGCGACACCTTGGCGTACATCGTTTTGCTCCTTGGCTCCAGCTGGATTAGGCATATGCTCCTTGTTGACGTTTGCGTCCATGCCTATATGATACTATATAAGGGGCATTTCTGTAAATTAAAAAGTGAGCCATTCCTTGTTGGCGTCAAACATCTCGTCCGTCATGTCCTTTGCTTCTTTCATCGAGCAGACCGCCGCTGTCAGCGGATCAAATAAGATGGCGTGGTAAATCTTGCGCCTGTCACCGCTCAAAAAGCCGTCCACGGCCAACTCTTCGCACAAGGCGGAGTGGTTTACCAATAGTGCCAGTTGCGCCGGCAGGCTACCCACGCTCACCGCCCTTAGACCTTCGCGGCTGGCAAAAACCGGCACTTCCACGCAACAGCCTTTGGGCAGGTTTTCTATCAATCCAAAGTTGCGGACATTGCCGTTAAAGCAAAAGGGCTCGTTGTCGCCAAAACAGGCATTGAATATATAGGCGGCATATTCATGGCCCCTGTTTAGGTCGAAGGTGTTTTTATTAAGCTCATCATCCATCTCTTTGCGCCATGTACCCTCCCGCGTCAGGTATTCGTCGCGGATGAAGGCAAAGAGGCCCGGATTCCAGCCTGTGCCGTCCGTGCAATAGCGCTCAAGCAAATCCGGGCGTTTGCGAAACCAAGCGTTATATTCGGAATTATGCCCGGAAGACTCCGTGACGTAGTAATCCAAATTTAAATACATCTCATTGCGGACAATCTCTTCTTTGTATACTTCCGGCCGCTCGGTGATGGCCTTGTGAATCAAGGGATAGGCATCCTGGCCATTTACCTTGAAATCCAGATAAAAGGCCTGGTGGTTTATGCCGGCGCAGGTGTAGGTCACTTCCGTGTCCAAATCGGCGCCTATCCAGCCGGCCAGCATATGGGCGGTACCCTGCACGCTATGGCAGAGGCCGGTGATGGCAAGCTTGGTCTCGGCCTGCAGGGTCCGGCACAGCATCGCCATCGGGTTGGTGTAGTTTAGGACGACAGCGTCCGGGGCGTATTTTTCTATGTCGCGGGCAATGTCCAGCATCACGGGGGCCGTGCGCAGATAACGGAAAATCCCCGCCGGGCCGCGGGTGTCGCCCACATTTATGTCCACGCCGTATTTTTTCGGTATGTCTATGTCGTGCCGCCACACATCCACGCCGCCGGCCAAAATGGTAATCAACACACCATCGGCGCCATCTAGCGCCGCCCGGCGATCCGCGGTCGTCGTGAGCTTGGCGGGGTATTTGCCCCGTTCAATAATCTGACGCACGGCACGCTCTATGTAAGTAAGCCGCTCTGCGTCTATGTCCATCAGGACAATTTCACTGTCCGCCAGGGCCTCAAAGGTCAGAATATCCCTGACCAGGGCACGGGTAAAGCCAAAACTCCCCGCTCCGATAAAAGCAATTTTTCTGCGTGTTTTCATAAAAAGACCCTACCTTTCTTATCACAGCATAACATGACGGCCATGCTTTTACAACAACCATGTTTTCGCCTTGTAAATATACGCTCAGACATATGTCAAAAGCTCCCTCGCTGCCAGACACTCGATCCGTTCCACCTCACTAAGCCGTATAAATTCATCGCTCTTTGACCAAGCCTCCACGCCGCTAGCCGCTAATTGGGCCAGCCTGGATACCACCTGGGCGGCCGCCGCACTTAAATCACCGGTATAAATTACGGCGCGCGCCGTAAAAAAGCGGATGAAATGTGCCGGCTCATATTGCCCGAAGGCGGCAAAAAGTCCGCAAAAGTCGGCAATCAGCTCATCGTGCAGATTGTTTCTGGCTGAGCCTAAATAACGCTTCGTATAATAATGGCTGCACTCATGCATCTTGCGGATGAGCAATGATTTTTCCCGCCACAGCGCCTCATCCAGCCCCAGGCTGGCTGCCGGGATGCCGCTGTAGGGCTTGTCCGATAGAATAATGAAACGCAGCGTTTTCCCGTGCAAAAACTGCGCCCCCATATTTTCCGTGGGCGGCATCTCCTTATTTTTATAGACAATTTCCCTAAGCAAGGTATGAAAATCAGCCACATCGGCGGGATAGACGATGGGGATAAGCCCCGCCGCCGACTCATACATTTCCAGCTGGGGTTTTCGAACGCAGAGCCCCTGTATTTTTTCCCACATATTATCCCAGGCGGGCGATGTGTCATCGTCCCAGGGATCCGGGCTTTGCTTAAATGCATTCCTTACATATCCCAGCAAATCGGCTATGTCAGCCTCCGCCGCACCCAGTTCATATAGGGCGGCTATTCTTTTTTCGTCTGTCATATTCCACCCTCTCCGAGATTCGTCATTGCGGGCGCTTCCGCGAAGCGGAAGATGGACCCGCAATCTCGTTTTTCATGGTTCGCATTACACTACCATGCAACTACGGTTCTACCGGCGGATATAACTCCGGGTCGTATTCATAATAGTTCTCGGGATTCCCCAGCGTGGCCAAATAGGCGGCGTTGCGTGCGGCCTGGGCATCGCCAAAGAGGAAAAAGCCCACCGTCGTGTCAAAATGATGCCAGCCCGTATCGTCCGGGTTAATTAAATTCCAGCGGTGACGCCGGCTGGCCTCCGGCACCCTGTCTATCCGCATATTGGGTATGCCTGCCCTTTCAAGCATTAACTCCGATATGGCATAAAAGACGTAGCAGTTGCCGCGCCTGTGCTGCAAGGCCTGGAACGCTGCCTCATACACGCTCTCCTGGCCGACACTCCCCATATATTCCACATTATTCCTAATCCAGTCGAAAATGGCCCGGGCCTCTTCGGCCTGTGTCATGTCATCATGCAAAAGCCCCTCCAAAATCGCATCCACCCGCCTTTCCACTTCCTCCGGATCCGCGTCTATTATCCGCACCAGGGCCGTGGCTTCCGCCTGCCCGCCCCAGTCATCCTCCACATAATATGTCACTGCGTATAGGCCGGTTTCATCTATGTTCAGTTCCCCTGTGTCCACATGAACTGTAAGCTCGCGCCCAAAGGCATCATGGGCGCTTATGCCCTGCCTTAGCTGCACGGCTTTATACTGCGGCCACTCAATCATCTCGCGCACACCCTCGATTATCGGCGGGATGTCCGGCACCATGAGATGCAGGCTGGTTTCATACACGGCAGCGTTGCCATGTACATCCTCCGCCACAATAAAAATAGGCTGCTCGCCCGCCATGAACGGATCCGGTTCCTCGAAAAAGGCTATGTAGGCTATCGCGGAATCATCTTTGCTGGCAGTGATGAAACTCTCCACCGAAAATTCCTCACCCATTACCCGCGTAAGGCTAGCGAGCGTAAGTAATGGCGGCTCTCCATCCGTCTTGGGCCCTGCCTCTACTATGGGGGCGGGCAGTGCATGGGGCTTTGCCGTTGCCTCGACGGGCGCGCCGTACCATATATACAGAGTGCATAGGGCCAGCATAATAAGCAAGACCAAAGAAACAAGCGTAAAGATACGCATCTTGGTATTTTTGCTAAGGCCCTTCTTGTTCTCTGCATTTCGCATGATTCACCCCATAATCAAGCCGAAACTTATCGACGTCACTATCCCCTCTTCCACCAAAAAGGACAGCGTGGCGGGGCTGTGTGTATATGTATACATATCAAAATCCTGCTCATAATCCGCGCCATACACCGCCATCACGTCCTCCCAGCTTTGGCCTATGTATATGCCGCCGTAGATGGGGATGGAATCGTCCCTTAAGCTGATTGTGTGGACAAAATCTGCCTCGCCGTCGGGATATGTGTGGATCTGTATGCCAGGATAGCGGAAAATCCGGTCCACGCCGTCGAAAGCACAACTGGGGGCCTCAAACTCTCCCAGCGGCTCACCCAAGGCCTCTTTCACCTCGGCCATGTTTTGATCCATGTGGATTGTAAAGCCGCCATAGTCCAGGGCGAAGGCTTGCTCCGGTAAAGCAGCGCTGTCTTGCCCGCCAGCGTCGTTTACCACGGAAGCAGACTCCAAACCATCCGGCGTCCCTGCCGCGGCAGTACTGGTATCATCGGCATTGCCGCAAGCATTGCCATAAACGGCCATCAAAGCGGCGCAGATGGGTATTATTATTAGTTTTTTCATGGGTTTGCTTCCTGCTTATGTGACGCACCTATTATTATAGTGCAGCAGATTTTTATTTTCAAGGGAAATGTGGGAAGCGGGGATTGCGGCTCCTTAGCCATTCCCGTCAGGGAAGAAGTATTGGACAAGCTTTTCGTATTCATCTTGCGCCGAGCGGCAGGTGTCCATGAGGTATCCCCTTTCATGGGGGAATTCTTGCAGACCCCTGTAATAAAACATCTTATGGCTGTGGTCGATAATAAAGGGCAGGATGCCACTTCGCAGACACTCCCTGAACATGATGATTCTGCCGAGGCGCCCATTGCCGTCTTGAAAGGGATGGATGCGCTCAAAACGGTGATGAAACTCCACGATGTCTTCCAACAAGACGGGATTTTTCCCATGATATGACGACAAAAGCGCCGCCATTTCTTTCGCCACTTTGGCGGGTGCGCTAGTCTTGTTGCCGCCCACCACATTGGGCCTGGTCTTATAATCCCCGACCATGAACCAATCCTTCCTCGCATCGGAGGTCGCGGTTTTCAAGATACGGTGGAATTCCTTTATCATGTCTTCCGAAAGCCTGTCCCGTGCCGAAGCGAGCATAAAATCAAAGCAGATAAAATGATTGACGGTCTCGATAATATCGTCCACATTCGTCGCAGCATCCTCCCCCGCGGCGACGGTATTGGTCTCAAAAATATAGCGCGTCTGCTCCTCGGACAGACGGCTCCCCTCAATACGGTTGGAATTGAAGGCAAGTTTAATCTGCGTCTGATGATACAGGCCGCCCTTCAACTTCATTTCCATTTCTTCCGTCAATATTTCTAATAGATTCATGGCTTTGGACAGGACTCCTTGACCGATTGCTTATGTGGATATTATAGCAAATTATGGCTTTTGAATCAAGGTCAAACGCCGGGGCATGCGCTGAAATAAGCGAAAAGCCGCCTCACTCGGTGATGCAATCCAGCCGCGAAAGCGCCGCCGCGCAGTCAAACACCGCCAGGGCGTCCATTATTTCGCGCAACAGCCCGTCCGTTTCTGCGCCGTAGCTATAGGCCGTGTGCGGGCTAAGCAGTTCAATGGCGGCATTTTGGTCGAAGGCTTCCATGGCCACCTTCGCCGCGTCCAGCGCCTGCATGAGCGCCGCCCTGTCCGCCGTCTTTTTCGGCCCCGCCGCCGCGGTCTCCAATGCCTGGGTCAGGCTCGCGCACAGTTCCGTAAGCCCCGCCCTAAAAGCCGGGTAATGCGTCTGGCAGTAGGAAAGGTCTTCCTCCAGCGCCGCCCGCTCCAACTGCGCAGCCATGTTGCCCAGCGCCGCCGCGCCGATGTTCTTAAGCGTGCTTTTCAAGCCATGTACTTCTATGGTAAAAGCCTTCCAGTCGCTGTCCACAAATCCATCCATCTTTACCACCCTTTCAGGCAACAGCCGCGCAGTCAGCTTGGCGCTGCCAATATAGACATCCTCCAGGCCGCCCATGGCCTCCAGGGCGGCATCGACCTCCAGGCCGCCCACGGCCCTAAGCCGTGATAGGGGCTCGTCATCCGGGGCCGCAGGGGCCGTGTCCGCCGTGTCCGCCGCATCTACGGCAGCGTTGCCCCCGCCCTCCTTTTGCCGTCTGGCCGCCTCGGCCACTGCGGGCGGATATTTGTCGCGTATCAGGCTATTCAGGACATGGTTCAACTGCCGTAAGTCGATGGGCTTGGGCACGAAACCGTCAAAGCCGTTTTCGCGGAACATTTCCTTCATCCCGGAGACGGCATTGGCCGTCAGGGCAATGATGGCGCGGCCATATCCTTCCTCGCGCAGCAGCTTCGTGGTCTCTATCCCGTCCATCCCCGGCATCATGTGATCCATGAAGATGATGTCATAACTGGCCCCGGCGCGGATTTTATCCAGTGCCTCATAGCCGCTTGCGGCACTGTCCACCGTCAGGCCGTAGGGCTTAAGCAGCCCCCTGGCCACGAAGATGTTGGCATCCACGTCGTCCACCACCAAGACGCTGCCGTAGGGCATATACTCACGCACGAGCTTTGCCCTCTGCATATTGGGGGTGAAGCTGAAGTTTTGCAACTTTTCGGCCATCTCCCGGCCCAGGACATCTGCGCCCGCGCTCTGCTGTAGCAAGGAAACAACGAAGGTCGAGCCCACGCCCACCGCACTTTCCGCCGTGATTTTGCCATCCATCAGCTCGACCAGGCCCTTGGTGATGCCCATACCCAGCCCCGTGCCCTCCTTTTCGCGGTTGGCGGCACGGTTAAACATCGAGTATTCGTCATAGATGGCCGCCAGTTGCTCCTCGCTCATGCCCTGGCCGGTGTCGCGGACGGTAAATATCAGCATGACCCCTTTTTCATCCGGGCGGAAATCTATCTCGAAGCTGACGCTGCCCTGCTCGGTATATTTAATCGCATTGGAGAGGATGTTATTCAAAATCTGTTTGATCCGCAGCTCGTCGCCGATCAGGTAGGCGGGCAGGGTCTCGGAGACCTTTATGATGAACTCCAGCGGCTTGCTGCCGATACGCATGACATTCAAGCGCACCGTGTCGTTAATCAGGCTGGGGGTGTCGTATTTGACCGGCAGCAGTTCCAGTTTGCCCGTCTCGACCTTTGACAGATCCAGGATGTCGTTGATGATGCCCAGCAGCGTCTTGCCGGAGTTGCTTATGCGTTCAAAGGCGTCCTTTGTTTCGCTCGATAGGCCGTTTTTATCCAGCTCGATGTCGGAGATGCCGATGATGGCGTTCATCGGCGTCCGCATTTCGTGGGACATCGCGGCGAGGAAGCGGGATTTATATTCATTGGCCCGTTTCACGTTTTCATGGGCTATATTCAACTGCTCCAGCATGACGGCCATCTCCTCGGCCCGTTTATGCTCCTGGATGACGCTGCGCTGGTGTTCGTCGTGGACGTATTTGACGCTGTAGGGCATCGTCAGCAGGAAGAAGATATGCGTGCATATCTGCAATAGCGGGATGCTGATGTCGTTGGTCAGATAGCCGGGTATGGTGAGCGCATAGTATGCGATCGCCAGTACATTGACCGAAAGCAGCATCGCCGCGCCGAAGCGGGCGAATTTATAGTCGTTGTAAAAGCCGAAAGTGATGAACAGGGGAAAGCCGGTGACGTAAAAAAAGGGGTTGTGGCGCAGAAACAGGATCGTGGTCAAAAAAATCATTATCGAAGCGAAGCAAAGATTGCGAATCGCCCTGGATCCTTTGTCTTTTTTGTAAACGCATAAAATGACGACGGCTAAAACGGCCGGTATGCTAAAGGCCGTGAATAAGTCGAAGGTGGTATTGCCTTGTGATATGGTGATTTGCAGGATATAGCCCACAAACGCGGCCGCCTGTCCCAACAGGAGGGCCATCATCACGATTTTATTCACTTTGGCGAGATTGCTCATGGTCGTGCTTTCCTTATGCATCAATACTCAGCCCCCCGCCCCCAAAAACTTCCCTGCCACGGTCTGCAGGCGCTCGTGGCTCGTGGGTTTGACGATGAAGTCGTCGCAACCGACCGCCAGCGCTTTTGTGACATGCTCCCTGGTGGAATTGCCGGTCAGGAAAACGATGGGGGTCATTGAGTGCACATTGCTGTTGCGAATGGTTAGCGCCAGTTCATGGCCGTTCATTTCCGGCATGTCGATGTCGAGGATGAACAGGTCGGGCTTTTTCGATTGCAAAACCGTGAGCGCCGCTTTGGCACTCGGCACGGCGATTACCGTATAATGACTTTTGAGCGCGTTGTTCACGAAGGAGAGCATCTCCGGCATGTCGTCCACGGCGAGAATGATTTTTGAAAAATCGTAGCCCACGAGTCCCTTCATCGTTTCGCCCTGCCGTTTTTGCAAAGCTTGCAGGGCAGCCGTCGCTTCCTCGTATTTTTGCGCCGCGATCAAACTGAGCATCTTAAGATACGCATCCTCCTTCGGGTCGCGTTCTGCCAGTCCGGCAATCACCTCTGCCGCCCGTTCAAATTCGTGGTCATAAAAGAGGTGGCATACCGTTTGCACATTGCGTTCCATGTCCGCATGAATCTCTATTTCGCTTATCATGGCCCCCGTATCTTGCTTTTGCGCCTTCTGCACGGCGATGGACAGGGACAATACATCGGTGAGGAAGGACCGAAGCAGCTTACGCACCAGCAAAAAATCCGGTGTTCCTTCCAGACTGCGCAGAATACGCCCCGCCTGCAACACCAGGCTACGCGCCCGTATCGTGTAAAGCAGCGCCATGATCGCATTCATGTCTTCCACGAACATAAGCATATTGTGTTCGAGAATCACGCTGCCCTCTTCCAGCGCCTCGGCCAGCTCCGGCACGGTATCAATAAAACAGTTGATGTCGGCATGTGTCTGCTCATAGCGGGCATCCCGGGGCAAGAATAAGCCCGGGACGCGGTGGTAATAGCGAATACCATCATAGAGCTTCGTGTTCATGTGCTTTAATCCTCCAGTTTAAGCTTTAACTGTCCATTAAACGTTCCATTAAGCGATCCATCCTCGCCACCCGTTCGGGCAAGAGCCGCAGCGATAGTCTGACGGTTTCCAGATAAACATCCGTAAGGCCGCCTATGGCTGCCAGGGCGGTATCCACCTCCAGGCCGCCTGCGGCCCTAAGACGCGAAAGGGGATCGGTTTCCTCAATAATGTCTATTTGCCCGCTTTCCTGTTGCCGTCTGGCCGCCTCGACCTCTTCCGGCGGATGTTTGTCACGTATATAAGTGTTCAGGATATGGTTTAAATGCCTTATGTCTATGGGTTTTGAAATAAAATCGTCAAAACCGTTTTCGCAAAACATTTCCTTCATCCCGGCGATGGCGTTGGCGGTCAGGGCAATGATGGGTCGGGTATAACCTTCCTCGCGCAGCAGTTTAGTGGTCTCAATCCCGTCCATCCCCGGCATCATGTGATCCAGGAAGATGATGTCATATACGGCCCCGGCGCGGACCAAGTCCAGCACCCCATAACCACTTTCGGTGCTGTCAATGCTCAGGCCGTAGGGTTTCAAAAGCCCCCTGGCCACGAAGACATTGGCCTCGACATCGTCCGCCACCAGCACACTGCCGTAGGGCATGTACTCGCGCACAATCTTGGCCCGGCGCATACTGGGGGTGAAGCTGAAGTTTTGCAATTTTTCGGCGACATCCTTTCCCAGTACGTCCGTGCCCGCGCTTTGCTGGAGCAGGAACAGGGTGAAGGTCGAACCCACGCCCGGTTCACTTTCGGCCAGGATTTTTCCCTTCATCATCCCGACCAGGCTTTTGGTGATGCTCATGCCCAGGCCCGTGCCCTCCTTTTCGCGGTTGGCGGTACGGTTAAACATCGAGTATTCGTCATAGATGGCCGCCAGTTGCTCCTGGGTCATGCCCTGGCCGGTGTCGCGGACGGTGAATACAAGCATTATCCCATGTTCATCCACTTGGGAATCTATCTCAAAGGTGACGCTGCCCCGGTCGGTGTATTTGATCGCATTGGACAGTATATTATTCAGGACCTGCTTGACTCTCAGCTCATCGCCGATCACATGCACGGGCAGGGTTTCGGATACCTTTATGACAAACTCTATCGGCTTGTCGCCGATGCGCATGATGTTCAGCCTTACGGTGTCGTTTATCAGGCTGGCCATGTCGTATTTGACCGGAACTAATTCCAGCTTGCCGGTTTCGACCTTCGATAAATCCAGGATGTCGTTTATGATGCCCAAAAGCGTCTTGCCGGAGCTGTTTATCCGCTCGAAGGCATCCCGGGTTTCGGGTGGCTGGGCGTCATGCTCCAGCTCAATGTCCGAGATACCGATGATGGCGTTCATCGGCGTGCGTATCTCATGGCTCATGGTGGCGAGGAACTTGGACTTGGACTCATTGGCCTGCTCCGCCGCAAGTACGGCATTTTGCAACTCCGTTATGTCCTGCATCTGCAACAGGGCACCGATAATGTCGCCGGCTTCGTTTTTCAGTGGCACGGTCGTTATTTCGCAATGATATGATTTGCCGTTGGCAAACGACATCTGGGCGTTGGATTTTATCGATGCGCCGCTTGAATAAAACTCTCGCAGATGTGTAAGCAGCCGGTCGCGTGAATCCGGTTGCAAAACATCGCCAAAACTTTCAATAAAATCTTTGCCCGCCAAGATATCGGCATCCAGACCGAATGTACGCAGATGATGCTTCGTCCCCAAAATAAACTTATGCTCCGCGTCCATCAGTACGGTCATGTCGGGTGAGTTGTCCAGCATAAGGCGCAGATAACTATCCTGCTCACCCTTTTGCCGCTTTAGCAAGGCATAAAGCTTTTCCAGTTCCGTATCACGGCGTTTAAAGGCCGAAATCATCTGGTCGCGTTCCCGTATTTCGCGCTGCAACTGTTTGTTCTGCCGGAGCGCGGCATTTAGTTCGTCAGTCAAATCACTCACAATATCAACCATGCCTTACCAACAACCTGCTAAAATACACACACCGCTATCGAAGATGAATGTTTGGCGTTTAGCATTTTTTCCCCTTTCGGCGATGTCGGGCATATTTCCCCACCCGAATACGATACCTGATAATTGATCCCTGAAAGCGACTCATCGATAATGTCAAACTCTTTATGGTTTTCGTCCGCCGCCGCAAACCATCTGCGCAGGCAGGAATACATCAAAGCCGTTTTTTTGCGCTCATGCCCGTTTATCCATGACACTGCCTTGCCGGTCGTGGCGGTGACCGTTTCTTTTGTCAGTGCCGCCAGGGAAAGGACCGTCCCGGTTTCTATGAAATTATCCAATACGGCGTATTCATCGGTCACAAGCAAGATGCCCTGCGCCAGGGACGACAGTATCTTGCCATTTTCGTCCTTCGTTTCCGCAATAAGGATGGACGATGAGGCCGTTTCATTTATGTCTTTACCGACAAAATAATCCATCTGTTCAAGGAACTGTTTGGCATTTACCCCGTTTATCTCAAGAACACGATTTTCACTGGCTTTTGTGACGACACCGACGACGGAAATTACCGTCGCCTCATCCGCCACGGCCCCGACATAAAATTCGGGCGAGATATCCCCGCTCATAAGCACCAGGGCGCAACGTTCGCTGGAAGCCTCGGCGCCGAAGATCACCTCTGCTTCCGGCAGGTTTTCGACTTCACGGCAAGCTATGGAGCCGAATATCGGCAGCGCTACGTTTTCAGCGGACAGTGCCCGCAGGCAATGGGTGGCGGGCCCGGTCAGGCTGTCTTCAGGGAAGGGCGGATAAAGGAGGGCCAATTTCGGCTCCCCGCTCAGCCGGCCCGTGACATCCGCATAACAAGCGCGCATCAGCGCTGAAATATCCGCGTTGCCCGTGATAGGCGCACTGTAGCCACAGGCGAACTCGCAGTTGTCGGAGCTTAAGATGAGAATGGATAAAAGAAACATCCCCGCTTCCCCATTTGCGGATTGTGAAAACGTACTCATTCCCGCGAGCGGGAATGAAAGGGCATTCGCAACGGCGGCGTATACCCCGGAATCAATACAATCCAAACTCGCCGAAACAATGCCGATGGAATGTTTAAGCAGTTCGATTTCTGTCATTTGCGCTTTCAGTTCCAGTAGCGCGATTTGCGGGTCATCTACCTCCGTGATGCTAACAACATACGATTTCATGGTTTTTCCCTCCTGTCTTTCCTTCAAAGCACATAATGATTGTCTACTCTTCCATTGTATTCCATTTTCTACCACCATGGGGGTCATAAAAGTATCATCGGGGTATCGTTTTTTCCATTTGCTGATACCAGACTGTGGACTTTTCGGGGCGATTAGGGGTATAATCTAAGCCATGAAGATGAAGATGAACAAAATACGCAATATACTTTTCGGCAAAGAACTGGAACAGCGGGTCCGCTTGTTTAATGTCATGGCCCTGATCGGGCTGGTGGCCAGTTTGTCCAGCGTCGTTTCCGGGATTGTCGCTAACGCGGGGCTCATTGACCTGCTGATTAATTCGACCTTGGTAGTACTGTCCGCATCCATTTTGTACTACGCGGCCGTCAGCAAAAACTACCAGCGCTGTTACATGATTACCATTATCGTCATATTTTTTATTCTGTTCCCGCTGGCCTTCATAAACGTGGGTTCTTATGCCAGCGGTATGCCGATGTATTTTGTCTTCGCCGTGCTGTTTACGGTGTTCATGCTGACGGGAAAAAAGCGGTTCGTGTTTGTCAGCCTGGAATTGCTTATATATACATTGCTGTTTATGTACGCCTATTTTTATCCAGAAAACGTCCACAGCATGTCTGAGGAAAGAACGATCGTGACCGATATTATCGTGGCATTTCTGGTTGTCAGCATCGGGCTTTCCGTCGCCATGACAGCGCATATACGGCTGTTCGACAAACAAAACAAAGAACTGGAAGCCGCGCGTAAACAGGCGGAAGAATACGCGAAAATGAAGTGCGAGCTGTTCGCGGAAATGAGCCACGAAATGCGTACCCCGCTGACGATAATGT
>Ga0099364_10006076_pt1 | contig 17678 bp, 12 predicted proteins | sample TergutTh196P3_FD_73070 | JGI IMG/M metagenome (GOLD analysis project Ga0099364, IMG submission 73070) | Microcerotermes parvus P3 segment gut microbial communities from Pointe-Noire, Republic of the Congo - Th196 P3 | ecosystem: Host-associated > Arthropoda: Insects > Digestive system > Gut ...
CAGGATAAACTGTCCGCCGTGCTTTTTGGCGAACAGATAGTTGAACAGGGCGGTACGGACTCCGCCGATGTGCAGATAGCCGGTGGGACTTGGAGCAAAACGTGTGCGGACTGTCATGACGGTTATTATAATATCAGGAAGGGTACGGCGTTAGTCCCCGGTATCGCCTCGTCATTTTGCTCTTGGAATCTTTCGCAAAATTCTGTACCCTTCCCGGGCTAGGAAGAGATTCCGACAGAAAATTATGAATTGGATTAAATTGATCACGCTGTTCGCTGTCCTGCTCGCCGCCTCTTCGCTCCGCGCCGACGAGGCTGCCAATCAATTCAATGCAGCCAAAACAGCCTTTGATAATATGCAGTACGAATCTGCGCGCGCTGGATTCGAAAACTTCGTCGCCCGATACCCCACGCATGCACAAGCCCCGGCAGCGACATTCTACATTGCCGAATCCTTGATGCACCTCCAACAATATCCGCAAGCCGAAACGTATTTTAACCGAGTCGTTGCTCTTGGTCAGAATGATGCGTTTTATAGGGCAGCACTCTTCCGTCTTGCCGAAATGCCCTATTTGCAAGGACAATTCGACATTGCGAAACCCCGGCTTGAAGCCTTTATCGACAAACATCCGAACGATGCCAACTTGCAATTCGTACTTTATTATCTTGGCGATATTGCTATGCGGAGCACCTCGCCGCATGCTGCTTTGGAAGCCGAACATTACTTCGGGCAGTCGGTACGCATTTTCCCTGAGGGGGCCCGAGTCAACGACAGTCAACTCGGGCTCGCCTGGGCCAAGAACAAACTTGGCAAAATTACAGAGGCCGATGCGATTTTTACGCAGTTGATGAACAGTCCCAACCCCAGCGTGGTGGAGCAATCGTACTATCAACGGGGAGTTGCTTTTTTTGAGCGTGGGGCTTTCCAAGATGCAATCAATGCGCTTAATGATTTCCAACGGCGCTATCCAATTACGAGTCCCTATTATGCGGACTCCCAGCGGATTATCGCCCGGTGCAATGTCCGGCTTAACAATTTTGACGAAGCGTTGAGAGTCTTGGGGCAACTGGCCAACCCGACCGGCGAAGATATGCTGTTGCAAGTCCGATGTCTGTACGGACTCAAAAAGTTTCAAGAAGCCCAGAGTATCCTTGCCGAAGTAAAACGGACATCGGGGACGATCTATCGTGATGAAATTGCTCTTCTCGAGGCGGTCTTTCTTTTTGACCAAAAAAACTGGCTCGGAGCCATCGCCTTATTGGAACAGGTTCTCAATCCGCTCTTTGACCCGAGTACGAATCGGATGACGGTTAGTTATCTGGCGATACCAGCCGAAATACGTATGAAACGGTTGAGCGAAGAAAACTTTTTCAGGGCGTGCTCCATCTTGGTCTTGTCATACGCCCAGAGCGGCGATCCCGTCAAGGCGAATGCGTTGCTTACCGAAATCCAAACGCAGGCGAACCTTTCGGGCAACATTCAACTGACGTCCATTGCGAACGATACGGCCAACCAGTTGGCAAACATCCGCACCGTGCCTGGAGGTCCGGGTTCCGGTAATTGGAATATAGCGAATCGGAATGAACAATGGACGCCATCGACCGGAATCACTACGGGAATGAGGCCGCAAACACCGCTCGAAGAGGGAACCGATTTGACGAAGTTTTGGAATGCGGAACGGCTTTATCGGGCACGTAACTACGAGGCGGCTTCGACGCAACTCGAACAGATACTCAACGGCTTTTACAATCAACTTTCCAATCCGCCGCAGTACATCATCTTCTATAACATAACCGGAGAAGAGGGGAAATTGAACGAACAAACATTTGCCCGGGCGTGTTCGCTCTTGGCATTGTCCAAAGCCCAGTTAGGCGACATCGAAAAAGCCGATGCCGTCCTGGCGACGCTCGCCACAAGAATCCGAATGACCGACCCGGTGCAAAGCGAATTGCTTCGGGATACACATAATCAAGTTGCAGCGATTGCAAAAGGAGGAACCGGCGTCAACAATACCGCTTCACCGTCGCTCCTTTCCGATGCGGAGCAACGCCGGTTACTCCGGGAAGCCAACACTCGGTTTCGGCAACAACGATACGACTTGGCGGACCAGGTTTTAACGGAATTGGCCGCCGCCAATCCCGCCGAGGCGATTTTGACCGAAGCATTGCTCTTGCAAGGAAAAACGAAATATCAACTGGGCCGAGAGAAAGACGCCGTCGCGATATTGGAACGGATTGTGGACGAGTTCCCTAATGCGGCGCACACTGCCGAAGCGTTATGGTTTCTCGGTTTGTATTATGAGTCGGGCGGCGATTCCTTCGTGGCGGTCGAATACTTTCAAGCCTTGGCGGATCGTTTCCCGAACTTCAAGCACATTGATGGGGCGTTGTATTTTTTGGCGGTCGAAGATTTGACCAACGGCAGCGGCAGAATTGCAACACGCAATTTAACACAGATACACCGCAATCACCGCAATGGACTTTATTGGTCACACGCTGCTTGGACGTTGGCTCATGAAGCGTACAAAAAGAAACAGTATGGAGAGGCGGAGCGGTACATTCAGGAGATATTGCGTCATCCGCCGGACATTGCGATATTGGACAGGGTATTGTATTTACGGGGTGAGTTGGCGCTGCGGCGTGATGATTACCAGTCGGCCTTTTTGGCGTTTCGTGAAATGGTGAATCTTGTCCCGGACAGTTTGTTAGCGCAACATGCCACGCAGAATGCCCGGCTGGCGGCTACGAAGGTTAACGTACAGTAATCGGAGTCCGCCGCGGCAAGCGACGGCAACAAACGACAAACAGAGCCGACGACTGTGTCGGCTGTGTCGCTTCGACACTAAACAATCGCCTTCGAAGGACAAACATGAAAACACATCTTGCAACCCGCACAAAGATGCACGTTGATTTGGAGAGCATCGCCGGATTTCTCCAAGCCCGGACAACCCAGTTTCAAACAAATATTACACTTTTTACACGATACCGTTATCGAAAGCGGCGGACCCAATGGTTCACGTAACTGCAAGGGACAAGGCGCCTCCGAGACAATCAACCAAGGCTCTGGCGAGTCTGTCGCCTCTTTGACCAACGCAATGGCCGTCTTAATGTCCCGAGGATCGACCGCCCGAACATTTTTAATGCCGCACGCCTTGCCGATCTCCGCAATGGACGCCCTGACCGTTTCCTCCTTCATCAACGTCTTGCCCGAACCAGGATGGTCTTGATGCCCCGTCATCGCAGTCGTATGGTTATCGACCACGATAATCGTTGAAGTCCCCTTGTTGTAGGCAATGTCCAGCAAGCCGGTGATGCCGCTGTGAAAAAATGTCGAATCGCCGACCATCCCGACGATTCTTTGCGGTGTTTCATTGTTACGTTCTGCTCTGTCCATTCCATGCGCCATCGACACGCCGGCCCCCATACAGACGAGTGTATCCATTCGGGAAAGCGGCGGAAGAAGACCGAGACTGTAACAACCAATGTCGCCGACAACGACAACATCAATCTGAGCGAGTGCATAGAAAATACCCCGATGCGGACAACCGGCACACAGCACCGGCGGACGATTGGGCAGAGGAATGTTCACGGAGTCCGGAACATCGCCGGTTTTTGGTTCGCCGGTGCTGCCGATCCTGGCTCTTTGAACTTCTGATAAAACGTCCGGCGAAAATTCGCCGATGTTCGGAAGCACGTCCTTGCCCGTACAAGCAATGCCGAGTGCCTTAATGTGTTCCTCTAAAAAATCTTCCAGTTCCTCCACGACGAACAATTCCTCCACACCGGCGGCGAACTCCTTTATGAGTTCGTCAGGAAACGGGAAGGGCATACCCAATTTAAGCACGGAAGCATCGGGATAAACCTCACGGACATATTGATAGGCCACGCCGGAAGTTACAATACCCAACTTCTTATCCTGCCAGAGGATTTTATTGATTCCGCACGTATTGCTGTACTGATATAATTTTTTAAGCCGTTCCTCAAGCCGCACACGCATTTGCCTCGCAAACATCGGCACGGCAACGAATCGCGCCGGGGCTTTCTCAAAGTGAATAGGCCTGTCCGATTCCTGTCTCGGCGATTCGGTAACCAGTGTGCGGGAATGAGAAATCCGGGTATTGCTCCGCATGATGACCGGCGTGGTAAACTCTTCGGAGATTTCTAAAGCGGTTTTGAGAAAGTCCTTAGCCTCTTGGGAATCGGAGGGTTCCAAGATGGGGACTTTGGCGAATCGGGCGAAGTGCCGGGTGTCCTGTTCGTTTTGCGAGGAGTGCATACCGGGATCGTCGGCGACGATTGCGACGAACCCGCCGACAACGCCGGTATAGGCAAGTGTCATCAAGGGGTCGGCAGCGACGTTGAGACCGACGTGCTTCATGGTTGCGAGGGCTCTTGCCCCGGCGTAGGCAGCGCCCGCGGCGACTTCGAACGCAACTTTCTCGTTGGGTGCCCATTCGGCGTAAATAACGTCTTTGTACTTGGCGGCGATGTTTTGAAGGATTTCGGTGGAGGGAGTCCCAGCGTAGGCGGCGGCGACGGTTACACCGGCCTCGTAGGCCCCTCGGGCAAAGGCTTCGTTGCCGGAAAGGAGTGTCTTAGTCATTCGGTTAATATATCATAAAAAAAGACCAGGCGCAAGAGCCGCGAAGCGAGCGGGGGATGTCAATCCCCCGATGTCGGGGGGCTAATGCCCCCCGCTCGCATGGAAATGCTCGATGTGCTACAATACCATTATAGTTCATACTCAAAGGAGATTGCTATGTCAAACAAAATGTTAACTTGGGGGGGGGGGGCAAAATAGGAAATATCGAGAGCCGACGACTATGTCGTCCGGCGCACTGCGCCGACAAAGTCGCCGACTCTCGGCTAATGCCCCCCGCTCGCGCACCGGAGTACCGGCTAAATGCGAAACGAGCCTTCACGCTCGTCGAACTTCTCGTCGTCATCGCCATCATAGGCATGCTCATCGCCCTTCTCCTGCCTGCCGTTCAAGCCGCAAGAGAAGCCGCAAGAAGAATGCAATGCACGAATCACTTGAAACAGTACGGGCTTGCTATCCATAACTTTCACGATACTTACAGTGCCTTGCCGCCGCTTCATCTTGGTCGGTTCAGGGTAACAACGTTTGCCCTTGTCTTCCCATTTCATGAACAACAAGCACTCTATGACCTTATGATCGCCCGGTCGCCGACCTTAAATTTTGCTGTAAATCGGTGGATTTCAACTGATTTGCGAGACGGCAGTGGCGAATCGGCTGCCACCGACCCCGGCGATGCGGCAAGAACGGCATTCGGCGCAATACCGATTGCCAAGTGCCCCAGCAGAAGAGGGGGTTCGCAATTTACCGCAAGCAGTGTTAGTTGGGACCTTCAAGGTCCGCAAGGAGATTACTACCTTGTTCTGGCAGCACACAGTATGCGAAACGGACCAAATCCGTTTATGCCGGGAAACCCCAATACACAAGAGACAAGTAATCCCACACGAGCGCACGATTTATGTTGGTTTGCCCCAAACCAAGATGGACCGTTTCGTGTTGCGAATATGACGGGCTATGGAACTGGTCAGACGATGTGGATTGCTGCAGAAAATCCCGGCGCAAATCCCAACTTGCGATGGGAATCTCGGGACGAAATGGGCTGGTGGCGGGATGGAACGACGAATCAAATCATCATTGGAGAAAAACATATTCCGATAAGTATGCTCGGACAGTGTGCTACTGGCGCTCCTTTTGACAGAAAGAGTAATGTCGATTGTACTTACCTCTATGTTCATGGGCACAGTAGAGATATCCCTTGGACATCAGCAGTGCAGGAACGCTGGAGTGACGGCGCTACGAGAGGACTCAATGTGATAGCCCGAGGTCCCTCGCATTACAACGGAGATACAAACGAATATACCTGGCAGATGGGCTTCGGCAGTTACCATCCCGGTGTCTGCAACTTTTTGCTGGGCGATGGCTCCATTAGAGGATTCCCAGTTACAACTGATCCTTTGTTGCTAATGCGGCTGTCCGTTGTAAACGATGGTGTAAGTGTCTCGTTACCGTAAGCCGTCATTCGTCATCGACGGTTAGCCGCCTCGCCTGCGGGACACGCCGTGTACAGACCACAACCGCCCCGCAGGCAGGGCGGCTAACCCCTAATCACTATGCGAACGATAACAATTTTAGCACTACTCACAACATTCTTCCTGACTGGTTGCGGCGACCCGCGAGTTACCGGCACCGTTACATATCAAGACGGCGCCCCGCTAGCCACCGGGATGGTCGTGTTGCAAAACGACTTTAGCCAAGGAATTGGCGAACTTCGGGCAGACGGCAGTTTTTCGCTCTACCAAATCAAGCCCGGAGACGGATTAAAGCCGGGAACATATCGAGGCTATATCCTCAATGCTTATGTGATCGATGAGAACGACCAAACGACACAACTCATTCCTGAAAAGTATTCAAACATTGATACGTCCGGTATCACCTACGATTCGGAAAAGGATCGGGGGCGGTTGGAGATTGTGATTGACGCTCTGCCTCCGGGACGGTAGGGTGGTTGGAAGATGCGTAGCGAGATACAACAGAAGTTTTGGCAACGTAGAACGTTTAAAAATATCAAAGATGTAGAAAAATATTTGATAGAATATGCACAAGCCCATCGCCTTGCTCATCAAGAGGCAATCTTATCAGCACCGCGTAGGCGTGCGTTTCCGAAACGATGGAGGCGTGATGACGTTGATGTTGTGTTCGTGAGTATAGACGAGCAGCGGTTCGTCGGCGGCGGTTTTGACGGTTCCCAAAAACACAAGGGAAAAACAGACACAAAACAAGCGAATGTATGCTTTCATGACGGGGTCTGTCATAGCGGACGGCAGAGTAGAACACTGTTCCGAAATTGTATGCGAACCCGCTCCGCGTTCGCTCCATTTTTAGTCTTGCTATTTATCGAATTTGATGTATAATACGTCCACGTCGGTTCGGAACGGACGGAACGTCCTCGACCAACACCAAACCACCAAAGAATATGCCATACGAACGACTCACCGATAGGGCGCGAAAGGTCATGCAACTCGCCAACCAAGAAGCCCAACGGTTCAATCACGAATACGTCGGAACAGAACACCTACTCCTCGGACTCATCAAAGAAGGAAGCGGAGTCGCCGCCAATGTCCTGAAAAACCTCGACATCGACCTAAGAAAAATCCGGCACGAAGTCGAAAAACTCGTGCGAAGCGGTCCCGATACCGTTACTATGGGTCGCCTTCCGCAAACACCACGCTCCAAAAAAGTGATGGAATACGCAATGGAAGAGGCACGGAACCTCAGCCATAACTACGTCGGAACGGAACACCTCCTGCTCGGACTGTTACGCGAACAAGAAGGCGTTGCCGCCCAAGTGCTGACAAACCTCGGATTGAAACTCGACGAAGTCCGACGCGAAGTCCTTAACCTGCTCGGACACGGCATTGACTCCGGCGGAGGGATCGCCGTTGCCGACCACGAAGATGACGAAGACGCACCGCTGGGAACTTCATCACGCCGAGACAACAAGAAAACTCCCGCCCTCGACAGTTTCGGCAGAGATCTGACCGAACTCGCCAAACAGAAAAAACTGGACCCCGTCATCGGACGAGAAAAAGAGATCGAACGGACAATGCAGATTTTGAGCCGACGAACGAAAAACAATCCCGTGCTGCTCGGCGAAGCCGGGGTCGGAAAGACGGCAATCGCCGAAGGACTCGCCCAAATGATCGTCGATGGCAATATCCCGGAACTACTGCGCGGTTACCGGGTGATCGCTCTGGACTTGGCAATGATGGTTGCCGGCACAAAATATCGCGGACAATTCGAGGAACGAATCAAAGCCTTGATGCAGGAAGTCAGGAAAACCCGGCGGGTCATCCTTTTCGTGGACGAACTGCATACCATCGTCGGAGCAGGCGGAGCGGAAGGAGCAATGGATGCGTCCAATGTGCTGAAACCCGCATTGAGCCGGGGAGAAATCCAGTGTATCGGGGCGACAACGCTTGACGAGTACCGCAAATACATCGAGAAAGACAGTGCGCTTGACCGGCGTTTCCAAATCGTGCTGGTCGAACCGCCGAGCAAAGGGCAGACCGTCGAAATCTTGCAGGGACTCCGAGACCGTTACGAAAAACATCACCACGTCAAAATCACGGAAGATGCGATTCTGTCGGCGGTCGAACTTTCCGACCGATACATCACGGGGCGTTGTCTGCCGGACAAGGCGATTGATGTCATCGACGAGTCGGGAGCGAGGATACACCTGAAATCAATGATGAAGCCGGCAAGTGTCTCGGAATTGGATACCGAACTCGAAAATCTCGGCAAAGAAAAAGAGGCGGCAGTCGCCGAACAGGACTTTGAAAAGGCGTTGGTACTGCGAAACAAAATCGACGAACTCTCCCGGCAAAAGAAGACGGAAATCGAAAAATTGAAGGACAACGTCGGCACAGTGGACGAACATGTGATTGCCGAGGTGGTCTCCAAAATGACGGGTGTGCCGTTGACACGAATGACGTTAGAAGACACCAAACGGCTCATGAACATGGAGTCGGAACTGCACAATCGGGTGATCAGTCAAGACGAAGCGATCAAGGCGATTTCCAAAGCGGTGCGTCGAAGCCGGAGCGGTCTCAAAGACCCGAAGCGTCCGACCGGAGCGTTCATCTTTGCCGGTCCGACGGGTGTCGGAAAAACGTTGTTGGCGAAGGCTCTCACCGAATTTATGTTCGGCAACGAAGATGCGCTCATTCAACTCGACATGAGCGAATACATGGAGAAGCACAACGTCAGCCGATTGGTAGGTGCTCCTCCCGGCTATGTTGGTTACGAAGAGGGGGGACAACTGACCGAAAAGGTACGGCGGCGACCCTACTCCGTCGTGCTGTTGGACGAAATCGAAAAGGCGCACCCCGACGTGTTCAATATGATGCTGCAAATTATGGAGGAGGGTCGTTTGACCGACAGTTTCGGTCGCAATGTCGATTTCCGCAATGCGATTTTGATCATGACGACGAATGCCGGTGCGGAAGCGATCAAGAATGAGTCGGCGTTTGGTTTCCAAAAGCCTTCGGACGATGCGACTTACGAAAGCATGAAGGAGCGGGTGCATGAGCAGATAGAGCGGGTGTTCCGACCGGAGTTTGTGGGTCGGTGCGACGATATTATTGTGTTCCGGCATTTGACGGAGCAAGACCTCGAAGCGGTGGTCGATTTGGAACTCAAAAAGGTGCGTGATCGGTTGCTCGACAAGGGACTGAAACTTTTGTTGAGTAGCGAGGCGCGGGCGCATTTGGTCAAGAAGGGGAGCAATTTGGACTTTGGTGCGCGACCTCTTCGTCGGGCGATTGAGGGGAGTGTGGAAGACCCGTTGTCTGAAGAACTGCTCAAAGGGGAGTTCGACGGCAAAGAGATCATTACGGTCGATGTAAAGACGGTCGGCGACAAGAAGCATCTTGTCTTTGAGGGCAAAATGCTTGACGAGGTGGACGATGATTCCAAGGAGAATCTCCGTTTGCTTTACGCTGCTCCGAAGCGCAGCAAAGAGGCGGATGCCGTGATTGAGAAGCCGGAACACAGTGTCGGCTAAACGAAGCGCAAGGGTAAAACGCAGTAAGTTCCCGAAGAGTCGTTGCTTATTTTCGCCTTATTTTACCTTACTCCAAGAACAATGCTCAAAAACATCATTTGTGCTATTGCCATGTTGTGCATTCCGGTATTCGCCGTTGCGGCGGAGGTTCCCAAAGAACTTGATGCTTATCTTGCTCTACCGGATGATTCCTTTCGTTGGGAAATCGTAGAAAAAACGGACGCACCGGGAGACCGGGCATTCCTCATCGACCTGACATCACAAACTTGGCAGGGGAACCCCTGGAAACACGCTCTTCTCGTTGCCGTTCCCCACAGAGTTGTCCATTCGAACCATGTATTGCTTCTCATCGGCGGTTCATCGACTGGTCGAAAGCCGAGCGACGGCGACAAAACGCAAATTCGCCTCCTTGCCGAGGCATCGGGAATGTGTGCCGCACTGCTCCTTCAGGTTCCTAATCAACCGCTTCTGGGCGGCTACTATGAAGACGCTCTGATTGGCGAAACGCTGCTTAGGTCTCTCGAAACCGAGGATGCGACTTTGCCTCTCCTTTTTCCGATGACGAAGAGTGCCCTCAAAGCCATGGATGCCGTACAACAAGTGCTCAAAGCAGAAATGCAATTTGAGATAGACGGCTTTGTTGTAACAGGGACATCCAAACGCGGCTGGACGACATGGCTGGCTGCTGCTTCGGGAGACGAACGGATCATCGCCATCGTACCGATAGTGATAGACAACCTGAACATCCGTGCGCAAATGCAATACCAGATCGAAACATGGGGAGCCTTTAGCCCGAGTATTCATGATTACACGGAGAGAAATCTTATTCGACTCGACAACGCACACGCATCGGAATTTGAAAAATGTCGCTGGGAGATGATTGATCCCTACTCCTATCGAGAGCGGTTGATGCTGCCGAAATTGATGATTCACGGCACTAATGATCCCTACTGGACGGTTGATGCCGCCCAATTTTATTTTGACGATCTTCCCGGTGTAAAGTATCTCCTGACACTGCCGAACGCCGGGCACGGTCTCGAAGGTCAGGTACTCAAGGCTGCGCAAACTGCATCGGTTTTCGCCAGATTTGCTGCACAAGGCGGAGAATGGGCCACGCTGAAATGGACGCTCACCGAAAGCGATGTCGGCTACCGAGTTAACATCGAAACGAACCTTTCATGGCACAGGGCGAAACTTTGGACAGCCCGGTCGGATACGAAGGACTTCCGTCAGGCAAGATGGACTAATGTGGGTTCGTTGCGGGAGTTAAAGTCCCCTTTTTTCTTTTCAATTGGCAAACCGGAGAGTGGACATATTGCGTTTTTTGTCGAACTCGAATCGATCAGTGGTTCGCTCCCCTTTTCTCTGACGACGCAGGTATGGCGGTTTTGATTTTGCGGGTTGCCAAGTCGAACAGGCATTGCAAACCGGCTTGTTCCGATTCTCCCATCGTGTAAACAATCGCTTGCTTGTAGTAATCCAATATCTGTTTGCGACCGAGCGGCAATGCGATCCCGTGCCGTTCCTTCGCTTCGAGCACTGCTTCAAGGCATTGCAGTCCCCGATCCCGTGACGCTTCCAACGCCAACGCTATGGAAGGTTCCTCGACTTGCGGTGAACAGCCGATCCAAGCGGCAAAGACCAGCGGCAAGCCTGTCTTTGCTTTCCAAAGTTCACCAATGTCGTAACGGTAACGCCAGCACTCAGAAGGGCGATACGCCAATGCGCGGTCGCCGATAATCAAAAACGCATCCGTTCGGCTGGCATCGGGATGTTGATCGTCTTCCAGTCGGTATTCCATCGGTTGAATCCCGTAAAATTGCCGGAGAATCAATTCGCAAATCATGACACTGCTTCGAGAAGCGGAGTCCCAAGCGATGGTCTCAATTTGCTCTATCGGTTTGCGGCTGAACAGCAAAACGCTGCGGACGGCGCCATCACAAGCGATACAGCAATTACTGATGATTTTGCCGTGCGGCAAAGAGACCAATTCGGCGACGGGCATCAATGCCAAGTCGAGTTTCTGTTCGGTTAGTTGCTGTAACATTTGCGCGGGCAACCATTCAGAAATGATTGCGCCGGGTAAGTATTCCGGCAAATAATGAATAAGCGGAAAAGCGTTGCAGTATGGGACGGTGCCGATGTGTAACGTCATCATTGGTGTTCGTTAACTTTTCGCATAAATCGAGCAAAATTCAAGGGTGTCTCTAGCAGAACCGCAATCTTCAGATTGCGGCTCTGTGTATTTCGCTGGATCCCGGCTTGCGTCGGAATGGATCGCAGTGCAATGACGGACAGCTGTTTTTCCGGCGAAAACCTTAGGGAACAGGTCTAATCCAATCTGGCACATCTTCCGACTGACTGAACATTATTGTCGCTTGTCATTATCGATTAATTTGTTAGAATCAGTCAACCCATTGGGAAAAAATGGGAAAAAACCATTGCAAAAGGAACATTTAATGCCACGCCTCTGTCTCGCTCTGTTATTCGTTGCAACATTGTCTTTCTGTGCCAACGCTGCACCGCCGTCCGCCGACCAAATCTTTCCCGACTCCACAAAAGGGTTCTTCTCTATCCGTAATCTCGAAGAATTTCAATCACAATGGAATCAAACCCAACTAGGGCAACTCGTGAATGATCCGCTTATGGATGAATTCAAAAAGGAAGTACAAACACAACTGACCGAAAATATGGAAAAAACTTTCGGTGTCTCCTTCGACGGCATTTTTTCGCTTCCTTCCGGTGAGGTCGCCTTTGGTATGGTCGCCTTTCCTGATAAACTCCCCGGTTATGCTCTCCTGATGGATGTTACCGGCAAACGTACCGAAACCGATGAATACATCACCGACCTCACCCAAAAACTTATCGCAGCGGGTGTCCAAAAAACGGCTGAAGAACATAGAGGACAACAAATTACCGTCCTAACGTTCCCCAAGCCGACAACACCGCCTGCACTGCGAAGCGTAAGAGTGGAAATCGCACTCGAACCCATTGAACGCCGAGCGTACTACATGTTTGTACAAGATGTTCTCATCGCATCGGATCAGCCACACATTCTCCGTTTTCTGGCAGACCGCTTTGCCGGGCAGAGCGACACCCGGTCGTTGGCAGAGGTCGAAGCCTATCAAGTTATTATGAAACGCTGCATCGGCGATATGCCGGACGGTCTGCAACCGGCTATCCGCTGGTACATCGAACCGCTCGATTACGGCGAGTCTGCCCAGATTTTGTTGCAAAACAGGAGCCCTGCGCTGCAAAACCGGCGGGATCGTCCTTCGGTTTTTGCAGTGTTACGCCAGCAAGGTTTTGATGCCCTTCGCGGCATTGGCGGAGTGATCAGCGTAAAAACCGAAGAGCAAGAAACGGTTTATCGGACATTCATTCACACACAAAGACCCTACCGATTGGCAATGCAGATGTTTGATCTTCCGAATCACACGAATTTTACGCCTCCAACTTGGATGCCGGGCGACTTGGCACGCTGCACCATGCTGTATGCTGACCCAATCGCCATTTTCGATAACTTCGGCATGCTGTTCGATGCCGTGATCATGCCGGGCGAAGAAGGAGTCTGGCAGGACATTTTGGACGGTCTCGAAAAAGACCCTTACGGTCCGCAGATTAACATTCGAGAAGAGTTGATCGTGAATTTGGGCAGTCGGGCAATGGGTATGTCCCGATATGAAAAGCCGATTGACGTTAAAAGCGAAAGCATTGTCGTCGCTGTGGAATTGAAGCCGGGACACGAGCCGGCAATGCTGGCGGGCATCGAAAAACTTTTCGGCACTGACCAGGAAATGCAGGCGACAGAACACAATGCCCGCAAAATTTGGCATCGCAGACCTTTGGACGACATTGTTGTGCCGATGGATTTTGACATACCGGATATTTTTGGCGGCACTGCCTTGGGCAGTACCGTTCAGCCGACGGTAACAGAACAACAACCGAACGATACACCGCCGGTCTTTCCCGAAGGTGGGGTAGTGGTGGCGAAGGAGTGTCTCTTTGTTTCAACGAACATTGAATACCTCAAGAGCATCTTAGATCGTTTGGATTCTGCGGCGGAGTTGTCGATCAGAGACGAATCGGAATACCGGGCGGTGGACAAGATTTTTGCCAATATGGGTTTGACAGATAAACCGCATTTTTTTCAATTTTTTGCCCGAACGCATGAAACCCTGCGTCCGACGTATGAAATGATTCGTTTGGATCGGATGGCGCAATCGCAGGCGTTGCTTGCAAAGGTATTGAATGAAGTGTTGTCGCCGGAGGAGGAGTCGGGGATTCGTCGTCAGATCATTGACGGCTCGACGCTTCCTGAATTTGACAAGGTTCAACACTATTTCGGTATGGTGGGCATTTACGGTGTCTCCGAAGAGAACGGATACTTTATCAAAGGTTTCTCGCAGGAACGAGATTAATGGGGGACATCAAAAAGTTAGGTTTCCGGTGACACCCTTAGGGCGTGTTTAGGCTTTTGCCAGAAACTCATATACCCTTATTTCGTCGACAAATCCTTTGTGTTCTTTGTGCACTTTGTGGTTAAAATAAAGGATTAACCACAAAAAACAAAGAACACAAAGGAGGCACGAAGGGGAAAAGATAAATTATTGCCGTGCTGCAGTATATGAACAGCGGTGATCTACTCCCACCAATGGAAAATCGCATGGAAATGCACCCACTAAAGTTGGACTCACCCTGTCAGTGTACTGCTGTTGTGCAGTATTTTCCCATCTGCTACAATTGATGCCGTGTTTGAGCAACCGATCTATCTTTTACTGTTGTGGTTAGTGCCTTTGCTGGCACTGCTGTTGTGGTACGCCTATCGAAAAAAACAGCAAACTGCTCGGATGTTTGTCGAAGCATCCATGATCAGCCGCCTGATGCCGACATTGGACGCGGGACGCTTTTCCCGCAAAGCATTCCTCTTACTCTTTGCTCTCGTCTTCGGCATCATTGCAGCCGCTACTCCTCGATACGGAACTTACTACGAAGAAATTATCCGAAGTGGTGTCGATGTTTTCATTCTACTCGACGTTTCCCGATCCATGCTGGCAGAAGATGTCGCTCCTAACCGACTGGAACGAGCAAAATCGGACATCCAGGACCTTTTGAGACATGTTGCCGACGACCGAATCGGACTGATTGCCTTTGCGGGAAAACCAATTATCAAAGTGCCGCTAACGACCGATCACGGATTTTTTCTCCAGACGCTCCGTTCGGTTGACACTCATTCCGCTCCGCGCGGCGGGACTGCGATCGGCGATGCAATTCGGCTTGCCCTGCGGGCAATGCCGCCGGAAGCCGACCGTGAAAGGGCTATCGTGCTGATTACCGACGGCGAAGATCAGGAGTCGATGCCTCTCGAAGCGGCAAAGGATGCGGCGGAGCGGCACATCCGAATCTTGACCATTGGACTCGGCAATCCAGAGGACGGCGGAAGAATTCCCATTCGTGACCAAAGCGGAAATCTGACGTATCTCCGGCATAATGAACAGGAAGTTTGGTCGAGAATGGATGAGTCAACCCTTCGGGAAATTGCTCGAATTACCGAAGGAGCATACGTCGCTGCTGGTACGAGAATGTTCGATCTGGGACAGATTTATGCGGACTCCATCGGCAGAATGCAGGGAAATGTTCATCAAACGGAGCAACGGCAACGACTACGGCATCAGTACCAGTTGTTTCTTACTGTTGCTGTTTTGTGTCTCTTGTTGTACATCATCGTCCCGGAACACCGCTCGCTAGTGGAACTGTCTTAAAATGTCCCCGTTCACGTTTTTTCTTAGTCTTTTCTGTCGGTTAAGAAATTACAAGATTATTTTTGGTCTCTCCCCCAGAATCTGTAGGTGTAAATTTGCAGAAAACTGCTGGAGGTGCCGAAAAATAAAGGTTATTGTTTCCAAAAAACGGCATCAACATCTGACTGACACAAAAGAAAGGGATAGTGGAATGGACAACCTGCTCTTTTTGAGGTAAAATCCTGCTGTCCGGTGATTCACAACCGCAAATGATTGCCCCAAAAACCTAAAATCGACAAACAAGATGAACAAGAAAAACATTTTCCAAAAAATCTGGCGGGAAATAAAAAAACCTTTTCAACACGGTTTGTATTCCTTGTACTATCGGACTCTGTACTATATGTGCCGTGTTCTACTCCCAGAGGGACTACTAAAGGATTGTTGGTGCTTACAATGTTTATACAGAGAGCGGCTTGGACGCGCTTTATCACTAGAGAATCCTCAAGCATTTACGGAAAAAATACAGTGGCTTAAACTTTATGATAGAAATCCTTCGCACACATTGAAAGCCGATAAATACTCCGTCAGGGAATTTGTCAAACAGACCATCGGCGAACAACATCTCGTCAATTTGCTCGGAGTGTATGACAGGGTGGAAGATGTTGATTTTGATGCCCTTCCCCGGCAATTTGTTTTGAAGGGAACGCATGGAAGCGGCATGAATATCATCAGCCCAGATAAAAGCCTCTTGAACAGGGATAAAGCAATCAAAAAACTCAACTACTGGTTGTCCGTTAACTGGTACAAAAGCAAAAGAGAGTGGGTTTATAAAAATATCACGCCCCGCATCGTTTGCGAAGAGTTTCTCGAATCCAATACGGAATGGGGATTATTGGATTACCGGATATTCTGCTTTAATGGAAAACCAACGTACATTCAGGTCGATTACCACGGAGCGCAAGGACAAACACGTAATTTTTACGATATTCGGTGGAATCGGATTCCTTTAACGAGTTACTTTCCGTCCAATCCACAAGAGGAACCTCCGCCGCCCTGCCTTGATGAGATGTTGCGTCTGGCTTCGTCGTTGGCGAAGGACATCATTTTTGCGAGAATAGATTTTTACTATCACAACGGCAATGTTCTTTTTGGGGAAATAACTTTTTACCCCTCCGCGGGGTTTACACACTTTGACCCGATAGAAGCCGATTACGAATGGGGAAAACAGTTAAAATTGCCATTCGAACTGAATGCCGATAACGGCAACAACAAACCGTAATTCAAAGGAGGCGAACCCTTGAAAATCATTTTGTACATCAGTTGTAATGTCAACAGCGTAAGCGGTGCGGTGCGGAGTTATTGTCAACTGGCAAATGCTCTGGCAGCGAAGGGGCACGACGTTTATGCCGTTTGTAATGATTTTCGTCCCGGTCGTCCTTTCTATCCGCTGGATGATCGGGTGCGTTTTGTCAATCTCGATGGTTCAGGATGCCGTACTCTCAAGCCGGGAACGTGGATTGCAGGTATTCGTCCTTCGCTCCCCGCAGTCTGTAAAGAGGCGTGGGATCGGTACATCTCCGTACCGATCAGTAAAAGACAAAACGAACCGCTTGTGAAATTTGTCAGGGAAACTCAACCGGACGTGCTGATCCCCTTTGGAGACGGCAATTTCGGCTATTTTGCGACGTTGCAGCAGTCGATACCCAAGAGTCCCGTGATTCTCATGTCGCACCGCACGAGTGCCGAGAATTTTATCCGGCTTGTCGATACTCAAGAGAGAAGAGATAAGGTCAATGCGTGTCATCATCTTCACGTTCTGCAACGCAGTTTTATACAGGGCATTCAAGCAATCTATCACGGTGCTATTCATCCAATCCCCAATGATGTTCCTCAGTTTGAGGAAAAGGATTTAGCCGATCTAACGGCAGAAAAATCGAAAAGAACGATAACGATGATTTCGCGTTTACATTCGGGAAAACAACAACATCTTCTTATTCAATCCTTTGCGCAGTTGGCGAAAGAGTATTCCGATTGGAACGTAGAAATCTATGGTCCGCCGCACAAGCGCAAGTACCTTTGGCGGCTTCAGAGAATGATTGTTTCGCTGGGGCTTATCGGTCGGGTCGAACTCATGGGGACAACGCATCATCCTCTGGAGGTTCTTCGCAATTCGGACATTTTTGCGTTTCCCAGTAATTTTCCTGAAGGTTGGGGACGTGTTTTAACGGAAGCGATGGCAGTGGGGCTTCCTTGTGTCGGATTGAAAACTGCTGCGTCAGTCAACGAATTGATCGTTGACGGTGTTAATGGTTTTTTGACCGATAATACGCCGGAGGACT
>Ga0099364_10006077_pt1 | contig 17676 bp, 11 predicted proteins | sample TergutTh196P3_FD_73070 | JGI IMG/M metagenome (GOLD analysis project Ga0099364, IMG submission 73070) | Microcerotermes parvus P3 segment gut microbial communities from Pointe-Noire, Republic of the Congo - Th196 P3 | ecosystem: Host-associated > Arthropoda: Insects > Digestive system > Gut ...
TGACACGAGATAAAATGAATTTTTCGAGTGGCTCCGCAATTATTTTAAAATAATTCTAAATTGAGGAAAATGTTAAGTTAATTGCATAAATTACGTATTACTTATTTTAATACGCGACAGACCTCGAAATGAAATACGCAATAACGGCGCCGCGCTCAAATGCGTACCGCTGTTCACTGCAGGGCGATGCCCGTCTTAACATCAAATACGCTGATATTTTGCGGAGCAACTTTCAGATAAACAGGTTTTCCGGTTTCCACACCCTCGCGAGTGGGGACGAGCGCGCGGTAATCTTCGCCGTTGATACTTAGAGTGAGAAGTTTTTCAGTTCCCATAAACTCCTGAACTGTCACGATTCCCTCCAAACTGTTTTCCACCGGCGAAACTGAAACATCAACTTTATTCGGCCTGAATCCGACCACGACCTTGCCGGACCCGGAATCGGTTTTGGGCTTCCTGCCCAGTCCCCATCTGACGGACCCAATATGAATGCCATCATCTTCCATAGTTCCCTCGATCAAGTTGATCGCAGGTTCACCTATAAAACCGGCTACAAAAAGGTTTGCGGGACGATTCCAGAGTTCGTCAATGGAGCCGAACTGTTGAATTTCTCCATAATTCATTACCAATACCCTGTTCGCCAGCGAGATGGCTTCTTCCTGGTCGTGAGTAACATAAATCGTCGTAATTTTTTCCCTGTCATGCATAAACTTGATTCTGGCGCGAATATCGGCGCGCGTCCGTTGATCCACGTGCGAAAGAGGTTCGTCAAGCAGGAAGATGTTTGGTTTTCTCACAAGCGCGCGTGCGAGCGACACGCGTTGTTGCTGCCCGCCTGAAATGGTGTTCGGCTTTTTTTTCATGATTGGGGTCAAATCGAACATTTCGCAGACTTCCCTGACGCGCCGGTCTATCTCTTCTTTACCGACTTTAGCCGCTCTTAAAGAAAACGCGATATTTTCATAAACATTCAACGGCGAATACAGCGCGTATGATTCGAATGCGAGCGCTATGTTGCGCTGAGCGGGAGACATATTATTTACGACCTTGCCGTCAAAGAGTATTTCGCCTTTCGTAATGTCCTCAAGCCCCGCGATCATTCTGAGCGTAGAACTCTTTCCACATCCCGACGGCCCTAATATTGCGACGAATTCACCGTCCTCAATACGGAAATTGATTCCTTTGACCGCAATCTCGGAGCTTCCTTCATATTGTTTCACCACATTCTTTGCTTCTAATACGCTCATCACTCTACCTCTACGCTAAATCCAGAGTTTTGGTGAAATAGTGAACATTATCAAGGTCTACATTCACCCAAACTCTGTCGCCGATTTTGTAAGTATTCCGCGCTTTTCCGGTGTTCACAATAAGCAAGCTGCTGCCGGAATGGAATTTCAGCAGGAGATCCTCGTCCTTTCTTTCAGTGACGAAAATCTCGATGTTAGCCGTTGCGTCAACCGTTTTTTCAGCGCTGACGGTGAGAAAATCCGGGCGTAACGCAATTCGGATGAGGTGCGCGCTGCCGTCGTGAAAAGCCGCTCTTTTTGCTTTGGCAACGTCTTTAGGAGGAATGACAAACTTGAAATCCTCCGACATGAACCAGAGAGAGGAATCTATTTCACTTAACTCGCCGTCAAGAAAGTTGATCGGCGGATCTCCCACCAGATTCGCCACGAAATCGCCGGCGGGTTCATTGTAAATTTGTTCCGGCGTTCCAATCTGCTCCACACGTCCGTTGCGCAAAACAAGTATGCGGTCGGAAAGCGCAAGCGCTTCTCTATAATTATGAGTAACGTAAATTATCGTCGTGCCGACTTCATTCGCTATCCGTTTCAAGTCGCTCCTCGCAAGCGCCTTGAGCTTGGCATCCAGGTGCGCTATTGGTTCGTCGAGAAGAAATACCCGAGGCCGGCGCACCATTGCCCGAGCCAGCGATACGCGCTGTTTTTGACCGCCGGAAAGCTGCTTGGGCATTCTGTCCAAATACTCGCCTATACCAAGCCGGTTTGTGATTTTCAGAACCTCGGCCCGTTCCTGCTCCGAACTCAGTTTTTCGGTTCTGCGAGGCGATCGCAGCGGGAACGCCACGTTTTCATATACGGTCATATGCGAATAAAGCGCGTAGTTTTCAAACGCCATCGCGACGTCGCGTTCCTGGGGAGGCGTGGCGTCGATCCTTTCGTCGCCGAAATAAATCTCGCCGCTGTCCAACTTTTTTAGTCCGGCTATTAGTTCCAGCGTGGTCGTCTTCCCGGCGCCGGAAGGACCCAGGAGCGAAAAAAACTCTCCCTCACGGCATTCGAAGCTAACATCGTTTACCGCCGCCAGATCGCCATAATACTTTGTAGCGTTAATCATTTTTACAGAAGACATGACGTTATTTCCTCAATCCTGTTTTTTCTTTCGGTCGTAAAAAATCGGTTTTCCCCATATAACGAGGGACGCCGCCAGCGCCAATCCGAGAATATTACCGAAAACCAGAGGGACATATTCTTCAATCAGCCCAATCCAAATAAAACTGACGACAGCGAATAGCAGTATTCCGTCAAATAACCTGTCAAACCATGTCATCGCGTCAAACCTAACCTTTCACCGCTCCGAAAGTGAGTCCCCGGACAATGTACTTTTGCAGGAAGATAGCCACAATCAGCGTGGGCATCAACGCGATGGACATCATCGCCGCCATAGCGCCCCATTGGATCTGCGCAGCCCCCCAGAACAGCGAAAGCTCCACAGATGCGGTTTTCGCCACGCGGCTCGTGAACAGGAATGCGAAAAAGAACTCATTCCATGCCCAGATAAGCGTAAAAATCGTGGAAATCGCTATGCCCGGTTTTGCAAGAGGCAAAACTATTTTTCGCAGTATGGCAAATCTGCTGTATCCGTCCATCATAGCCGCGTACTCCACCTGTTCCGGGATTTCCTTGAAAAAACCGTACATGAGAAACGTCGCGAACGACATATTGAAATACACGTATATCAAAATCAACCCAACGTGCGTGTCCAGCAGGCGCAGATCACGAAAAAGAGTAAAAAACGGTATGGCGGCGATAACGCCCGGAAACATGCGCGTCGAGATTGTGGTAAACAGCAACTGGCCGCCGGAGGTATTGTATCTCGCGAAGCTGTAAGCGGCCGGTATGGAAATAAGCATGACGACAAGGGTGCTCACGCCGCTTATTATTAGCGAATTGATGAACGGTACATCGACGTGCCTCGTTAGGAACAGCATTTTATAATTTTCAATGGTGGGTTTGAAAGAAAACGGCGACATCGAACGGATCGCCTCATTTGTTTTAAACGAGGTCAGATAAACCCAGAATATTGGGAACACAAAAAAACACACTATTACGACGAGAAGTACCCAAAACGCGACTTTTTTCAAGCCTGCATTATCCTTCATAAGACTCTCCCTCCGCGGCTTCAGCTATTAGCCTGCATTGCCTTCATAAGCTGGCCGTATAGCATTTTTGCGATAATGAGCGTAATTACGAGCGAAAAAACGCCCAGCGCCGTTCCCCGTCCGACGTCGAATTTTACGAACGCCATTCTGTAGACGTACCAATCGAAAAGCTCAGTGGAAAGGCCGCCGCGCGTCGTTCCATAAAGGGGGTCAAATGTTCTTATCAGCCACATTATGCGCAAAAGTACGATAATCATAATAAGAGGCTTCAGCGTTGGCAGCGTCAAACGCCGAAACGTGTTAAAAGCGCCGGATCCGTCCACCTGCGCCGCCTCGAATTGATCTTTCGGCAGGCCTTTTAAGCCGGCGAGAAGTACAAATGTTGAAAACGGAAGCCATTGCCATATTGTCATACCCATAATCGTATAAAGCGCGAGCTGAATACTGGATAGCCATCTGATATTGTATATTCCAATCCAGCTAAGCATTATATTGATTATTCCATACTGGTTGTTGAGCATATAACCCCAAATCAGACTCATAGCAAGCGGCGATATTAAAAGAGGCATAAAACAAAGCCCCCTTATTACATTCTGGCCTTTAAAATCTCTGTTTAAAAGCAGCGCGAGCAGCATGCCCAGCACCAGTTCAACGACCACGCAGATCACGACAAGTCTTACCGTTCTGCTCAACGCCCTCCACATTTCGGGATCGTGCAAAATATAACGGAAATTATCCGCTCCCACGTAAACTGGGGAACCCCTCATGAGATACCTCTGGAAGGACATGAATACAGCGTAAACTGTAGGGTATATCATAAACGCGATGAGGACCACACATAACGGCGCTATTAGCAGCCAACCGTATTGCCGGTCGCTCATATATTTTTTGTCGGTTTTCATTTTTAAACCATACCCTCTTTATTCAGCCAAGAACCCGGCCGGCAGTATTAACCGCCCGGCGCGGGTTCTTGGTGTAAAGTCAGTTTTATTCCATTGTCGCCGGCAGGCTGCCGTATGTGTTCTGCGTTTCCACAAATTTGGCGCCCCACAGTTTTACTGTTTCCTCCGGGGATCTCACGCCTACGGCGTTCTCATGGAATATATTCGTCATCTCGTCGTAAAGCTTGCCGGCCGCGTCGCTGTTGAAGTGCAGATAATCGTCTATATCCGCAAGCTGGAACGTCGCCGTAACTATTTGAGCATCGCCGTAACCGAGAGCCTCGTGGAACTTCTCCGGCGAGATATTGGGGTCTTGTCTTGCGTCTCGAATAACGTCAAACCTCGTCACAGGGTGTCCGCCCGCAAGAGGCATCTCCATCTGCGCCTCATACGACGCGAAGTAACGGGAAAGCCAATACGATGCTTCGATGTTTTTGCTTTCCTTGACTATCCCGAAGAAGAATCCGCCTGTATACGGACGCATGCCGGGAGTTTCGGCCGCCATAACCTCGCCGCCCGGCACGTTGGCCGCGAGATCCCTGACCATCCAGGACCAAAGTCCGTTATACTGATTGGGCATAATGATGGTGTTGCCCGCCGCAAACTGATTGCCCGCGCCCTCCCAATAATCGTTTTCCGTGCCGGGGGGACAGTATTGCATATCCTGAACGTAATCTGTCGCGGCTTTGAGCATGATCTCCTGATCTTTTTTTGTAAAGTTGAAACCTGTCAGCTTGCCGGAAGCGTCTCTGACCGGGCTTGCGAAATGACCGCCCAAGCTCCAGATCCTTGCCGCCATCTCATCCTGCACGTGAGGGAACTGCCCCGCCATCATCCCGAGGCCGTATACGTCATGCTCAAGAACCTCGCCCTTGAGCAGTTCGCCCCTTTTCCTTGTGAAGAATTCGCCCTGATCGTGTATTTGATCCCATGTCTTGGCGGGCGCGAGGTCGTAGTGGTATTTCGCCTTGAAATTTTCTTTCTCTATTTCATTTTCAAATACGTCCTTGCGGATGAACTGAAACAAAGGATACGAATAGTAAGTCAGCCCCATCAATACGCCGTCGGATGTGCTCGCGCAGCGCAAAAGCCCAGGGTCATAGTTCACGAGGTCGGCTTCGAGGCCCGCTCTGCCCTGCGGGTCGTATTGCTCCGCGGCGCTCCCGATATCAATCAGATAATCCTTCCATTCGTTCGTCCAGCTCGTTTCAACCATAACCATGTCGTAAGCTCCTGTATACGACTGGAGTTCGTTGAGCTGTTTGGCGTACGCGCTCGACATGACGATCATTTCGAACGTTACCGGCACGCCGGTCTTGGCGGCAAATTTCTGGATAAACGCAACCATTGTGTCGCCTGCGCCGCCCGCCTCGATCATTACATGGATGGGGGTCTTGTTCTCAATCTCCGGGATGCTGTCGATACCAAAACCCTTATCGGCCGCGAACGCCGCCACGAGCCCATATGACGACAAGCAAAGCGTCAATATGAGCGCCGCAAAAACAACCAATACTTTTTTCTTCATGAATATGACCTCCTCATTTTATTTATGACTTTTTAAAAGTCATCTAAAAATCTCAATTAGCAAGTCAGTGGCAATGTCAAAAAATTTCGCTCTCATAATATTCGCAAAATTCGCCCGAAAACTAACTGACATTCACTCACATTATGAGTGTCAATATCCGTTTAACGCGACGCTTCCGAAAAACAAATCAATAAATACTACTCTTTCGAATTGTTGCAAATTTAAACTTTTTTTAGGATATAGTTTAAATTAAATGTAATGACAAAATAATATTAGTAATTATATTACACTTTTCCAAGATGTCAAGTTTCCTTCGTTTCCCAATCAGCGGCGTTTTCCTCAGCATATTGCCCGCCTTCAATTGTTAATAGATGTAATATCTCACAAACTGCCGCCGAAAATTCTCCAATACATATACCTTCGGAAAAATTCATGCTAAACTAAATATTCACTGTTCCACTATATTCCGCGTTGGCTGGAACCGGCGAGTATGGCGCGTGGTTATGGCGAGCAGGGAGCGTCTATGAAAAAACACCACAAGTAAAAGGATAGAGATATGGTTAACAATCCAAATGAAACCAAAACCAGGCAAAAAATTCTTACAAACGCCGCGTATCTGTTCGCTGAGAAAGGTTTTACCGAGACGACGATTCGCGAACTTGCGGAATCGCTTGATCTGAATTCCGCCTCTTTGTATTACCATTTTCCTTCAAAAAACGCCATATTGGAGCAAATGCTTGAGGATTATTCCGCGGGCAACTTAAACGTTTACGATGAGCAGAGGATAACCGGTATTTTGAAGGAAAATCCTACTACGGACGGGATATTGGATTGCTTACAAACCTCTTTTCCCTCGGATCGGGCGGAGTATTTTCTGAGAGTGCTCTGTGTGATGTTGCAGGAACAATTCCGCAACCCCATTGTGCGCGACTATATCTCCGAGCATATTATCCTGCGCGCGGAAATGAAAGTCAGGACAATTATCGATGTGCTGAAAAGAATTGGCGCGGTTCGTCAGGATACTGATCCCGACTATTGGACGAAAATCACTTCAAGCCTTTCTTATTCCTTTGCGACCCGCATGATGCTGGGTATAGGCGACCATTCGCCTGATTTCACAGGCAAAGGAATGGCGGAAATGCACAGAGCCACATTTGATTTGATGCTTGAGAAATGCGGCGCGAAAAAGCCGGGGAGGCGAATAACCGGGAGAAAGCGCGGCGATTGATGGGAACATCGGATACTGAAAAAGCGACTGCGGCGGAGATGTTCGCTTTTGGAGGAACGCAGTTCGCCGCAAACATCTTTATGGCGTTTTCGTCATTCTATCTGATGATGTTTTTAACCGACTTGGCGCTGATTCCTCCGGCGACAACGGCGATTCTGCTGCTATGTTTTCGTTTGTTCAGCGCGGTAGACGCCCAGGCGGTAAGCCTCTTTATCAACCGCAACCGTTTTTCGGACGGGAAATACCGCCCGTACTATAAATGGTGCGCTCCGCCGTATGCCGTAAGCCTTGCGGCGCTGGGTCTGACGCCATACGTCGGCATATCCGGCAGAGTCATTTACGCCGCATTAATACTGATCGTATGCGATTTGAGCTGGACAACTCTGCAAATGGCGTCTCTTTCAATGCTTCCCTATCTTGCCGGGGATGATTCAAGTCGGTCGAAGTTTATGTCCTTTTCCAACGGAAGCTCGATTTTCGCTTATATCTTTATCGGTACGTTTATGCTGCCAATGGCCGATTTCGCAGGCGGCGGCGACCGAAGCAAAGGCTTTGCGCTGACACTGGCGTTGCTGGCAATAATTGCCGCGCCGTTTTTTTTCAACGCTTATTTCCGCTTGAAAGAACGGCGCTATAGTGAACCCAAAATCAAGCCGGCTGTAAAGGATATCTTTTCGGCAATCAGACGTAACGGGCGAATCATGCTTTTTATGGCGGGGTTCTGCATATACTTCATGGCTGACACTTTCAAAAACCAGACCACATATTATTATATGATTCATATTATGAGGCGGCCTGATTTGCTGCCCCCGGTCATACTTGCCGGGCTTCTCGCGCCGCTGGCAATGCAGCCGGTCATACCAAGGCTTCTGGCGTACGCAAAGAAAGAGGAGCTGATTATCTTCGGACTCTTTGCGTCCGCATGTTCCAGCCTTCTAATGCAGGCCGCCGGGAATCGGCCTTTCCCGCTGATTGTCTGTATCGTGCTATACGGCGTATTCACCGCGATTGTCGCGAATCTGGTTTTTGCCGTGATGGCTTCTTTTTCCGACGAAATACAGACGCGGCAAAATATCAGTATGAGCGAAATTCTGGCCGCGACTATGAATCTCAGCTCAAATACCGGCGCCGGTATTGCCGGAGCGGCGGCGGCAATGACACTGGCGGTTCTGGGATACTCGGCGCAGGCCGGCGTTCAGACTGCCGGCGCGCTGATGGGTATCAGAGTCTTATATATCCTTTGCACAGCCGCCGGTATGGCGCTCGCGGGCATTTTAATGCTGATGTTCCACAAAAAAAGCGAGAACCCGCGCCGGGAAAAAATGCCGGACAGACTCGCATAAAAAACAGGTATTCATATGCCGCGCTCCGGGTTCGAGAAAACTTCAGGAGGCTTTGGTTTTATTCGGCAAGATATTTCCCGACTTTTTTCAGAAGCGCGTCGTTGCCGACGGGTTTTACGAGGAAATCATTTCCTCCGGCCTGCAAAGCTTTCATAACATGGCCGCGCGAAGAATTTCCGGTAAGGAAGATAATCGGCGTCGAAGCGTGGTTTTTGTTCCTGCGGATTAAAATCGACAGCTCGTAGCCGTTCATGCGCGGCATGTCGATATCAAGAATGAACAGATCGGGCTTTTTGTTTTGCAGAAACTTCAGCGCCGCGTCGCCATTGGTGACTCCGAACACCTTGTAGCGCCCTTTCAGCGCCGCGCTGACCGCTGACAGCATTTCCGGCCTATCGTCCACAGCGAGTATGACTTTAGGCGACTCGCCGGCTGAAGAGGCTAAAACGCTGATCGCATCCGCGTGTTTTTCTTTGAGAAGGTTTGCAAGTTCCCCCGCCTCTTCGTATTTTTTTGCGGCGACCAAATCGAGCAAATCGACAAGCATTGTTTCAGCGCGGATTTTCTCAAGCTCGGTAATCATATTCTGCGCTTGCTCATACTCGCCTTCGCGGATTAAGCCGCCCAACGCCGAGAAATTGTCAACCATGTCGGCGTGCTGCTCAACAGCGCTGACAGGTTCCAGTTTAGTTTCCTCCTTTGCAAGATTCTGCAGCCTCTGCATTTCGATTGACAGAGCGAGCAGATCGTTGATAAAGGGCTTCACTATCAGCTTCACTTGCCATTTGCGGCCTTTCTTGATGTAGCGCAGGATATTTTCCCCATCGTTTTTAAGCAATCGGGCATGAACCGCGCCCAGCAGAGGCAGCGTCATTTCCAGGTTTTTTACGAAAAATTCTTCGCGTTCGTCATTAAAAGAGTCCGCCATCGCTTCGGTCAGGCTTTGTATATTGTCGATGTACGTGTTTATTTTTTCGTGCATGAGGTTATAGTCGCATTTTTCTGGAATCCAAAGCCCTTTTATACGGCGAAAATATTCACTGCCCTGTTTGCTCATGGATGAAACCCTCCAATTTGTTTATTTTTTCCAACGCGTTTTCGCAGTCAAAAACCTCGAGTGCGTGAGTCGCTTCGGTGAAAAATTTCCCCGTCTCGCCTTCGAACGAAAAGCGCGCGAACGGGGACAGCAGCTCCAACGCCAAAACGCTGTCAAAATCCTCCACGGCGATTTTTGCCTCCGCAATTGCCATTGCCAACACATCGACGGGGACGGGTTCGCCGGAGATATTCTCCGCCGGGATTGCCGCGTTCAGTTTTTGAGAAAACGCGGCGAGTGAAGTTCGAAACGGCGGGTAAGTCCCGCCGCATGCCCCGCCTTCTTTCGCGTCAGCCTCCAGCCGGGCGGCTTGGGCGCCCAAAGCTGACGCGCCGATGTTATTAAGCACGCTTTTCAAGCCGTGTATCTCCACCGCAAACGCTTTTATATCGTCCCGCGCAAAATAATCGTCAATCTTCCCGATTGTCTCCGGCAACAGGCGCGCCGTCAGTTTTACCGTGCCGATATAAGCGTCACGCAGGCCTCCCATTGCCTCAAGCGCGGAATCTACATCAAGTCCGTCGATGGCTTTAAAAAATTCGAGAGGATCCGGCATGTCCGGTAAATTTTTTTCGGCGGGCTTTTCTTCTCCAATTTTTTGCCGCCTTGCCGCTTCGATAACTTCGGGCGGCTGCTTGTCGCGTACCAGCTTGTTCAACATGGCGTTAAGCAACCGCGTGTCGACGGGCTTTGAGATAAAGTCGTCAAAACCGTTTCCTAAAAAAAGATCGGCCTGGCCGGTGACGGCGTTGGCAGTTAACGCAACTATCGGGTTTGCGTAGCCCGTTTCCCGGATCAGCTTTGTCGTTTCGATACCGTCCATCCGCGGCATCATGTGATCCATAAATACAACGTCATAGACGGCCCCGCCGCGAATCCTGTCAATAGCCTCAAAACCGCTGGATACCGTTTCGACGGCCAGGCCGTAAGGTTTCATCAGCCCTTTGGCTACAAACAGATTTGCCTCCACATCGTCAACCACCAGTACGCTGCCGTAAGGCATATATTCTCGTACGATCTGCGTTTTTTGCGCCAAAGATTCGTCGGGATAACGGAAATCCTGAAGATTTTGAGCCAACTCCCTTCCGATTACGCCTGCGCCGACAGGTTTTTGCGGTATGCGGACGGTAAAGGACGTGCCGACGCCCGGTTCGCTCTCAATCGTAATTTCACCCTTCATCATATCGACAAGGCTTTTCGTAATGCTCATTCCAAGACCGATACCTTCCGTCGTTCGATTGGCTTCCGCATTAAAGCGGGAATAATCGTCAAAAAGCCGCTCAACTTGTTCGGAGGTCATGCCCTGCCCCGTGTCCCGCACGGAAAAAAATATTTTATCGTCTCCGGTTTCAACGCCGATCGAGAGCATCACGCGGCCGCCGTCCGTATATTTAAAGGCGTTGGACAGCAGGTTGTTGAGCACCTGCTTGATGCGCAATTCGTCCCCTAATAAATTCGCCGGCAGATTTTCAGAGACGGAAAGTATAAAATCAATCGGTTTACTGCCAATACGCATCATGTTCAGCCGAACGGTATCATGGATTAGGCCCGCTGTTTCATACTCGGCCGGCGCAAGCTCAAATTTGCCGGATTCGATTTTGGAGAGGTCGAGGATATCGTTAATGATACCCAGCAGCGTTTGGCCGGAATTGTAGATGATACGCAGGGCGTCCCTGGTTTCATGCGGGGTATTCCCGCGGCCCAGCTCAATTTCAGATATGCCCAGTATCGCGTTCATGGGCGTGCGTATCTCGTGGCTCATTCTGGCGAGGAAACTCGATTTTGCCTTATTCGCGTATTCCGCGTTTTCTCTCGCCTTATCAAGCTCCGTTACGTCATGAATCTGAATCATGGCGCCTATGACGCCGCCGTTCTCGTTTTTTAAGGGCGCGATTGTAATTTTATGATGATAGGTCTGTCCGTTGATAAGCGAGTTGTTCGCGTTATACTCCAGAGTTTCGCCTTTTTCCAGGGCCGTCCGTAAATTTGCAGACAGTATCGAATACGACTCCGGAGACAGGATTGCGGACATGTCCTCCATTAAATCGTTTTCGCTCAGAACGCCGACGCTGACGCCGATCTTTCGCAGGTTATTCTCCGTTCCCGTAATGAATCTCCGGTTTGTGTCGATCAATATTATTATATCCGTTGATTCTTTGAGCATCAGGTTCAGGAAAATATCCTGTTCGTCCTTTTGCTTTTTTACGATGTTGTAGAGATTTTCCTGAAACGCCGCGCTTTGCTTAAACGAAGAGATGATGTTATCACGCGCTGAAAGTTCGCGACTCAGCCGTTTTTTTTCCCTGCGCTCGTTCTTTAGTTCCAGTAGTATCGCTTCGTAATTATTATCCATATATCTTTAGAAAACGCACGCAATCAGTGATTGATCGTGCTCTCTGTTATATATTTCGGTTTCCGTCACAAATGTGGGGCATATTTCACCGCCTGATGCCGACACGACATAATTGAAATTATTGTTTTTAAATTCTTCGCGGATAATTTCATATTCCATCATGGGCTCATCCAACAGCGCTATCTGCCTCCCCAAACACGAATACAGCAGCGCCGTTTTATCGCTGTGTTCCGACTTTATCCGCGATAGAACCTCTCTTGCCGTATCCACAATCACATCCTTTGTCGTAACGGCAACGGAGAGAACCGCGCCGACAGGTATACGCCCCCCGAAAAGGGCAGCGCCATCTTCTATCGCCGCAAGTCCTCTTGCCACGGACGAGATTACTTTGCCGCTTTCGTCCAGTTCGTCCGCAATTATCATAAATGATAACGTCCCTTCGAGTAATATATCCGCGCCGTCCTTAATGCCTATTTTTTCAAAAAAATCGCTCGCTCTGGCGTTGTTGATTTCCATCACGACATGGTCTTTCGCGGCGGTCACTTCGCCTATGTTCCGCATGATGACGGCTTTTTCCGTTATGGTTCCTATATAAAACTGCGGCGATATTTCACCCGAGACAAGTAGCATGACCAGCCTGTCGTTATACATTTTTTCGCCGCAAAGGGTTATCGTATCGGTCATCATCTTCGTCAGTTCGTTGGAAGCCAGGGAGCCGAATATCGGCAATCTCCCGTCAATTTCCGAGATGGCCTGCAAATAATTATAAGAACACTGCTGCATTATATACGGCGCGTATAAAAACGCGAGTTTCGCACGGTCTGTCAAGTCGAGCGCTAATCCCTTGTAAAAATCCTGCGTAATGGCGAGCACGTCACCTTTTTCGGGAATTACGTCACTGACGCCGTAAGCAAATTCACAATTATCGGAACTCAGAACCAATATGGAAAAAAGGTAAATACCCGTTTCTCCGTTTGCGTTTTGCGTATAAGCCGACATACCTATCACGGGAAAAGGAACCGCTTTTACTATTGTCTCATAAACTCCCGAACTGAAAAATTCCGGGTTTACCGACACAATGCCGATGGAATTTTTTTGAAGTATTATGGCGGACAACTGGCCGTGCAATTCCTCCAACGCGATTTCCGGGTCGTCGACCTCCGTAATGGTAATAACGTATGAATTCATTGTGAGCCCCCCTCTCTTCTTCATGGTTGGATGTTAGCAGTTTGGTGAATTTAATAATGTAACCAAAAGTTACCTCTTTGGGCTGATTATATCTCGCGGTGTTTTCTTACGTATCATCCTCCCGGAATCCATTCCCCGGGAAGACAGCCGTAAAACGGCGCGGCGGCGGTTTTAACGGTTTGTCTCAAGACCCGCTCCCGTATTCATAATCAGCGGCTTACAATCATTATTGGATCGTTTTGTCACTAAGATGCGTAAATTGCATCACTTTTAAAAAAATAATGATAAAATAGCAATGGTGATAAAAATGCGCGTACAGATAAATAAGGTAATTAATTGATATGTTTTGGAAAAAAAGTATTATTATCAAATTATTTGTTGGCATTATTATTCCAATTATATTTGTTTTTCTGCTGGCAGGAACTTTTATTATCCAAAACGTTCATACAACTTTGATTGATGCGGCGAATCTTGAATTAAAATCAAATTCAGAGATTGCCGCGTTGAAAGTGGAACTATTCTTTAATAAATACATTGAAATCGTAATAGGCATGTCGCACAATGAACAATCGCGCCATATGTTTATGGAATTGACGCCCGGAATGCGCGGCGCCGAAGCGCCGTCTTTTGAGAAAGCCGTCCAGACATTTGACAATATTTTAGCTAGTGACGAAAACATTACATTGGTGTGGACCGCCGATTTCGATTCCCTTGAAAGCGTGCGTTCGGGCGGCGTTGTCAGAGGATTTCCTGGTTATGATATGACCACGCGCAGTTGGTATCATGAAATGATGGCAAACAAATCGCTGACTATAACCGAACCTTATCATGACAGCGATACCAATGTGCTCGTTACAAGCGTTATGTCACCCGTATGGAATGACTCTACTTTACTGGGGATTGTGGCGATAGACATTTCAATCGAGGATTTGTCCGTATTGATGGAGGGCTACAAATTTGGAAAAACAGGGTACGTGTCGCTTATTACCTCACGGGGGCTGATTGTTTATCACCCAAACAACGATTTTATCGAAAATCCGATTGACCAAAGTTACTTTGACGAAACCATTAAAAACGCGATATCCAATGGTGTTCCGGGCAGTTATACATTTAACGCCAACGGCGTTACCATGCGCGGGGAGCTGATGAGAATACCTAATACCGGCTGGATGGCGCTGACGGTTATTTTGCAGGACGAGTTGCTTGAAACATACCATAGCGTGCAAAACACTCTGTATATCGTTTTCGGCATCGGGTTGGCCGTATTGATATTGTTTTGCTCGTTAATGGCCGGAGCTATCACAAAACCGGTTCGCGCAATCGCCGCCGACGCTTTAAGCATTGCCGGCGGAAATTTTGAAATTAAACATGTCTACGACGATCCTGACGAAATAGGCCTGCTTTCCCAGTCCTTCAAAAAAATTATTGTCTCGTTTAATCATTTGAGCGAGGATATAACCCATATGTATGAAGAGCACCACAAAGGCAATTACAAGTATTTGATAAACACAGGGACTTATGAAGGTTCTTTTTCCGAGACGGCGGCTCAGTTTAACGGGCTTATTAAGAGTTTAATCGACATAAAAAACGAAGCGGAAGACGCGAACAAAAGCAAAAGCATGTTTCTTGCCAACATGTCCCATGAAATCCGAACACCGATGAACGCCATTACCGGAATGTTGGAGCTGCTGACCCACGAGTCGCTTAACAACCGTCAGATGGGCTATGTCAACGACATCAGCCATTCCGTGACCTCACTGCTGACCATCATCAATGACATATTGGACATGTCGAAGATTGAGTCCGGAAAAATGGAGCTCGCGCCCGTCGATTATGATTTCCCGGCTTTTTTGGACAATATTCATTCCATGTTTACCTATGTGGCGAAAGAGAAAGGGCTGGAGTTCAAGTTTGAAATAGAGTGCGAAGCGCCCCGCTACCTGTTCGGCGACGATATACGGCTAAGACAGATCATCGTCAATATCTGCGGAAACGCCGTAAAATTCACCGAAAAGGGATATGTCCGGCTCAAGGTCACGTGCACGGGCGACAGCTTGGTCTTCGAGATTTCAGACACCGGCAGGGGCATCAAGGAGGAAGACATTGGAAAACTTTTCGGCGCCTTCCAGCAGACCGATACGGTGAAAAATCGGAATTTCGGCGGCACCGGGTTGGGTCTGGCTATATGCAAATCCTTTGTCGAGATGATGAACGGCTCTATTGCGATTGAAAGCGAATACGGGGAAGGGACCGTTTTTACCGTAACAATCCCGCTGATTAAAGGGGACGGCAGTAAAATCAAGGATACGACGGTTCCGAAAAACAGGCAATTGTCCGCGCCCAACGCCAAAATTTTGGTTGTCGACGACAATGAGTTTAACCTGAAAGTTGCCGTAGGCTTGCTGAACCTGTCTAAAATTGACGCCCAAACGGCGTCCTCCGGTTTTCTGGCTGTTGAGATGGTTCAACAAACCGATTTTGACATTGTCTTTATGGATCACATGATGCCGGAGATGGACGGTGTGGAAGCGACAGCGGCCATCCGCGCTCTCGGCGGCAAATTCGAAAAGCTGCCCATAATCGCTCTCACCGCCAACGCGGTTCAAGGCGCGAAAGAATTTTTCCTGGCTAACAACCTTGACGACTTTCTACCCAAACCAATCGATGTCCTTGAGCTGATATCCATATTGGAGAAATGGCTGCCGAAGGATACGCTGAAAGAAACGGCGGAGGTCTCCGAGGAACCTGACGGCGGGGAATCCGGTTTTTTGGATATTCTGGGCCGAATTGAAGAAATCAATGTAGAAATTGGCTTGAGCGGCGCGGCCGGGCTCCAGAGCCTGTATTACGAAACAGTCAGGTTGTGTTGCAAACAGATTCCCATAGAATGCGGCATAATGTCGTCGTGCATGGCCGGCGGAGACATTGGACGCTTTGCCATCTCGGTGCACGCTATGAAATCCATCCTCGCCACCGTTGGCGCGGCAGGCTTGTCCAATATTGCGCGCACTCTGGAAACAGCGGCAAAAGAGGACGACGCCGCAACCTGCGAAAAACTTTTCCCGGATTTCCATGACAGGCTTCTGGCGCTGCACAAACGACTGCTGGAAGTTTTCCCGGAAACCACGGCGTCCGAAAAGGAGCCGGGCGATGTCGAAATCCTGCGTGAAGGCATCGAAAAAGCGTTAGCCGCTGCCGAAGAATATGATAATAACGCAGGCGCCGCCGCCATAGAACCCCTCCTGGCCTTTGATTTCGGCGAAGATACCAACACCCTGCTGGAAGCGGCCGCGCATGAATTCGGGGAATTTGACTGCGAAAAGGCGGGGGAAACCTTAGGCAATATACAATTTTAAACGCGCCGCCCAAAGGCGCGGGGCAATGCGCGATAATGTTTCAGCAGCAAATCAGCGAGACTTGACGAAAAGGGCCGATAATACGCTCATCGCCGGTAGCGCGACATTTAGGAGGACGCTGATATAGCATGAATAACATTACTTCACTGTGTCGCGCATTGCTTGAGCAAACCGCCCACGCAATGTGTCTGATATGTCTCGAAACCGGCGCGCTGCTGGAATGTAACGGCAGATTCTCCGCCTTGCTCGATTCCTCCGGCCTCAATGACATGAAGCAGGGCTTTTCGACCGATGTTTTGGCCTGCATCAAACAGCTGTGCCGGGCATTCAAACATGCCGATACCGTTAATAAAAGCTGGCGTCCCCTGACTTTAGAACAAAAAGGCGGCGCGCTATTTCTCCAGACTAAAATAATATTCTTCGACCCTGATTCACAAACAGTCCTGTTATCGTTCCGTAAAACCGGCGTTTGGGAATACCTTGCATATGCGGCAGCAAGGGAGGATTTGTACGATTCTTTCCCGGCGATGGTGCTTGTTCACGACCTCGACGGCAACATACAGGCATGCAACAGAACCGCCTGCGATTACATGCGAACTCCGCGCTCTGAACTTCTGGGTCATAATGCGCTGGATTTTTTGCCGCCCCCGGTGGTTGCCCCATTCAAGGCGCTGCTTGATAAAAGCATTCAAACGGCTATGCCCGTTGACGAAACCATAAGCTATGCGGACGGCGCCCAGGGAGAAGAAAACTGGCTGCATATTTTCATTCAGCCCATAGCGGTTGAAGTCGGCGCGATTGAAGCTGTTCTGGTTATAATCCGGGATATCAGCGAACAAATCCTGACGGAAAAGCATCTCGCCACACGCGACCGCTTGCTTAACGCCACCAGCCGCGCGGCCCAAGTCCTGCTTTCGGGCGGCAAGGATTTTGACGCCGGCGTAAACGACGTGCTGACCATTTTAGGCGAAGCTACGGGCGTCGACAGGGTCTATGTCTGGAACATTCACGCCAGCCCTGACCCGGAAATCAACCCTGAATTGCATACAACCCAGCTCTATGAATGGTCGCTTGGCGCCGAGCCTCAACAGGATTCGGACATTTGTACCAACAGGCCCGTTTCGGAAGCAATACCGACATGGATCGATACGTTTTTGTCCGGGCGATGCGTCAATAATCTGGTTAAAAACATGCCGATTCTTGAGCAGGAACAGCTCACGCCACAGGGCATCATCTCAATTAT
>Ga0099364_10006078_pt1 | contig 17676 bp, 22 predicted proteins | sample TergutTh196P3_FD_73070 | JGI IMG/M metagenome (GOLD analysis project Ga0099364, IMG submission 73070) | Microcerotermes parvus P3 segment gut microbial communities from Pointe-Noire, Republic of the Congo - Th196 P3 | ecosystem: Host-associated > Arthropoda: Insects > Digestive system > Gut ...
CGGGGGTCTGGGGGGAAACCTTCCCCCCAGTGGGGGTTTGGGGGCAAAGCCCCCAAGGTCTTACTCTACCCCCTACCTCTCCCCCCCCTACCCAAAATACCCCTTAACCTTATCCAACCACTTCTTCTTATGATTTACATAATCCTCGCCCATAGCGTCATTAAAGCCTCGCAAAATCTCTTTTTGCTTGTCATTCAACGCCGTCGGCACAGTCACATTCAGCTTAACAATCAAATCGCCCACGGAACGCGGATTGTGTACGTTCGGCACGCCCTTTCCGCGTAGCTGTACGATTGTGCCTGGCTGTGTACCTGCGGTTATTTTGTGCTTCACAGACTCGCCGTCAAGCAAGGGTACGGAAATTTCGTCCCCTAGGGCGGCTTGTACAAATGTAATGGGAATTTCTAGGTGGAGCTGTAAGCCGTCACGCGTAAACAGCTTGTGCGGCGAAACAGCTACAGTGATATACAAATCGCCTGGCGGCGCGCCCTTTTCGCCCATTTCGCCCTTGCCGCCCAGGCGAATACTCTGGCCGTTGTCTATGCCCTTCGGCACGGTTACCTCTAGGGTCTTGGTCGTGCGGACGCGCCCCTGTCCGCGGCAGGTGGTGCAGACATCTTTTATTATTCTGCCCTCGCCCTTACACGCCGTACAGGGTACAATTTTCGTCATTATTCCCATAAAGCTCTGCTGGGTAATACGCTCACTGCCCGTGCCGTTACACTTTTTACAGCTTTCGGCAAATGTGCCTGGCTTCGCGCCGCTGCCGCTACAGGTGGAGCAGGCCTCGTATGACTGGAGCTGTACTTCCTTTGTCGCGCCGAAAACGGCTTCCTCAAATTTAATATTGAGGCGCGACTGTAGGTCTGCCCCGCGGCGCGGGCGAGGGCGGGAACGCCCGCCGCCGCCGAATATATCGCCAAAGTCCATTCCGCCGCCGCCGCCAAAAAACGAGCCGATTATATCGCTAAAATCTACGCCGCCATGAAAGCCTCCCGCGCCGCCGCCCTGTTCAAACGCCGCATGACCAAACTGGTCGTAGGTTTTACGCTTGCCAGAGTCGCTGAGAATGGAGTACGCCTCGTTTATTTCTTTCATTTTTTCCTCGGCGGCGGTCTTGTTGTCAAGATTGTTGTCGGGGTGGTGCTTCTTTGCCATTGCGCGATACGCCTTTTTTAACTGCGCCTCGTTTGCATCACGCCCCACGCCTAGTAGCTCGTAATAATCCTTTTTATTCGCCATTTTAAGTCACCTTACTTCTCTGTGAAGTCACCATCTATTACGGAATCGTCATGGTTTGGGCCATAGTCCGTAGGTTCTTCGGGCGCGGCTTGTGAAGCGGCAGAATACAGCTTCTGCGAAAACTCGTTTAGCGAAGTCGTGTACGCCTCGATTGCCGCCTTTAGGGCTTGCGTGTCGGATTCGTTCATTGTTTCGCCGTGCATGGAAACGCCTACGGATTTTAGCTTTTCCATCTCCGCTTGAATGTTCGCCTTGTCCTCGTCGCTTACCTTTTCGCCCATGTCGGTGAGCAGCTTTTCTGTTTGGTAAACAAGTGATTCCGCTTCGTTTTTAGCGTCAATGGCTTCCTTGCGTACTCTGTCGGCTTCGGCGAACTGCTCGGCTTCTTTCACCGCGCGTTCTATGTCCGCGTCGGACATATTGGAAGAAGCCGCGATTGTGATTTTCTGCTCCTTGCCTGTGCCAAGGTCTTTGGCGGAAACATTTACTATGCCGTTGGCGTCTATGTCAAAGGTTACTTCTATTTGCGGAATACCTCGCATGGCTGGCGGTATTCCGTCTAAGCGAAAACGCCCAAGCTCCTTATTGTCGCGCGCAAGCGTGCGTTCCCCTTGGCAGACTACTATGTCAACCGCGGTTTGGTTATTTGCCGCTGTGGAAAAGGTCTGCTTTTTGTTCGCAGGAATGGTGGTGTTGCGTTCAATTAGGCGTGTGGCTATGCCGCCCTCTGTTTCGATACTAAGCGAAAGCGGCGTAACGTCCATGAGCATAATGCCGCTCGCGCCTACATCTCCTGCCAATTTCCCTGCTTGAATACTCGCGCCTAGCGCGACACATTCGTCGGGGTTTATGCCTTTAAACGGCTCTTTGCCAGTTAGCTTTTTTACGGCCTCTTGTACCGCGGGTATTCTCGTAGAACCGCCCACGAGAAGCACCTTGTCGAGGTCTGACGGCGATAGGTCGGCATCTTTTAACGCGGTTTGCACTGGCCCCATTGTTTTTTCTACAAGGTCATTTGTAAGCTCGTCAAATTTTGCGCGCGTTAAATTCAAGTCCATGTGCTTCGGCCCGTCTTGATTCATGGTAATAAATGGCAGGTTAATGTTCGTGGTAATCACGGTAGAAAGCTCTTTTTTCGCCTTTTCGGCGGCTTCCTTTAGGCGTTGCATTGCCATTTTGTCCTGCGACAAGTCCATGTTTTCCAGCTTTTTAAATTCTTCCACGAGGTATTTTATTACGCGGTCGTCAAAATCATCTCCGCCAAGGCGATTGTTGCCGCTAGTCGCCAACACCTCAATAACGCCGTCGCCTATGTCTATTATGCTTACGTCAAAGGTGCCGCCGCCTAGGTCGTACACCATTATTTTTTGCTCTTTTTCGTTATCCAAGCCATAGGAAAGCGCGGCGGCTGTAGGCTCGTTTATAATACGCTCTACCTCCAAGCCTGCGATTTTTCCTGCGTCCTTTGTGGCCTGGCGTTGGCTGTCGGTAAAGTACGCAGGCACGGTAATTACCGCCTTGTCTACCTTTTCGCCGAGGTACGCTTCCGCGTCCAGCTTTAGCTTGCCCAAAATCATGGCAGAAATTTCCTGCGGCGAATAGCCCTTGTCGCCGATTTTTACCTTAAAATCTGTACCCATTTGGCGTTTTATGCTCGTTACTGTGTCGGGGTTGGTAATCGCTTGGCGTTTGGCGGTTTCGCCTACTAGTCGTTCGCCTGTTTTTGTGAACGCCACTATAGACGGCGTTGTTCTCGCGCCCTCGCTGTTGGCTATTACTACGGGCTGGCCGCCCTCCATTACCGCTACGCATGAGTTTGTTGTTCCTAGGTCAATTCCTATAATTTTTGACATTTTAGTCTACCTCCTATTTAATTAGCTACCTTAACCATAACTGGCCGTATTACTTTTTCCCTGTGCGTATACCCTTTTTGCAAGACCTCGGCTACTTGGTTTTCGCCGAAATTCTCGTCCTCGGTATGCGCTACTGCGTAATGCAGGTTAGGCGCAAATTCGCCGCCTATTTCTATGGCAATAGGCGTTACGCCCATTTCGCCAAGCGCGCCGTCAAGCTGCCGCGCAAGCATTTCTATGCCCTTGTACACGCTGTCCTCTTTATTTTCAATCGCCGCAAGCGCGCGTTCAAAATTGTCCGCTATGGGCAACAGCCTTTCACAAGCGGCGCGTATTCCGTCGTCGTACCGCACCGCCATTTCCTTTACCGTTCGCTTTCGGTAGTTGTCAAACTCGGCAAGGCAACGCTGGTATTTGTCCAAATAGTTTTCTTCCTTCGGCGCGTCAAGAACCTCGGGCAGTTCCTCTGTTTCTAAGGTTTCCAATTCCTCCACTTGAAGCTCATCTTCTTTCATCTCGCACCCCTTTCTAACGCTTCTATAACGTATTGAATATTTTGTAATATTCCCGAAAGCACGGACACCGCCTGCACATAATCCATACGCATAGGCCCGATTATGGCGATACAGCCGTTACTTTGGTTATCAATGGAATAGCTCGCTTTCACAAGACTGCACGCCTTTAACAATTCGAGATTGTTTTCCTCGCCGATTGTCACCTGTATTCCCGAGGCCTCAAACGGCTGCCCCAAAATCGCAAAGAGCGACTCCCTGTCCTCCAACGCTTGGAAAATGGCCTTCGCCTTGTTTTTGTCCGCAAACTCGGGGAACGCGAGGATATTTTTTACCCCGCTGGTGAAAACGCGGACATCGTCCTCGGACTGTATCATGTCTGCTATTATGCCCAAAATCGGCATAAGAACATGTGCGTGCGCGCCAAAGTCTTTTAGCATTTTGTCTATTAGCTCGCGGTTTATTTCGCGGATACTAAGCCCTGCCAGACAGCGGTTTAGGTGTGCGGAGAGCTGTGTAAGCGTTTCGTAGCCCGGGGCGGAGGGCAGGTTGATTACTTGGTTTTTTACTGTTTTTGTGTCGGTGACAAGGACGAGCAGCAGCGATTTTTCGTCCAACGGAACTAGCTGAATGTGCTTGATGGCGGTTTTTTTCAAAAACGGCTCGGAAACAATGGACGGATAGCCCGAAAGCCGCGCGAGCGCCTTTGCGGTTTCCTGCATCATATATTCCGCTTGGTAGATGTTTTCTATAAGCATACGTTGCAGGGAAAGGGCTTCCTCCGCGGTAAGCGAGCGGCTTTGCATCATGCTGTCTACGTAAAAGCGATAGCCTTTTTCGGACGGCACGCGCCCGCTAGACGTATGAAGCTGGCCGATTAGCCCCAAATCTTCGAGGTCGCTCATTTCGTTGCGGATAGTGGCGGAGCTTATGCCTAGGCCGCACTTTTTGGCTATAGTGCGAGAGCCTACAGGCTCGGCAGTTTCGATATAGTCCGTGATAATCGCTTCGAGGATTTTAAACTTTCTAAGATTTAATGCGGGAATAAAAAACACCCCCCATGTAGTGGTTGGGTTGTTAGCACTCGTACGTGGGGAGTGCTAACAATGGAAAGTTACCATATTTGGGGGGAGATGTCAAGGGGGGAGTGGGGGTTTTGTGGGGAATTTGTGGCGAACGTACGTAGAAAATACACGGCAAACGCACGGACGGCAAAATTTGTATGGTTTTTGTGTGGTTTTTGTATGGTTTTTGTATGGTTTTTGTAGGGGACGGATTTATCCGTCCCGAGGTTGCCTCGTTTTGCGTTAATGGACGTTACCCGTCCCGAATTGTAGAACGTGCGTACCTCGGGACGGATAAATCCGTCCCCTATGTAAAGGCGGTTAAACGCGGATTTAACGGATTTTCACGGATTTATGCGGATTGGCTCGTGGGAATTTGCGTGAATCCGTGAAAATCCGCGTGAATCCGTTAAATCGGCGTTTAATCGTTTCTAAAACGGAAGAAATTCATGGCAAACGTGTTGAAAATTTGTGGCGAACGTGCGTAAGGTTTTTGTAGGGGACGGATTTATCCGTCCCGAGGTTGCCTCGCTTTGCGTTAATGGACGTTGTCCGTCCCGAGGTTACCTAGCTCTGCGTTAATGGACGTTATCCGTCCCGAATTGACGAACGTGCATACCTCGGGACGGATAAATCCGTCCCCTACAAGGAATTGCCATATTACCCCTAAAATCAAAATTACCCCTAAAATCAAATCGCCGTGATTTTACAAGCCCTAACCTTGAAAATTTACGCCCTGCCGTTTATAATGATAGCGTAGAAAGAGGGCGATATTCTCGTGGACGTAGAAATTATGGGCAATAGCGAGCATTACGAGGAAATTTTAGCTCAAACCGCAGACCTTGACGAAATATTAGACCAAGTAACGAAAAGGAGCGGCATAGCGGATATTCAATTTACCAAGCAAGAAATAGAAGCCGCACGCGGCGAGCTATCGCCAATGAATGACCGCGTTGCAACGGTAACATTCTCTGATAACAAAAATAACCATATTATTACAGGCATTGTAAATTCTCTGCGAGAAATCCATGATGTTGCGCCCATACCCCCGATTGTACAAACATGGGTACAAGAATTATCCCTGCCAGATGTGTTAGCGCGCGGCATGGTAGCGGATATGATAAGCGAGGGCTGGCAAATAAACATTGCAACAGAAATCCAAAAGGGCAGCCAAGCAGATTTTGCCGTCCGCGGCACGCTGTCGTCAAGTAATATAATGCGCCGTCAATTTAATGCGGGCGACGATTATGCAGATGCCCCCGATACAATAGGCGTTTACATTTTGGGCTTTAGCTTACCAGAATTAACGCACCGAAAGGAATTTGTTTCCCGAATTGTTAGGGCAGAATATGATAGCGGAGAATTTTTTCTACCCGACAAATATTCCGATTACTATATTGAACTGCCTAAAATGAAAAATTGGACAAAATCGCAGCTTCCGCAAAGGTATCATGAGCTATGGGATTTGTGTATCGTCTTAAAAACAAAAATAAAAGACCAAAAGGAGGTATTTAAAATGCAAGCAGTGCAAAGCCCCCTTGCCTTAGATTTTGCAAATGAAGTAAAGCAAGCCGTTGCCCCAGACGATGTTGTCACCGCCGCATTAAAGCGGACACAAGGGCTACGCGAGATAAAAGTATTTATGGAAAATCAGAAACAAAAGGCAGCCCAAAAGGCAGTCATTAAAAACACAGAAAAAATGCTTATAGCCGCATTTCAAAACAATGTCGATCCTGAATTTATTGAAGCTATGCGGCAGGACGCAGGGATAACGGAAGCTAGACTTAACGAGTTAAAGCTACAAGCGCAGTTATAACCAAAACGAGAGGGTGTTTCCAATGGCTAAATACTATGAAAGTGAATCAAGCACGTTTAACGAGTATCTGCTAGTACCGGGGTATTCGTCTGCGGAATGTATATCCGCGAATGTTTCTACAGCCGTACCGCTGGTTAAATTCAAGCGCGGAGAAAGGCCTGCCATGAGCCTTAATATTCCGTTGGTTTCGGCAATCATGCAGTCGGTGTCGGACGACAAGATGGCGATTGCGCTTGCGAGAGAGGGAGGGCTTTCGTTTATTTTTGTGTCGCAGTCTATAGAAAGTCAGGCGGCTATGGTTCGCCGTGTAAAGAATTATAAGGCAGGCTTTGTTCCCAGTACACTGAACGTAAAGCCGAATAGCACACTGGCGGACATTTTGAAAATGAAAGAGGAAACGGGCTATACCACCGTGGCGGTGACAGAGGACGGCACGGCGAATGGGCGGTTTATCGGGCTTATTACCAGTAGGGACTACCGCGTTACGCGCATGTCGCTTACCACGCCTGTGTCGGAGTTTATGGTGCCGCTGGAGCAGCTCGCCCACGCCAAGGAGGGCGCGACGCTTAGCCAGTGTAACGACCTTATATGGGAAAATAAGACAAATGCGTTGCCAGTAATCGACAACGCAGGGCGGCTTTCCTCGTTTGTTTTTCGCAAGGATTATGACAGCGACAAGGAAAACCAGCTGGCGTTATTTGACGACGAAAAGCGGTATCTAGTGGGCGCGGGCGTAAATACGCACGACTACAAGGAGCGGATTCCTGCCTTGGTGGAAGCGGGCGCGAACGTGCTTTGTATCGACTCCTCGGAGGGCTTTTCGGAATGGCAAAGGCGCGTGCTTTTGTTCGTGCGTGAGAAATACGGCGATACGGTCAAAATAGGCGCAGGAAACGTGGTATGCCGCGAGGGCTTTGACTTTTTGGCAGAAAACGGCGCGGATTTTATCAAAATAGGGATAGGCGGCGGCGCGATTTGTATCACGCGCGAAGCAAAGGGCATAGGCCGCGGACAAGCTACTGCCGTAATGGAGGTAGCCAACGCGCGCAACGAATATTACCAAAAAACGGGAATATATATACCGCTTTGCTCGGACGGCGGCATTGTGCATGACTATCATATTACGCTCGCGTTGGCTATGGGCGCGGACTTTTGTATGCAGGGCAGATATTTTGCGCGTTTTGACGAAAGCCCGACAAAGCGCGTAAATATCGGCGGCAATTATATGAAAGAATACTGGGGCGAGGGCACGGAACGCGCCAGAAACTGGCAACGCTACGAAAGCGGCGGAAAAATGCTTTTCGAGGAGGGCGTGGACGCTTACGTGCCGTACGCAGGAAGCCTGCGCGACAATCTGAACATTACCCTAAGCAAAATAAAAGCGACAATGTGCAACTGCGGCGCGCTAAGTGTAGCCGAATTTCAGGACAAAGCGCGGCTTACGCGTGTTTCGCCGTCCAGCATAATCGAGGGCGGAGCGCATGATGTTTATTTGAAGGATTCTAATGCGGTTGCTAGAGCATAGTTATTACATTGAAGAAGCCCTGCTCGAAGCGCGGCGTGCGTTCCTTATGGAAGAAGTTCCCATAGGCTGTGTGATTGTGTACGAAAACCAGATTATCGGTCGCGGCGCAAACGAGCGTGTAAGCCGCAAGAACGTGCTTTTTCATGCAGAAATCACCGCCATAAACCAAGCCTGCGAGTTCATGGGCGATTGGCGGTTAGAAAACTGCACGCTTTATGTTACTTTGGAGCCATGCCCCATGTGTGCAGGCGCGATTGTGCAGGCGCGTATACCACGCGTGGTTTTTGGCGCGAAAAATCCTAAGGCTGGCTGCGCGGGTTCGATATTGAATATATTGAACGAGCCGAGGTTTAATCATAGGGTAGATGTGGTGCAGGGCGTTTGTGAAGAAGAATGTGCTGGGTTGATGAGGGAGTTTTTTAAGAGGTTTAGGTGAATTATTCGTTCACTTTTTGGGAAGAATTATAATAACTATATTTCCCGAAAGGACGAAAAAAAATGACTAAATGTAAAAAACACAAGCCCAATGCCTCCGCGTTTCATGGACATCACCGTCACCCACAGGGCAGCTGTGAAAGCTGTGTTTATTTTTCCAAGCAGAATTGCGGTGTGCATACGGACGTTTCGACCTAAATAACAAAGCAAAGCCGCACATGAAAAATCGCCGAAGGCGAGCCAAAACACAAGGGGGTCAAGGCAGTGAAAAAACCGGAGCTACTCTCCCCTGCGGGGGACATGGAACGGCTGAAATACGCGTTTGAATACGGCGCGGACGCGGTTTATATCGGCGGCAAAATTTTGAGTATGCGCGCTAAGTCGAGGAATTTTACTGCGGCGGAAATGCAGGAAGCCGTAGACTACGCACATTCGCGCGGCAAAAAGCTGTACGTGACTGTAAATGCTTCCGCCCACAATGACGATTTTGCGGGCTTGGACGAGTATTTGGCGTTTTTGGAAAAAATCAAGGCGGACGCGGTTTTGGTTTCCGATTTGGGGGTCTTTAGCCGCGCGAAAAAATTCGCGTTGGCGATACATATTTCTACCCAAGCGAATATAACAAACTACGAAACGGCGGCATTTTGGCAGGGCTTGGGCGCTAGGCGTGTAGTCCTTGCTAGGGAGCTTTCGTTGCGTGAAATAAAGGAGATTGACGAGAAAAGTCCACAAATAGAGCTAGAAACATTCGTACACGGCGCAATGTGCATGGCATATTCTGGGCGGTGCTTAATCAGCAATTTTCTTAATTCGCGTAACGCAAACCGCGGCGAATGCAGCCAGCCGTGCAGATTCAACTACACGCTTACGGAGGAACGAAGCGGCGAGGTTTTTCCCATACACGAAACACAGCGCGGCGCGTTTATAATGAACTCAAAGGATTTGTGCATGGCGGCGCATGTTCCCGAGCTAGTGCAGGCGGGCGTTTCCTGCTTCAAAATAGAGGGCAGAATGAGGACGGAATACTACGTGGGCGCGGTAACAAAGGCGTACCGCGAGGCGATTGACGATTTTTTTGCCGACCCAGAGCTGTACAAGCGCAGAATACCGTACTACGAAAGCGAGCTGCAAAAAGTAGGCAGCCGCGGCTATACAACGGGTTTCTTTTTCAAAAAAATGGACGGCAACGACCACGATTATGTAGGAAAAAACCAAGCCACGCCGCAGGATTTTATCGGCGTGGTAGAAAGCTACGCGGACGGCTTTTGTCAAATAGAGCAACGCAACAAATTTTCAAAGGGCGACAAAATAGAGCTTGTCCGCGCCAAGGGCGAGAATTTCACACAAATAGTCACAGAAATGTACAACGAAAAGGGAGCGGAAATAGATTCCGCTCCGCACCCCAAGCAGAGGATTCGGCTGAGGGTAGACGAGAGTGTTTGTCGGTATGATATGGTGAGAAAAGCGGCTAATACCGCCGATACAGCCCAATAACCTTGCCGAGCAATTCGTATTTTGGGCGTGTGCGAAACACAGGGCCTGCGTGTGTCGTCGGGGTAGCGGCCGTGCCTTTCTGCCGCATAATGCGGATTGTTTCCCCTGCCCGTACGGCGACAAGGTCGCCGTCATTTGCGGAGGGCTGCTGACGTACCAGCACGAGGTCACCGTCCAAAATGCCCTCGTGTTTCATGGTATCGCCCTTTGCGTGCAGCATAAAGCAAGGCGCGTTTTTTACATAATCTATGGGAATAGGAAAGGTGTCCTCGATATTTTCCTCGGCAAGAAGCGGAAGCCCCTCTGCCACACGCCCCAAAACAGGGATATGTGACACCTCGCGCAGGCTATAAAAATCCTCGTCCAGAATTTCCGTAGTGCGGTTTTTCGCAGGCGAACGCCGAATAAAGCCCTTGCGTTCCAGTGTTTCTAAGTGCGCATGGACTGTAGACGTGGAGCGTAAGCCCACCGCGTCACATATTTCCCTGACCGTGGGCGGATAGCCCCTGCGTTTTATTTCCTTTTTCAGAAAATCTAAGACTAGCTCTTGTTTTGCGGTTAGTTTTGGTGACATTTTATGAGCCTCCGTTACCATATAGACGGCACATCGTATCTGTGTATATTTTCGTCTGTCGTTAGTATGGACAGCCCATCAATTTTAGCGGTAGCAATAATCATTCGGTCAAAGGGGTCGCGGTGAATAAACGGTAGCAATTCTACGGCTTCGATATAGGGCATGGATATTGGTAAAACAGTAATTGGCAAAACGTCAACCTTATGAAATAAATACCTCACTCCGCCGTCAAGCTCGCTTAGCTTGCCAAGGCTTGTTTTAATTGCAATTTCCCATAACGAGGCAACGCTAAGATATAGCGTGTGCCGAGGGTCTAGCAATGCAGCCCTTGCCGTGGGCGAGAGCTTCTCGTACTCATTGACCCACCAAAGCATAACATGCGTATCAAGTAATATTTTCACTCCATGTACTCCTTAAAATCGTCTAAGGGCAAATTAAAATCCTCCGCCATTACAAACCTGCCGCGCATACAACCAAACGCATCTTCCCTCGACAGCTTCGTTGGCGTTTCTGTAGGCATAATTACATTAAAGGGTATGCCGTTATGGTTAATGACCCCTTTAATGAAGATACTGAGCGCGTTGGAGGGGGAGATACCAATATTGCCGCATACCTCATCAAAGCGTTCCTTAGTGAGTGTATCGACACGAGTGGAAACTTGAACTGACATAAAATCACCTCGTTTTGTTATCATATGTTAATTCCCATTATAGTTGTTTAAGTTGAAAACGGTGCTGTGATTGTGAGGATTTTTGTCGCAAGACGAGGAGCAAAAACCGCCGCGTGCTAGCGGCACGCAAGGTTTTTTGCGACGAAGTATTGCGGCAAAAAGACCGCAAGCACAGTGCCGTTTTTAGCTTAAACAGCTATAGCCGACCAGATACAAAGCACCCCTATTGCCATGAATATAAGACAGCCTATTAAACTTAGTATTTTCCCTGCCGCGCCCTTTTTAACCACGACCCTTGCGGGATTTTTGCGATAATATATTAGCTTCATGGTTTCGCCTATGGTGGTAGTGTCAAATCCGCCTGGGTTTACAAATGTATATTCCTTGCCGTCAACCACATAGCGTAAAACAGCGTGGTACGTATCATTGCTCCCATATTGGGTTCTTACGCGCTTGGTTTGTACATCAACGATTTCCGCGTCGATTTCTACCCCATTTTTTTCAATAAATAGCCTGCTGACGATTAAAATTATCGGAATACCAAGGGACAAGCCCCCTAGGATATATGGCATTAACGCGTTCATGGCAGCCTCCTTAAAATCGCCTAAGCGGCCTTATCGGAATAGGTTATTATCGCTACTTCCATCATAGTTTCCTTAACGCTGTCTATAATTTGCTCCAGCCGTTCCCCCACGCTAAGGTCATAAGCGGTTTCGCCGCATTGGGTACATTTATGGCAGGGGACGTTCCGTATAACTACGATACAGGTTTTTAAATCTGTAACGTCAGAGGTGGTTTCGTTAATCATATTTCCTTTGCAATATAGGCATTTCATTGAACATCGTCCTTTCGGGTTTTAAAGTCATTTTCCCAAAGCTCATTTGAAGGGACGTAGACCGTAATAAGCCATAATAAATAATCGTCTATTCCAATTACAATATGCAGTGGTTTATTATCGGCATACCCAAGAATTAAAATACTTGGGAGTGGTTGGTCGTTGGGAAATTCCTCGATTATTTTTCCTGATATAAGTGCCTTTCTGACTTCGGAAAACCTTATATTACGCTCTTTTATGCGGAGCTTAAAGTGTTGTGTAAATTTTACGGCATTACCCTCTAGCAGGGCGAGAACATTTTCCATATCAAACACTAGCATCACCCCACAAAGCACTAATCCCTCAACGGCTCGCCCTCAAGATACGACAAATATAAATATTCGGGGCTTTCGTAAAACATACTGCACCCATAATCGCTTATTTTGTCGCTTATCCACGAGGCGTAGACATTAAAAAGCTCGTCTATGGGCGGTGTGCCGTTGCTTGCGGCAAGGCTTACGATTAAACGCTTGTAAACCTTGGCTATGTCAAAAGCCGTAGGCACGCTAGGCACGCCTGCCGTGTTGTCAAAGCCGCCCTCGGGTATGCCATGCGCTTCTATCAAATCGGCGGCGGTGTTTTCTATCGGCTCGCAGTGGTACACGTCCGCAAGCTCTAAATGCTTGGCGAGTACGTTCTTTCCGAGCAAGGATACAATATCGGCACGGCGGTTTTTTGTCGCTCTGCCGATATATTCGATTAGCGAGCATACAAAAAATATGTCGTTGTCTAGCTTCGGCTCTCGTCCTGTCATGGCTGTACCTCGTAGCTTTTTAGGAATTTTAAGCAACTAAGCGCGGTCGGCGTGCAAAAGGCTATTTGGTGCGTGGGGTACTTAAATTTTGCTAAAATCCAGAATTGCTCGCGGGTTAGCACACCGTTTACAAAGTCTGCGATATAGTTCCATACTTGGTCGTTAGCCATAGCTCCCTCGACAATTGCGTGGTTGTGCGGTCTATCGCTTCTGCACGCAACAATAAAATCAAGCCATTCGTCGGTCATGGTGTCGAACCGCAAAAGGTCAAATTCGGCAGACGGCGTATATTCGTAGACGTTTACTATCGGCGTATTATACCGCCTTGCCCATTTGTCGGCTTGTGTTTGCAGCTCTGTACAATAAAAGCCATGCCCGAAGTCCTTTTTGTTTTTAGCAACGCGTATTTCGGGCGTTGCAATTTCGCAGTAGCCGCCGTGGTAGACAATCATTAGGGGCTTCCTCTCATTTAAAGAAATTCCTAAAACCGCAGTTCTTCCTCTCGTACCTCAAGCCCATGCCCCTCTAGCACAGCACGTACCCAGCTAGAATCCACGCCCTCGCAAGTAAGAAGCAACACAGATTCTTTGCCTTTTTGAACGCTGTCAAGGCTTCGAGGCGACATTCCCACAATCATACAGTCGGAGAAAAGGGGCAACGCCCCCAATGCCCCCACCAACTCATTTTCCCTATACTCTGGCTCGTCACTAAACCGCTCAGTAGCACACGGCAAGCCGTCCTCGATATAAAGCGCCCTAAAGCCGTGGTCGTCGTGCGGAAAAATAATAACGCTAGCCCCATTTTTGCACTTCGTGTATTTTCTAAAGAGGATATGCTCGGCAGTGTCGAGCGCGCGTATTCGGTGAACACTGCCTGCGGCTTGCGCGCCGATTTCTGTAAGCTGCTCGCAAATCAAAACGGGTAGCGCGGTAATAAAAAACCGCATCTGCCCGTTAGAGTTTACAAAATAAGAGCCGTCAAAAACATGGGTATCTGCGTTTAGGCTGTCGCCTAGGGGAAACAGCTCCTTGGCAAGCTGCCATTGTGCAGTCGGAGAAAGCACGCCGCCCACGTCCGCAATCCGCACAATGGTCTTGTGCGTATTCGCTACGAGGACGGTTTTTTTCATGGTCTTAATTCCTGCCCCTTCACAATCACCATCGGCTGTTCCAGCGTACCAATTACCCGCGTATCGTTATGCACAATTACGCCCTTGTCTAAAATGGCGTGTTCCACAACGCAATTATGCCCCACATGCGTACCCTCTAGCAGAATGGCGTTGTTTACGCTGGAGTGTTCGCCTGTGAATACGCCGCGGAAGATTACGGAGCGGTTCGCGCTGCCGTTTAGGATTGTGCCGCTTCCTACTAGGCAATTTGTGACATGCGCCATGTTGTTGAATTTGGCGGGCGGCTCGTCCTTTGGCTTCGTTTTGATATAGGGGTGCTGTGTAATAAAATTGTTGCGGACATCGCGGCGTAAAAAGTCCATGTTGCAATCAAAATAGGAATGAATACTGCCCAAATTACGCCAGTAGCCATCGTAGCGGTAGCCGTAAATGCGTAAACGCTTGCGATAACGCGAAAACAAGTCGCGTACAAGGTCGTACCGCCCCTCGCTCACAATCGTTTCTACCAGCTCAATAAGCAGCGGCCGCGAAATTACATATACGCCAATCGAGGCCAAGTCAGACTGCGGCTCTAGCGGCTTTTCCTCTAGGTCGGTAAGACGGTCGTACGCGTCTAGCTCCATTACGCCGTATTGCCGAATATCGTCCGTATCGGGTACTTGGCGGTAGGCTATGGTGACATCGGCGTTCTTGCGGTCGTGGTACGCGATAATATCATTGTAATTCATTTTGTAAACGCAGTCGCCCGAGGAAATTACCACGTAAGGCTCGTTGCTTCGGCGTAGATAGGCGATATTTTGGTAAATACAGTCGGCAGTTCCCCTAAACCACATAGGCCCCTCGCCGCTTTGGTACGGCGAAAAAATGAACATGCCGCCCTGCTTGCTTCCCAAGTCCCACCATTTTGGGCTGGACAAATGGTCGTGCAGAGAGCGCGAGTTGTACTGCGTGATGATTGCTACCTTAGAAATTCCAGAATTTGTCATATTGCTTAGCGGGAAGTCAATCGCGCGATAACAGCCGCCCACAGGAAGCGCGGAGGTTGCGCGGCTTCGTGTAAGCTCGCCTAGGCGTTCGTTTTTGCCGCCTGCCAATATTATGCCGACCGCTTTCATGCTCTCACCCCATTTGCATTTATTTTTTTCACTATGCTCTGTCCGCTTTCGAGTGCCGCGTCCGGGTAATCAGACGGCTCTGTTTTGCCGAAAATAACGCAGTTTTTGCCGACTCTTACCTTGTCGGGAATGGTCGAGGCTTCGCCAATAACGGTAATTCCCGTATCGTAGATTTTTGGGTTGTAGACATTTGATACGTTTTCGCCTACGCCTAAATGCGCGCCGTCCCCTATGGTGGTATCTGTGTCGATAATACAGCGTTCTATTACTGTACCCTTTCCGACATAGCAGCCCTCCATAAGTATGGAATCGCTGACAATCGCGCCCTCCTCGACAATTACGTCAGGGCCTAAAAGCGAATTGTACACCTTGCCGAGAACCTCGCAGCCCTCAGAAATTATGCTCGCCTTTACCTCGGTATTTGCGCCCGTAAACAGCGGCGGCTGATGGTCGGAATAGGTGTAGATTTTGTCGAAGCTCTCATATAAATTAAAGTCTGGCACTGTTTGGATTAAATCCATGTTGGCGAGCCAGTAGGATTCGATTGTTCCCACATCGCGCCAGTAGCCCTCAAACTCGTAAGCAAACATGCGCCTGCCTTCGTTTAGCATCATAGGCAAAACATGCTTTCCGAAGTCGGAATCGGGGTGAATCTTGTTGTCGCGTTCCAGTGCATCACGCAGAAGCTCCCAGCGGAAGATATAAATGCCCATGTTGATAAAATTGCTCTTGGGGTTGGGCGGCTTTTCCTCAAACTCGTAAATCCTGTTGTCGTCGTGTACGTTCATTACGCCAAAGCGGCTTGCTTCCTCTATAGGCACAGTAAGCGCGGCAATGCTCACGTCACAGTTGTTCGCCTTGTGGAAGTCCAGCATGTCGGCATAATTCATTTTGTAAATATGGTCGCCGCCAAGCACAAGCACGTACTCTGGGTGATACTGGTCGATAAAGTCCAGATTTTGGTAAATAGCGTCCGCCGTGCCTGTGTACCATTCGCCGTTCTCGGTTTTCATATGCGGCGCAAGAACCGCCACACCGCCCGTACGTCTGTCCAAGTCCCACGGTACGCCTATGCCTATGTGCTTGTTCAGCTTGAGCGGCTGATACTGTGTCAAAACCCCCACGGTATCAATGCCCGAGTTTACACAATTAGACATAGCGAAGTCGATAATCCTGTACTTGCCGCCGAATGGTACAGCGGGCTTTGCCTTATTGGAGGTAAGCACCCCCAAGCGGCTACCCTGTCCACCTGCCAACAGCATTGCTACCATTTCTTTTCTACGCAAGGTTGACCACCTCCTGAAATTTTACGTTACTTATATGAAACTTTTATAGTGTAATTATTTCACCAAATACCAACATAGTCAATATATACTTATTATGATAAAATGTGTAAAAGAAATTTTCACAAAAAGGGGTAGTGAATATGAAGCACGAAATCTATTTATACGGCATGGTTACTAAGACGAACGGCTTTTTGCTGCGCGGCGATTTTCCTCGGGCAGACCACTACTGCGAGGTAAAGCAGCGGTATACTTTGCCAGGCGGAGAAACAGGCACGGCGGCGATTGTGCTAGCCGCGCTTGGTTGCAGTGTAAAGGTGGACGGCAATTATCTAGGCAGGTACACCAAGGACTTGACCCTCGATTTTTACGAAAAAATCGGCGTGGACGTGTCGGCGTTGACCTACGAGGCGGAATATGACGGCATGGACGAGTTTGTTATGGTGGACAGCACCACGCGTACAAATTTTTCTACCTTTGCGGCGTTTCATGCCGATTATTGGGAACGCGGGCTTTGCCGTTGGAACACGCCCAACGAGAAGGATATTCGCACAGCTAAAGTAGCAGGGCTTGACGCGTTTTTTGGCAAGGAATCGACACTTGCCGCCGAATATTGCCACAAAAACAATGTGCCGTATGTGACAATAGACGAACGCCCCGACAACGCGGTGGTAAAAAACGCGAGCATAGTCGCTGTTTCTACAGAGTTTATACGCGACCATATGCCAGAATATTATACAGAAAATGAGAGAGCTGGTAAAGTAAAGCTGATAAAAAGATTCGGCGAGTTTACAAACGCGCTGATAATCCTTACCGGCGGCGGAGGCACAACCTATTACGGCAGGGGCGGCGAGGTACACGAGATAAACGCCTACAAGGTAAATGTCGTAAGCACGCTCGGTGCAGGCGATACGTTTAAGGCAGGCTGCGTGTACGCGCTTTTGCATGGCTATGACGACGAAAGGACAGTGCGTTTTGCTTCGGCGTTGGCGGCTGTGGCTTGTACTCGGTTTCCGCTTGGGCTTAATCCGCCTACTATAGGGGAAGTGGAAAGGCTCATGGCTAATGAAATTTAGGGCATGGAACGCGGATTTTCGCGGATTTGGCGGATTTACGCGGATTTTTTCTTGGGGGGATTAAAACTTGCGTATCAACGGACACGGTAACGGTTTTTGTAGGGGACGGATTTATCCGTCCCGAGGTACGCACGTTCTATAATTTGGGGCAGGTAACGTCCATTAAGCAGGCAGTAAGGTGTTGTCTAAGTGGTTTTCTTAGACAACACCGCACGCCGACCAACGCAGAGCGAGGTAACCTCGGGACGGATAAATCCGTC